>Ga0316604_10003534_pt1 | contig 10899 bp, 13 predicted proteins | sample OWC_soil_day20_C_FD_207650 | JGI IMG/M metagenome (GOLD analysis project Ga0316604, IMG submission 207650) | Wetland soil microbial communities from Old Woman Creek delta, Ohio, United States - OWC_soil_day20_CT | ecosystem: Environmental > Terrestrial > Soil > Wetlands | place: USA: Ohio... | reverse complement strand
ACGCACTTCAAGGTTTCCATGCCGATCACGTGTTTTATGTGCTTGATGAAGCATCTGGTGTATCAGATAAGATTTTTGAACCGGTATTAGGCGCACTATCTACCGAAGGTGCAGGATTGCTGGCCTGCGGAAACCCAACACAGTTAGCAGGCTGGTTTTTCGACAGCCACAACAAGAACCGTGGAATGTACAATGTCTTCCATGTTGATGGACGAAAATCGCAGCGCGTATCAAAACAATTCGTTCAGATGATTATCGATATGTATGGCGAAGATAGTGATGTATTTCGGGTTCGTGTTGCCGGTGAGTTTCCAAAAGCTATGCCGGATAGCTTTGTACCGCTTGACTGGGTAGAGCGTAATAGTTTCAAGGTACCGACGATAATTTATCCAAAGCTCATCGACATTGGTATTGACGTTGCCCGCTATGGCGATGATGAGTCCGTAATTTGCCCGGTCTTTGATAAGAAGTACCAGCAGAAACCTGAGATTTACAATCATAATGACACCATGGAACTTACTGGCCGTAGCGTTCAAATGATTGAACGCTACAACGAAAAGTATGGCAACCGACCGACAAAGGTCAAAATCGACTGTGACGGCCTAGGGGTTGGTGTTCATGACCGGTTGAAGGAAATTATTGACCAACGTCGCTGGAAGCATGTCAGGGTGTATGAAGGTCACTTCGGCGGCAAAGGTGGCCGACTCAAAACCGAAGATCCTGTCAGTTTTGCCAATAGTACCGGCCTTATGTGGGGGACACTTCGTGAGGGACTGAGACATAATATCATTGTGCTATGGTATGACGATCAGCAAATTAGTCAGATCAGTAACCGGAAATACCGGGTTAATTCAGACGGTGAAATTGAACTTGAAAGAAAAGAAGACATGAAGAAGCGTGGGCTAAAGTCTCCGGACCGGGCCGACGCTTTAGTTTTGGCATTATGGGAACCTCGCGGCAAAGGATTTTCCATGCAGGTTTAAGGGAGGTGAGATGTTGGATATCATTAACTTTTTTGATATTGATGACTATAAATTCCTCAATGATGCTTACCATGGGGAAGGCGGTTTTAAAAAAGGAGATTACCTTGTAAAGCATCCCCGAGAGCCCGCAGACAAGTTTATGAAGCGGAAAGAACTTAGTTATTACTTAAACTATGTCGCTCCAGTGGTAAACTCGCATGTCGATCCTATTTTTAGGGTAGAAGCGGCTCGGGATTGGGGGACTGAAACAAGCAGTAAACGGCGCCGGCGACGGAAAGACAATGATTTATTTTCCGGCTTTTACAAAGATGTTACGACGACCGGGACACCACTACCAAAATTCATGAAAAGTGCTGCCCGAATTGCGAAGCTGCAGGCTGTGGCCTTTATTGTTGTCGATAACGCTGCCGAACAGCCAGGAAGCATGGCTGCTGTATTAAAGAGTCGTACCTATCCCTATGCATATATTGTTAAACCCAATCAAGTTACCAATTATCAAGTTAACAAGGCCGGGAAATTAATCAGTATTACCTACACTGTGGCAACTGAAAACTCCGGCAGTGATAGCAAAAAAACTGAGACATGGACTTGGACTGAAACGGATTGGAAGTGTATAGGGGCTGATGGGGTAGAAAAAACGGCGAGCCACGCGCTTAAACGAGTGCCGGTTGTACCTCTTTTCGGCAAAGATCGTGATCCCGGCGATATGAAACCTCAGAGTGAGTTTTATAATATGGCGAGAGTTAATAAAAGAATTTTTAACCTTTGCTCTGAGATCGATGAGCTTATTCGTAATCAGTCATTTAGCATTTTTACTTACCCTATGGGTGCAAATCAGGACCAGGAAGATATCAAAGGAATAGTCACTGGCACTGAAAATGCTATGGGATATGACGGGACGCTAGCTAATAAGCCAGAATATGCGACGCCTGATTCTTCTCCGTTGGAACAACTAAGGGAAGAGCGAAAGGACCTAATCGCCGAAATATATCGAATGGCTGAATTAAGTTTTGTCACCGGTGTTCAGGCGAAAACTTCCGGTGTAGCTAAAGCCTGGGACTTCGAAACAACAAATCGAACATTGGCCGACTTCGCCAATAACTGTGAGCAGGCCGAGAGAGAGATTGCAGTTCTATTCGAATTATGGACAAACTCAAAGGTTAATTATGATGTCAAATACAGTGACGATTTTGGCATTGTAGATGTGGCAGCAGAACTTGATAAAGTTGGTAAGGCATTGGATCTTAATATCGGTGGTGCCTTTAACAAAGCGGTCAAAAAGAAAGCGGTGGATGCTTACCTTAATGACCTGCCGGAAGATGAGTTTGATGACGTAATTGAAGATATCGAAGCCCGTGCACAGGATGAAACCTATAACTTCAATGGTGCTCAGGTATCATCCGCAGTAGATGTATTGGTTGATGTAGCAGCAGGCCGGATAGCCCCCGCAGCGGCAATTGTTATGCTGCAGGCATTCTTCGGGCTGAATGAGGACAGGGCGAAGGAAATAGTCGACGCTCAGACTACTGTTATTCAAAAAACATCGAATCTGGATGTAGATGGCAATGTCGCAGCGTAATGATGATCTGTATATCTTGCTGGCTGAATATCAGCGCAAATATGGAGAGCTGTCTGCTGAAGTCATCGAACTGATCAAAAAATACATTGATGAGGGCAAAACGGCAAACGCTGCAGTTTCTCAAGCCTTGAAGGAAACTGCATTCTTCACCAGTCATGAATCTGCTCTGGTAGCAGCGGTCACCAGTGCTGCCCTTCAAGGGATCAACCAGTCACAGGCTAATGACGTACTACTGCGGAAGATACTTCTGCACGAAGCTTGGGCGCCAGACAAAATGAATTTGTCACAACGGCTTCACGGGGCGCGTCCTGAGATGCGGCAAATCATAATTGATTCGTTAAGTGCATCCATGCGCCTCGGCAAAGCCTGGACTCAAACGGCAAGAGATTTATATGACGGTTATGGATATGGGCACAAAACAGCTTCGAATGACCTGCCAGGGTACTTAAAAAGATTGGTTGATCAATCTCGGAAGGTACTCGCTGGCGATCAGGATGCCATGGATAAATACCGAGTTGCTGTCAAGCAAGCCGAAAAGCAAATCAACAAACTAGCCTCTAATGGTGCGCCCACGAAGGCTTTAAAGGCGGCCTATGCGGATTTGCTTGACGCGACAGTAAAGTCAAACCAACAAGCAATTGATAGAGCTATTAAAGCTGCTGTTGAAGAAAAATCAAGGTACATAGCTGACCGGATAGCGCGAACCGAAATGTCTGCTGCATGGGGAGAGTGTTTTTTTGCAAAACACCTTGATGATTCCGATGTCATTGCCTTTCGGTGGGTACTTAATAGCCGTCACTTACGCTACGACATATGTGATGTATATGCCACTGTCGATATGTTTGGCCTTGGGCCTGGTGTGTACCCTAAAGGGAAATATCCGCGCCGACCGGCGCATCCTCATTGTATGTGTCCGATCGAACCAGTATATATTGGCGAGATTGATAGCGACCCTGACAAAGAGGATCAGATACTCAATAAGGCAAAGTTTAATCCGAAAGCGTTAGATGATTTTTTAGAATCATTACCGCGCGAAAAGCAACTCCAGCTGCTTGGTGAACAAGGATTTAAAGCATGGCAGCAGGGTGATCCTTGGCAAAATCATCTTCGGCTGTGGGAAGGGATTGAGACGGTCAAACCCCGAATTAAGCCTGAAAAATTTCCTGATGCACCAGGCAATCAAATAGATACTGGGGTTGAAACGTGTTATAATAAAGTTGTAAAGGCAGAGCCTAAAATTACGAGAAAGATCCAATCCATTGTTGAGCGCGCAGGCGGCAAAATGGAAGGTCTGGAATTCCGGATTAAGGCTAAAGAATCCTATCTGCGTAAAGTAGAGACGGATTATCAACAGGCCGTAAAAGTTGATCCTTCAATCCCCAAGGACTATGTCGCCAGTAAGATCAATGACGCAATCCGTTACACGGCAATAGCTGATGAGGATAGCTTGTATGGAGTCTATAGCCGGATTGTTGACCAGCTTAAGCTGAATGGTTATGAAATGGTTAAGCTGAAAAACACATGGTTTGATACGGTCAATCCTTATAGAGGCGTAAATGCCGTTATTCGGTCTCCCGGTGGGCAAAACTTCGAGCTGCAATTCCATATCCCGGCCAGTTTTGACTTAAAGCAAAACAAGCTGCATGAACTATATGAGGAATTTCGTCTATCTACGACTTCTGCGGCGCGGCGCGAAGAATTGCGAATGCAGATGATGCAACTGTCTCAAGCATTGAAAAAACCCCGGCATATTGAAAAGATCCGATAATGGAGGTGAAACCCATGGCTACGGTTCAGTATTATGCACTCACCCAATTTGATACAACGAAAGAGGCCCCTTTTGCGGTAGCAAGATACAGTAAGGGTGTCTTTGAACGCTATCGCAAGGGCGCATGGGTTACAGATGATTCCTTATCTGCGATTTTTATGGGTGAATTCAACGACTATGAGACAATTAGCGAGTCCGAGGCATTAAGGATTATCAACAGGCGGGAAGTCAGATATGCTCAATAAAGCTTTTAAACTGGCTAAGGCCGCACATGCCGGGCAATTGGATAAAGGCGGCAAGTCATATATCAACCACCCAATTGCAGTTGCTGCAATAGTTGAAACGCAAGAAGAGAAGACAGTAGCTTTACTGCATGATGTGGTTGAGGATACGCCAGTTACACTGGATGAATTAAAGGAGCATGGCTTTCCTGAAACGGTTGTGGCTGCCGTTGATGTACTGACCAAACGTCCCGGTGTTGACTACGGAGAGTATATCCAACGGGTAAAGAAGAACCCGCTTGCTCTGGTCGTAAAAATTGCGGACATGACGCATAACATGGATCTGTCGCGTATTCAGAATCCAACAGCAAAGGATTATGCCAGGATTGATAAATATAAAAAGATTTTAGCCGAATTAAGAACTTCAAAAGGTTAGATGCAGCACTCTTGAATATGTAAGGGTGCTTTTTTGATGCCTTTTAAGGAGGTGGTCCGGATACGCAAGTATCCGCAATAGCCGTTAGCGCCGGGAGGCGCTTTTTCTATGCCTAAAAACAAGGAGGATGAACACTTTGACACTGGAAGAATTACTGGCCGCATTGGCCAAACTCCCGGAAGGATCCAAACTTGCAGAAGCCCTAAAGGCCATTATTACTGCTAAAGAAACAGAGCTAACTCAGAAAGGTACCCAATACAAAACCATGACAAAGACACTCCAGGAAACTGAGGAAAAGCTCAAAAAGGCCACGGAACGTCTGGAAAAATTCCATGATCATACTGGCGTGGCCGATGACGTGGAAGACCTGGAAGCAGCGCTGGCTGATCTGAAAGCAAAACAGGAAGATGCCTTGAAAAATGGCGGTAAAGGTGCGCCTGAAATTTCACAATTGCAAAGTGAAATAGCCAAATTGCGCCGTGATCTAAAAAAGGCAACTGATGGCCAGTTAGCTTTTGAAAAGACGGCCACAGAGGAAAAAACAAAACGGCATAATAGCGAACGCAACCGGGAGTTGCTTGCCGCTTTGACGGAGAACAAGGCTATCAAGCCGGACCAGTTGCTGAAGATCCTGGCCGACAAGGTCAAAATCACCGATGATGACTCTGTTGTTTATGTAAAGGAAGATGGTGAGGAAATTAAGGTTTCCGATGGCGTAAAAACCTGGCTTGATGCTAATCCGGAATTCTTAATGAATAACCAGAATCCCGGAGGCGGCTCCGGAGGCGGCGCTGGAGGCGGCCGCAAATCCAGCTTTGCGGAATCACTGTTAAAATCCAATCAGCAACCTGAACGGCTGCAGCAAGCAGAAAGCCATTATTTTGGTGGAGCAAACAAATAAGTAAAAGGATGGTGTAATCCATGAAATACATGCAAACCGATTATTTAAGCAAGAAAAATGTTTTGAAGTTTCCAGACCATGCTGTGTCCATACCGGTAACGGTTGATGATACCGGTATTACGGCCAATGCCGAAGGTAAAAAAATTGTTCCGGCCGGAACCAACGTTGGCGGAGTTGAAGCCCCGACTCTCTCGGATGCTACGCAATTAGTTTGCGAAAAGAATGCCGAAGGTGCAGCCGGAGCTGACGGGGCTGCTGTGGATGCAGAGGGCGTCTTGGTCAATGATGTTGACGTTACATATGGCCCGGCATCGGGTGCAATGTTAATTCATGGCTTTGTCGATTTGGGAAAGTTGCCAGAAATGCCTCATACTAATGCGGTGAAGGCGATGGCCGGCCGTGTCGTATTTTTAGCCTAAGATAATTTAAAAACAGGGAGAGTGAGTTATTCATGTACACTATTTTTGATTTAGTTAACCCCCAGGAGATTGCAACCTACTGGCAGGGTATAGCGTCTAATTCAATTCCGTATCTCGGTGAAGTGTTGTTCCCGTCCCAGAAAAAAATAGGTTTGACTTTGAGCTGGATTAAGGGCAGCCAGGGATTGCCGGTTGCTTTGATGCCGGCTGAGTTTGATACTGAAGCACCGATCCGGGAACGTATTGGTGTTTCCCGTATTGAAACGGAGATGGCTTTTTTCCGCGAGCGCATGGTTATCAAAGAAAAAGAACGCCAAGAATTGCTGAATGCTTTGGCGGCACAAAATTCCACGCAATTGCAAGCTATTGTTAAGCCGATCTACGACGATACCACTAACTTAATCAAAGGTGTTGACGTTGATGCTGAGCGCATGAGAATGCAGTTGCTATCGACTGGCACGATTGGTATTGAAGCCAACCGGATTAAATATAACTATAATTACAATTTTAAAGCGTCTCACAAAAAAACCTTAACCACCACGGATAGGTGGAGCGATACTGTCAATTCCAATCCTGTGCAAAACATTATGGATTGGCAGGAATTTGCGGAAGATGAAACCGGCAACAAGCCTACCCGGGCGATCTGCACCCGTAAGACCTGGGGTTATCTGCTGCAAAATGAAAAAATCAAGAAGGATATGAACGTGGAAAAAGGCCAGAACATCATCCTGACTGACAGCATGCTGCAGCAGTACTTCATCAACAAACTCGGCCTTACCATTACCGTTTACACCAAAAAATTTGCTTTGACCGTAGCCGGCGCCAGCCAGCAGTTCTTCCTGGATGATGTGTTTACCTTGTTGCCTGACGGCAAACTTGGCAACACCTACTTTGGCACCACGCCGGAAGAAGCTGACTTGATGACCGGCGCCAGCCAGGCGCAAGTGCAGATCGTGAATACCGGCGTTGCCGTCACTTCTTATAGGAGAGTGCACCCGGTAAATGTGGAAACCATTGTATCTGCGATTTGCCTGCCGAGCTTTGAGATGGCAGATTCGGTCGTTATTGCAAAAGTAGCTTAAAGAGGCCCAGCGTGGCCTCTTTAATTATGGGGGTCTACTATGGATATCAAATACTCTTTTAGAAATGAAGAGGCGATCCAGGCACTTAAACAGCGGTTCCCAGATATTTTTCAGCACAACATGATGCTTGCGGCTAAAGTCTCAACTCGTGACGTACAGAAAACCGCCAGGGCAAAGCATAGGTTTCGAAGCCGTAGTGGAAACCTGGAATTAGCGATTGATACCGATGTGCAAATAACACCTGACCATGAAGTTATTGGCATTGTCCAGATCGATCCTAATAGTTCGGCCGGAACCTATGGTCCATACGTACATGATGGAGCGCCGCCTCATATTATTCGACCACGGACTAAGAAATGGCTTAGATGGTCTAACGGATCAGGATTCCGATTTGCCAAAATGGTCAAGCACCCCGGGACTAAACGTGACCAATTCATTTACGAAGCCGGCGAAACTAACCAGCAGCATATTAATGATGTTTTTAACCGTTATGCCGACAGGGCAATTAAGGAGGCGGGCCTATGATTTATTGCTCACCTGAAGATATACGAGATGAGCTACTGAAAGAACTGGTGGCTGAAAAAGATATCCAGGAAGCTAGTGAAGAAATTGACGATTTGGCTCGGTCCCTGAATGTGAATCCAGATAGAATTCCTAACCCGGTACCTAATATCGTTAAAAAGCTGGCCGCTGCTTTAACATTGACAATCACAGCCCGAAATAGGTCCTTGATGAATGTTGGCGCCGATGGTGAGGACGCATACGAGAAAAAACGTCAAGTCTGGGCCAAAGAAGTGGATCGTTTATCGCGAATGATTACGCCGGAATTGCTTCTTGGCGGAAGACCACCTGAAAAGCGTCGTTTTCCGATGACAATGGAGATGAAACGTGCATGAGTGAGGAGAAACAATATCTTGTTTGGTGGCTGCTGATTAAGCATTTGCGAGATTTTTCCCGGATGCAGCCGGAACTCGACGGTGTTGATGTCCGCGCCGGTGCCAAGAAGCCAAAGGATCCCTATCCATGCATGGAGATTATCTGGGATTCTGAAGATGGATTATCTTTGTACAAGACGAACAAAGGGGAACTTAATCTGTGGATCGATCTGTGGATTCGTAATGATGGTAGAGATCCATCTGCAGCCTATGAGGTAATGGCTGATCTGATGGAGCGGGTATGTACTGTGCTGGTGCTATGGTCAGACACATTACTTGAAGAACTGGAAATAAGCACAAATATTGATGTAAAGGACGCAATTTCCGATGCGGAGTCAAACCGACCGCTGATGGGGATACGAATGATAGTAAAAATTGAATGGAGGAGATAAACCTATGGCAACACCAAGTGCAAAAAATCTATATATAGGTTCCGGCCAAGTTTTTTTTGACCGGTTTGACGATGATGAGAATCGCACTGGTCTTAGACACTTAGGCAATGTACCCAAGTTTGATTTAAAGACCGAAGTAACGAAAATCGAAAAGAAATCTTCCATGGATGCAGCGAAAAGTACTTATGACGAAGCAGTGACAGAGAAAAAAGTCTCCGCTGATCTTACCGTTGAAGAATTTGATCCATCAAATCTTGCATTGGCATTGTATGGTACAGAGGGGATTATCAACCAGGCTGCCGGAACCGTTGCTAATGAAAGGCAAAAGGCCTATAAGGGCCGCTTTATCCAACTGGGTGCTTATAATGTATCTAATGTAAAAGTGAAGCGCCTTACTGGTTTACCCTCTGTCGTCGGCGCAGCTGCTCCTTTTGGAACGATAACGGGGGACGGAACAGTCACTTCGAGCGGCACATATACCGGCAATGCGGTTGAAGATTACTATGTGACGATAAGCGCAGCACCTACTGCCCCGGGAGATCTAGCCGGTTGCAAGATGGAGTGGAAGAAAGGGCTATCTGGGATTTACGGAGTTGAAACCAATGTTACTACTGCTGCAATAACTTTAGAATTAGGAATTCGAGTAACTTTTCATCTGGATGCCGCTCAAACCTTTGCAGTGGGTGATACCTGGAAAATACCTGTGTCTCCAACGCAAACAGAGTATGTAGCTGGTAAGGATTTTAAAACAGATAATGTCTTATTAAGAGGCGGGTTAATTTCAATTCCAGAAACCTCTGCTATAGCGGATGCTACGGATGTCTATATCGATTATACGGTACCCGAAGGCAAGTATCCTAAAATCGCTACCGTCACAGCGAAGTCCATTCGCGGGTATCTGTTGTTCCTCGGGGACCCGTCAAAAGGCTCTGCCTACAACGGGGAGTTCTGGAAAGTTACGATTACGCCGAACGGAAATATCCCCTTAATTGGTACGGAATATGCTGGTTTCGATATTACAGTCACGTGCTTAGATGATAAGGAAAACCATCCCGACGAACCACTGCATCGACTTGTCAAACTGAACTAAAGTAAGGGCGTGGGCAAGATTCACGTCTAGTCTAATTTGAGAGGAGAAAAACGATATGTCAGATAAAGATTTAGATATTCTAATTCCGGATAGTAATATTCCCTTGGTCAGCGGCGAGAAAGTTGAGATTAAGCCTTTTCCGTTTGTTAAACTGCCAAAAGTAGTTGCTCTGATTAACTCTATTGGTGTGGGTATTTTTGTGCTTCTGGAGGCTCGAAACGGGCTTAAAACGGGTGATGTAAATTCAGATTCAGGGATAGCTCCCCTTGAGATTGATGATCTGGTAATAAATAAGGTAAATGATTTTGTTGAATCTCACTTCGAAGAAGTCGTTGAGATTATGGCCATCTATTGCCGTAAGCCAAAAGAATTTTTATTAGATGAGGACAAAGGGCCGAATGTAGAGGAAGCCTGCCAAATCCTACTGACCATTGTGGAGCGGCACCTTGGTTTTTTTACGAAAAATCTGCGACCGATTCTGGCGCGGATTCGCAGCAAAGCACAGCAACCTGGGGCCACATCGTCAGAGTCCTAAAAAGAGAAGGGCATCTGTTCAGCGAGATCATGGATTACACGCTAGATCAGATGCTCTTTTTCTATGCCGATGCTATACAGGCACGGATTGACTATATGTTTGATGTGCGCGCGGCTGTATGGACTGATGAAAAAGGCATTGAGAAATACATTGACAAAATTGTGGAGGGACATTGATATGGGGAAATATCAGACGGTAACAATTCCTAGTAATGTTATTAAACATTACCAGGATGAAGTGTTGGAGAAAATTCGTAGCGATTTATCTAATCCCAATTATCAGCAAGACACAAACTTTGCTGGCGGGTTGCTGTCTAATAGATCGGCGGCATGGAATTTGGATTTCATTAAAGCTTGCTCAACAAATGATCAAACTGGCGGTGATGCGCTCTTTACTTTGATCGTGCGTAATCGGACCATCGAAGATTTACAAGAAACAGCCGAAGCGATGGTTTCAATCATGCAAAAACAGAACTTTACAGTATCAGAGGCGTTGCTTTTCCTAAAACACTTGGAAAGCTTGGTATTAGCAAGTCCGGTTAATTATTAATGTCTAAAT
>Ga0316604_10003533_pt1 | contig 10901 bp, 9 predicted proteins | sample OWC_soil_day20_C_FD_207650 | JGI IMG/M metagenome (GOLD analysis project Ga0316604, IMG submission 207650) | Wetland soil microbial communities from Old Woman Creek delta, Ohio, United States - OWC_soil_day20_CT | ecosystem: Environmental > Terrestrial > Soil > Wetlands | place: USA: Ohio... | reverse complement strand
CACCATGGTGCCGGCCATGGCCGAAGTGGGCCGGCTGTTCGAGATCGAGGAGTATTTCGTGCCCGAGCTGCTGCTCGCCGGTCGCGCCATGAAGGCGGGACTCGAGCTGTTGCGGCCAATCCTCGCCGCGTCAGGCGTCGAGCCCACCGGGCGGATCGTCATCGGTACCGTCAAGGGCGATCTCCACGACATCGGCAAGAACCTCGTGGTGTCGATGATGGAAGGCGCCGGCTTCGAGGTGATCGACCTCGGCATCGACGTGCCGCCCGAGACCTTCATCGAGGCGGTGCGTGACAAGAAGCCGCAGATCGTCGGCATGTCGGCGCTGCTCACCGTCACCATGCCGGCCATCAAGACCACCATCGAGGCGATGGTGGCGGCCGGCGTCCGTGATAGCATCAAGATCATGATCGGCGGCGCGCCGGTGACGGAGGAATATGCCCGCGAAGTCGGCGCCGATGCCTATGGCGAGAACGCATCCGTCGCGGCGACCATCGCCAAGCGGCTGTGCGCCGAAGCCAAGGCAGCCTGAGTCTCGCCGCCATCAGGGGTGGCCTTCTCCCGAGGCCACCCCTGCCCGCCAGTCTCTCGGCCGTGAGGAGGACGGATGAGCAACACCCCGACTTCGGTCGATGCCGCTCCGACGCGCAGCCCAGCCTTGCGGCCTATCCGGGTCTTCGAATCGCACTATAGCGGCCTCGATAGCTGGTCGAGCCCGTTCAACTATCGCCTGCTCCGGGCCGGCCACATCGCCACCAGCGTCGACTACCGCATTGAGCGCGCGCGGGCGCCCGGCCACGAATTCATCTTTTGTCTCGATGGCGTCGGCTACGTCCGGGTCGGCGGCGCGGTCCACCGCGTCGAACCGGGTCGGCTCGCCTGGATCCCGGTGCAGCGGCCGCACGCCCATTTCGCCGATCCGATCACCCCCTGGGAGATCTTGTGGCTGCGCATGGACGGCGCCAACCTCAACCGCCTCGAGACGGTGCTGGCCGTCGATGCCGACCCGATCTTCGCCTTTGCCGACCCCGCCGCCATCCAGGACCTGATGCGGGACGCTCTGCGCCAAATCAGCGCCCACTCGATGCTGGCCGCCGCCGCGACCGAGCGGATCGCCGCCACGCTGGTCGAGAAGCTGACGGAGAGCCGCAGTTCCCACCTGCTCGATCCGGTTGAGGCCAGCCATCGCGGCCTCGCGCGTCTGATACGCGAAGTGCGCTCGCACTACACCGAAACCTGGACGGTCGATCGCTTCGCCGAGACCTGCCGGGTCAGCAAGTCTCATCTTTTCCGGTTGTTCAAGTACGGGTTCGGCCAGACGCCGAACAACTGGCTGCGCGGTTACCGTCTTTCGCAGGCCAAGCGCCTTCTGGTTGAAACCGACGAGACGATCGGGGCCGTCGCCCTCGCCGTCGGCTACGAGGACCCGCTGCATTTCTCGCGTGACTTTCGGAAGAACGTCGGCGTTTCACCGCGCCAATTCCGCGACCTCGAACGCTGAACGACGGTCGGCTCAGTCCCCCGAACCGAATGAGAATCCTGTCCATGTTTTTGAGAGAGCGCACCATCCACCCCAGCGGAAAACGCCACTAAACTCCTCGGCGAAGGACAAAACAGGAGGTCAGTTCCATGATCGATTTCACCGACAAGAAGGCCGTCGCCAAGGCTATCCAGTATACGAACGTCAGTTCCGACCTGACGCGCGATGGCATGGCCGCCCACCTCAAGACCTGCGTCGCCTATGGCTTCCAGGCGGCCATGATTGCGCCGTGCTTCGTCTCGTTCGCCAAGACGGTGCTGGCGGGCACTGGTATCAAGATCGCCTCGACCGTCAACTTTCCGACCGCCAATGACACGCTGGCGATGAAGATCGCCGTGCTGCGTCTGCTGGCCAAGGAAGGCGCCGACGAGCTGGACTTCCCACCCAATCCCGGCCTGCTGCTCGGCGGTCAGGAGAAGGAATATTTCGAAGAACTGCGCCAGATGGCCCATGTCGCCCATGAGGAGGGCATGATCATCAAGTCGATGCTGGAATTCGGCTACATCACCACGCCGGAACTGCAGGCCAAGGCCGGCCGCTATTCGAGCGAAGCCGGCATCGACTGGGTGAAGCAGTCGAGCGGCTGGGGCAAGGGTGGCTGCGAGGCGATCGTCGAACACGTCAAGATCCTCAAGGCCAACGTCGAGCTGCCCTGCCGCGTCAAGGTCTCGGGCAAGGTCAATACCCGCGAGAAGATGCAGTCGCTGTTCGAGGCGGGCGCCGAACTGGTCGGGACCAGCTCCGGCCCGGCGATTGTCGATGGCGTGGTCGGCAATCCCAACGCCTATTGATCCCGTCCGAACGGGGCGGCCAGGCGGTCCCACACCCCGGGCGAAACAGCTCATCTCGTTTCGCTCGGGAACCATTCCAGCCGGAGCGGCCAATCCGGACGCCGTTGCAACCACCGACGAGAGCATGGCCACGCTTCACGCGATCACCTTCCAGCCGTCCGGACTTTCGGCAAGGACCGATGGCGGACAGTCGATACTGGTCCTCGCCCGCCAACTCGGCTTGGCTCTCGAGTCGACCTGTGGTGGCCGTGGAACCTGTCGATCGTGCGCCATCCGGCTCGAGGGGGAAGGCTTGCCCGCCCCTTCGCAGCATGATGGCGGCTTTACCGAGCAGGAAATGGCGGCCGGCTGGCGACGAGCCTGCAAGACCTTCCCGGTTGGCGACTGCACCGTGCATGTTCCACAGCACAGCGCCGCAGGCGACCTTTCCATCGGCAAGCGCGCCGCCGAAGATATGGTCCCCATCGAAATTCCGGTCTTGGTACCGACCGTGGACCAGTACTGGCGGCGAGGCGCGACCATCGTCGGACCGGTCACCGGCTCAACGGTCCTCGGGCTTGCCGTCGACCTCGGGACCACCAACCTCGCCGCAGCGCTCGTCGACATGACGTCGGGACAGGTGTTGCGCAGCAGGTCCCGCGTCAACCCGCAAACAGCTTTCGGTGGCGACATCATCAGCCGCCTCACGCATGCGCTCGGTGGTGCTGACCAGTACAGGGATCTGCAGAGCGCTGCCATCGATGGTATCGCCGCGCTCGCCACCGAGCTGACGGACGGCGATACACAACGCATCGGCGAGATCGCCGTTGTCGGCAATACCGTGATGCAGCACCTGCTGCTCGGCCTTGCCGTCGACGGCTTGGCGAGAGTGCCGTTCACACCGGCGACCAAAGCGGCGGTCGAGCAGCCGGCGGCCGATTTCGGTCTTGCGGTCGCACCGGGTGCACAGCTCTATTGTGCCCCGAGCGTTGCCGGCTTTGTCGGCGGCGACCACGTAGCCGCCCTGATCGACGTCCTTGCCGACCCGCCTGCCGGCACCTGGGCGCTGCTCGACATCGGTACCAACACGGAAATTTCGCTCCACGCCCATGGCAAGCTGACGAGCGTATCCTGCGCCTCCGGCCCGGCCTTCGAAGGCGGTGGAATCACCTGGGGTATGCGCGCAGCTCCGGGGGCAATTGAACGCGCCACCCTTGACGACGAGCTTCGCCTTTCCACCATCGGCGGGCGACCACCGATCGGCATCTGCGGCTCGGGCGCGTTATCGCTGGTTGCCGCGCTCCGGCGCTCCCAGATCGTCAACGCGCGCGGCCGGCTCGACAGGGATGGGCCTTGCGTGCGCGAGCGCCAGGGAAAGCGCGAGTTCGTCCTGAGCGACGGTCTTGACGCGGCAGCCCCGCCCCTCGTGTTCACCCAGACCGATATCCGCGCCATCCAGCTTGCCAAGGGGGCAATCCGCACCGGTCTCGACGTCCTGCTGGTCGAAGCCGGACTCGCCACGCGAGACCTCGACCACATTCTTGTCGCCGGAGCCTTTGGCAGCTTCATCGACATCGACGACGCGATCACCATTGGTCTCCTGCCCGATATGCCACGTCGGCGCATCGTCCAGGTCGGCAATGTCGCCGGCACAGGCGCCTGCCGGCTCGTTGCCTGCCTTAAGGCGCGGGCACGGGCGGCACGGCTTGCGACCGACATCCACTATCTCGAACTCGCCTCGTGGCCCGATTTTGACACCCTCTTCGCCTCGAACTGCCTCATGTGACGGACGATTGCCATGACACCCAAAGTCATCGCCTGCCAAGTCATGGTGAACGAACTCCGGTCGCTGATGCCGGAGGATTGGGCGTTCGAGAGCCTGGAGATCGGCCTGCACAACCGCCCTCGCCGTCTGCATACGGCGCTTCAGGCGGCCATCGACGCGGCCGACGGCCTCTATGATCCGATCTATCTCGGCTACGGTCTCTGCGCTCAGGCGACCGTCGGCCTGTCGGCCCGCCATTCGCGACTGGTCCTGTTGCGCGCCGACGACTGCATCACGGTGTTTCTCGGCTCGCGCCAGGCCCGCAGCGATCTGCTGGCGAGCGATCCGGGCAGCTATTTCCTCACCCGCGGCTACATCGGCGACGGCACCGGCTCGGTGTTCGACGACTATCCGCGCCTCGAGAAGCGTTTCGGCCGGGAACGGGCAGCGGCGGTGATGCAGGACCTGCTCGGCCACTACAGAAAGCTCGTCTACATCACCATGCCCGGCGTCGAACCGCCTGAGGACGACCGTCGTTATGCCCGCACTCACGCCGCGAATTTCGGGCTGGACTACGTCGAGATGGAAGGCAGCCTCGCACTTTTGAAGCAGATGGTGGAACATGACTGGAGCGGCGATGTCGTGATGGTTTCGCCCGGCCAGCCGGTGACGCTCGACATGATGATGGCGAGTCACCCGGCAACGTGCCAAAATCATCCCGTCCGGACGGGCGCAACCGAACCGTCACCTGGCGACTGAATTCTGGAGCGGCGGTGCCCCTGTTCAGGGCGGCACAACCGCATGAGGGAATACTTGTTCCCAAGGAGGGAAGTGAACCTGATGAAACATCCGGCGCGACCATAGGCTGCGCCGATCTGGACAAGCGGGCGATTGGCTTTCCCAACTCGCCCACATGCTACCCAAGGTTTGAAGCGGTCCGTCGCGAGACGGGCAAAGGGAACAGCGGTGAGATCCGGCAACGAATCGAATCCGCGGCTACCCCCGTAACTGTGAACGACGAGTCGGCTCCCACGAAGCCACTGATGGCCCAGCCATCGGGAAGGCGGGATACGACGATGACTCGTGAGCCAGGAGACCTGCCGCTTCTGTCACTCCTGATCCCGATACGTGGGGTATTGGGTCACGGGATTCCGCGTGAGTGATGACGACAACGCCGTTTGCGACGCGGGATCGACCGATGGCCTTTGCTTGCCGATCATCCGACCGCCGACCGACGGCTGTGATGGACACCGCCTTCGCGTAGCTCGCGAAGGAGCCGGTGCGACACTTGACGGCGGAGGTATGGGCGCGTGACAAAGTCGGTCTTCAGGAAATCTTTTATAAACAACAAGATGCGGAACCATCGGCTCCGCTGTGTGGCGAGCTTTGCCGTGTTTGCCGCTGTGTTGCCATGGCAAGATGCACTGGCCGATGAGGCCGCAGCGCATGACCTCGGCATGGTCGTCTTCTCGGCGAACCGCACGCCAACGGAAGAAGCGGCGGTGGGGTCGGCGGTGACGACCATCACTCGCAAGGAGATTGACCGGAGCGGCGAGACAACGGTCCAGGGGCTGCTTGCCCGGATTCCCGGTCTCGGCTTCTCCCAAGCCGGTCCGGTCGGCTCGACGACGTCGATGCAGATGCGCGGCCTCGGCGCCCGCTACGTGCTCGTCCGGGTCGACGGCATCGACGTCTCCGACCCCACCCAGCCCCAGGCCGGACCAAATCTCGAGAACCTGCTGCTCGGCAACGTCGAGCGGATCGAGGTTTTGCGCGGCTCGCAATCGGCCCTCTACGGCGGGACAGCGGTTGCCGGCGTGATCGACATCACCACCCGCACCGCCGACGAGAAGGGGATACACCACACCGCGAGCGTCGGGGGCGGCTCCTACGGCACCGGGGTTGCCCGCTATGGCCTTTCCGCTGCCACCGATGCATTCGAAATGGCCGCTTCGTTCCAGCGCTTCCAAACGTCGGGATTCTCTTCCGCCGCCAGCGACAACGGCAACACCGAGACCGACGGCTACGGCAACAGCACCGCGTCAGCTACCGCCAGTTATCGGGTCAACGAGGCGCTGCGCCTGTTCGCTGCCGCCCGCTACACCCGTCACGACAGCAAGTACGACGACTTCTCCTATGACGGAGCAACCGGCCTGGGCAGCCCTGTCGACGAAACCGGACCGACGCGGTTCCACACCATCGGCCGGGAGTTCGGAGCTCGGGTGGGGGCCGATTTCAGCCTGCTCGACGGTCGACTCAAGAGCACCTTCGCCATCCAGCACTACGATCTGGGGCGCGACGTCTACGATTCCTCTCCCGGTGAATACGATGGCCAGAGGACGAAGGTCGAGTATCTCGGCAACCTTGCCGTGACCGAGGCGATCGGCCTGTCCTTTGGCCTCGACTCCACCTTCGAAGGCGCCGAGACCACCGGTGGCGTCGACAACGACATGAGCAATACCGGCGTCTTCGCGCAAGGCTCGTGGAAGCCGGTGACCGACGTCACGCTGACGGCGGCGCTGCGGGACGATCACCACTCGACCTGGGGCGATCATCCGACCGGGCGCCTTACCGCCGCCTGGGAGGCGACCCAATCGACCAAGCTCAGGACGAGCTGGGGCACAGGCTTCCGGCCGCCGTCGCTGTACGAACTCTACGCGCCGTTCTACGGCAACTCCAACCTGAAGCCCGAAGAGAGCCGCAGTTTCGACGTCGGCATCGACCAGCAGGTCTGGGACAATCGTGGCCGCCTTTCGCTGACCTACTTCAACATCGATACCGACAACCTCATCAGCTACGACACGTCGACCTGGGCCTATACGCAGGTCGAGGGAACGTCGAACAGCCAGGGCATCGAACTGTCCGGCCGGTTGAAAGTGCTCGACAATCTGACACTTGACGCCGGCTACACGCTGACCGAGGCGGTCGACGCGTCGGACAGCCGGCTCCTCAGGGTCCCTCGTCACAAGATCACGGCCGGCGCAACGCTCAAGGCCGACGAGCGCACGACCCTGACGCTCCGGGGCACCTGGGTGGGCGACAGCGTCGATACCGACTATTCGGTGGGCACGGTACGCCAACTGCCGGACTACTTCCTGCTCGACGCTGGATTGACCTGGGATTTGAGCGACACCGTTTCAATCTCGCTCACCGGCAAGAACCTGCTCGATGAAAACTACCAGACGATTTGGGGCTACGGCACGGCGGGACGTACGATCTACGCCGAACTGACGGCCCACTACTGAGAATGGCGGCGATGAACAGGACAACGACGAGACGACATCCACCGGACAGGCGAACCTGGCCGTTCATCACACGCGCCATCGTCACCGCGCTCGTTGCGGTTATGGGGCCGGCCTGGGCCGAAGAGGCGCCCGGTCGGGTTGTGTCGATCAATCTCTGCACAGACCAACTGGCCATGGCGATCGCCCGTCCAGGACAGCTCGTATCGGTGTCGCGCTTCGCCCGCGATGCCGCCTTGTCCAACCTGTCCGACGCGGCCGCCGTCCTGCCGGTCAACGACGGCCGTGCCGAGGAGATCGTCCCCCTGACACCCGACATCGTGCTGGCCGGCAGCTTTAGCTCGCGGGCAACCGTCGACTTGCTCCGCCGGCTGGGACTACGGGTCGAGGAGTTCGCCCCGGCGAATTCCTTCGCCGAGATCCGCGAGGACATCACACGAATGGGCCGTTTGCTCGGCCGATCGGAGCAGGCTGACGAGCTCGTCCACCAGTTCGATGACCGCCTCGCTACCTTGCGCAAGGATGCGGCACCATCTGGCCGGAAGCCGGTCGCCGTCGTCTACCATATCGGCAACGGCACCGATGGCCGAGGGACGCTCGCCGACGAAATCCTGACGACGGCAGGCTGGGACAATCTCGCCGCCAACCTCGGCATCGGCACCTACGGCGCCCTGCCGCTCGAGACCCTGGTGGCCAACCAGCCCGACCTCGTGCTGGTTGGCGGCGCCGAAGCCGGTTGGTCGACCAAGGCGGTCCCCAACGCCCGCCATCCAGCCATCATGGCGGCCACCAACGGCGGCGACCGTCTGATGGTGCTGTCCGATCGCTCGACCATCTGCGGTACACCATTCGTCGTCGACGCCGTCGCCCGTCTCGTCGACGAGCGTCACAGGCTGGCGGCCAGTCGAGGAGCCGCGCGATGAGCCGTCTGTCCTTTCCGGCACTCCTCGCCCTGCTCGCCATCCTGGTGGCGGCTTTGTTCGTCGGCTCTCTGCTCATCGGTCCGTCGGATCTCGGCATCGGCCGCGCGCTCGCCGCCCTGTTCGTCGACGATGGCGCCGCAACCCTGGTCATGCGAGAGATCCGTCTTCCAAGAGCCATCCTCGGTGTTTGCGTCGGCGCGACGCTCGGTCTCTCCGGCGCCGTGCTGCAGGGCTGGTTGCGCAATCCGCTCGCCGACGCTGGCGTTCTCGGCATCGGCTCCAGCGCCGCTCTCGGCGCCGTTGTCGCCATCGTCAGCGGCCTCGCCTATCTATCACCGCTGGCGCTGCCGCTGTCGGCCCTCGCGGGAGCCGGGCTCGCCGCCATTCTCGTCTTCGCCCTGGCCGGGCGTGGCGAAGGCGGCGACAGCCTGATCCTCGCTGGTGTCGCCGTGGCCAGCCTGACGTCGGCGCTCACAGCGCTGACGCTCAATCTGTCGGCCAACCCGTTCGCCACTCTGGAGATCGTCTTCTGGACCATGGGGTCGCTCGGCGACCGGTCGCTCGACCACGTCGCCCTCGCCCTGCCGTTCATGGCGATTGGCTGGCTGCTGCTCGCCGGCGTCGGTCGTTCGCTTGACGCGATGACCCTCGGCGCGGAAACCGCATCGAGCCTCGGCCTGCGCCTCGGCCGGATCCGTGCCATCATCCTGTTTTCGACGGCCGCCGCCGTCGGCGGAGCGACGGCCGTCACGGGTGTCGTCGGCTTCGTCGGACTTGTCGTCCCGCACGTGTTGCGGCCGCTGGTCGGTTCCCGGCCGAGCCGTCTGATGGCGGCGAGCGCGCTCGGCGGCGCAGCCCTTCTGACCATGGCCGACCTTACCGTCCGTCTGATCTTGCCCAGCCGAGACTTGAAGCTCGGCGTCGTCACGGCGATCGTCGGGGCGCCGTTCTTCTTCCGTCTCATTCTCCATGAACGTCGGAGGCTGATGCGATGATTCTGACAGCGCATGACCTTGTCGTCCGGTTGGGTGACCGAACGATCCTGCATGGGGTCGATCTCCGCCTGGAGACCGGCGAGTTCGTCGGACTGATCGGGCCAAACGGGGCCGGTAAATCGACGCTGCTGCGGGCTCTGGCCGGTACTCTGCCACGCCGTGGCACCCTGGTTCTCGAGGACCGGCCGCTTGCCGGCTATTCCGTTCGCGAACGGGCCCGCCGGATCGGCTATCTCGCCCAGGATCGCCACGTCGCCTGGCCACTGACCGTAACCGAGGTTGTCGGCCTTGGTCGACTGCCTCATCGCGCACCGTTTTCCCGGGAAAGCGATGCCGACCGTCTGGCGGTGGCGCGGGCACTTCGCATCACGCGCCTCGAAGACCTTGCCGGCCGGCGCGCCGATGCACTGTCCGGCGGCGAGGTCGCCCGCATGCTGCTCGCGCGCCTCATCGCCCAGGAGACGCCTGTCCTGCTGGCCGACGAGCCGGTCGCCGGCCTCGATCCGGCCCATCAGTTGGCAACCATGCAGGTCTTCGCCGATTTCGCCCGAGCCGGACACACCGTGTTCGCCTCTCTCCACGATCTGACGCTGGCAGCGCGCTGGTGCCATCGATTGGTCTTGATGGCTGGCGGCCGAATCGTGGCTCAAGGGCCACCGGAGACGGTGCTGACCCCCGAACGTATCGCCGAAATCTATGGCATCGAGGCGCGGGTCGACCGCAACGCTGACGGATTGATCGTTGTGCCGCTGCGCCTCGTCGGGCATCACCACAAGGAGGCGACGTGATGGAGCTGGACGACTTACCGTTTGCCATCGCCCTTCACCGCCCTATCCTCGCTCTGCGATTTGCCGAACCGCGACAGATGCTGAGTTGGTCGATCTCGCGACCGGGCTTCACTGTCGCCAAGGCTGTCGCCTGGCTCGAAGTCAAGGACGCCGACTTGCCGGTCGGCCGCGATCCGGTGGTCGTCCTTGGCGATGCCCTCGCCCGGGAAGGCCTCACCGACGCCGTCGGGCTGATGACCGCCTGCGACGTCGGCGCCTACCATACGTGCCGGACGACAATCGAAGGAGTCGAGGCGATCGTCGTCACAACGGTCGGGCTCGGCAATGGCGAGTTCGTAGGGCGGCGCCGGTTCACCGGCAGCTCCGAGGGCGCCCCCAAGCCCGGCACAATCAACACCTTCGTTCATGTGTCGCTGCCACTCAGCGACGGGGCTCTGGTCGAGACGATTGCCATCGCCGCCCAAGCTCGTACCGTTGCCATCCTGCAAACGACGCAAGATGGCGACCGCGAAGCGGTAACCGGGACCGGGTCCGACTGCATCGTCGTCGCCGCGCCGCTGGGAGGAAGCGTCCACTATGCCGGATTGCATACCGCCGTTGGCGAGGCGGTCGGCGCGTCCGTGATGGGGGCGACCCGAGCCGCCGCCGTCCGTTGGATCGACGATACCGCACGACGCATTGCCAAGGACCGCAGCCCTGCCGATGCGCCGAACACGGGCGGATTGGGATGCCACGTTGACGCCAGACGGCAGCCCGGACTCACATAATGGACGACAGCGACGTCTTCGTCGGCAGCCCGCCCGAACGCGCATCTCTGGTGGCGAAACCCTGGCGCTTCGCCGCGGCGGTATCGCTTGGCCTGCATGCCGTCCTGGTTG
>Ga0316604_10003531_pt1 | contig 10904 bp, 1 predicted proteins | sample OWC_soil_day20_C_FD_207650 | JGI IMG/M metagenome (GOLD analysis project Ga0316604, IMG submission 207650) | Wetland soil microbial communities from Old Woman Creek delta, Ohio, United States - OWC_soil_day20_CT | ecosystem: Environmental > Terrestrial > Soil > Wetlands | place: USA: Ohio... | reverse complement strand
GTGCCGGTACGGTTATCCTCAAACGGGTAAGTCAGGCAGTGAAAGATGGCGATGAAATTTATGCTGTCATCAAAGGTATTGCGATCAATAATGATGGGAGAACGGCAGGTCCTGCCACACCCAATATACAGGGACAGAAGGAAGTAATGAGTCGCGCATTGTTGCGCAGTGGCATCGCTGCCAGCGACATCAGTTATATAGAGGCCAATGGCTCCGGCTCGGAAGTGACTGACCTGCTGGAACTGAAGGCCATATCCGCCGTATATGGTGGCACTGCTGCCTGTGGACTGGGCTCTATGAAACCCAATATAGGCCATCCGTTATGTGCGGAAGGAATAGCCGGTTTTATCAAGGTGGTGCTGATGCTGATGCATCAACAGCAGGCGCCCTTTTTATCCGGTCAGCAGGGATTAGCACATTATGATCTGTCAGCTACTCCATTTTACTTTAACCGGGAACTTCAGGATTGGAAAGGAAATATTGCAGCATTGAATTGTTTTGCAGATGGAGGTACCAATGCACATGTCATTATAGCTGCCGCAGATGAGCAACTGTTGACAGGACATATCAAACGCCGCACGCCATTGCCTGTTCCCATACTTCATCGCAATGATACCTGCTCTGGTGTTGATCACACAAAGGTGAAAGATATACCGGAAGTAGCGACAGAAAATATAATCAGTATCTGGAAAAGTAAAATATTGCAAGCTTAGTTATGGAAGATCGTTTTCTGATAAGTTTTGATAACCCTATTGTAGTGCATCATAAGGTGCATGGTCAGCATATCTTACCAGGATTGGCATACATTGATATCCTGTATCAGCTATTCAGGGAACACGGTTATCAATATACGAATTTGAGTCTCCGGAATCTGTCTATATACAAACCGTTGATCGTTACAGCGTCATCTGATGTGCTGTTGCATATTGTTTGTACAAAAAATGAGGCAGGTTTATGGGATATACGTATTAACGGATTTGGGCAACAGGATGGTGTAACCCTGGGTGATCCAGTGCTATATGTAACGGCTGAAATGGATACTACTCTCGTATTTGCAGAAGATACTATAGATATCAATGCCATAAGGCAGCAAAGTGAAGGAAATACGCAACTGTGGGATATTTATGCACACTTCACCAGGAATGAACTCGTACATACAGGTCTTATGCAGGCGAGGGGAGATATTTATAAAACTGGTGATGCATTAGTAATGGAGGTGACGCCGGCCCATAGTGCAGTGCAGGTATCTGAAAAATTTATGTTTAACCCGATATTGATAGATGGCAGCGGTGTGGGGTGTTTGGGGATGATATTGCAACAGTTGGAAGAAGAACATTTGTTTCTTCCTTTATCCTTTGAATCATTTTATGCAACCGCATTGCTGCAGCAGCACTGTTTTACGAGATTTCGTCATTCCTCATTGATCCGGAAAAAAGAGTTGCTCTATATGACGCTCGAATTTTTTAATACTGCCGGAAAAAAAGTAGGTGAACTGAAGAATTTTGTTTGCAAGCTGATACGTAACAAAGCTCCTTTTCTCCCGGCAGAAAGTATGCACACACACCAATTATCCGCTCATGAATCACTGCATGTCTTTTTAAAAAATATCATCGCAAAAAATCTGAATAAGGAAGCAGCTACTGTTGGCATAAACGTAAGTTATTACGACCTGGGTTTAGCTTCTTCCAATATGCTGGAGATTATTCATTTGATTAAAGATAAAATGAATATCTCGCTGCCACCTACGTTGTTGTTTGAATATACCACGATAGCGGAACTGTCTTCCTATTTATTGGAAAATTACACCGTGTCAGCCATTGCTGGCGATGAAAAAACGGCCGGAAAAGAGCAGGTCATCGCGAACCATCAGGACGGAGGGAGAAGTCCCCTCATACCGGAAAGTACAGCAATAAAGCCTACAGATGTCGCTATCATAGCAGTAGAAGGCCGTTATCCGGGGGCGAATAATATAGCCGCTTTTTGGGAGAATCTGAAGGCCGGAAAAGATTGTATCACAAGCGTTGATAGATGGAATGAAGCATGGTACGAAAGCGTGCCTGCGACATTTAATAAGAAATATTGCTACTGGGGAGGGTTTATCGATGACGTTGACAAATTTGATCCGGCATTTTTTAATATATCTCCCCGGGAAGCCGAAATAATGGACCCTATGCAGCGTCTTTTCCTGGAGGCTGTCTGGAACCTTTTTGAAGGGGTTGGGTATACGCCGGAAATATTGCGTAATAAATATAATTCTAAAGTAGGCGTTTATGCCGGGGCAATGTATCAGCAATATCATCAGTTTAATGATGATATTAACAAGGCCGCGGAAGCTTCTTTATATACATTCAGTGCTATTGCTAACAGGGTATCTTACTTTTTTGATTTGCAGGGGCCCAGTATGGCAATCGACAGTATGTGTTCTTCCAGCTTGTCAGCCATACATATTGCCTGCGAAAGCCTTATTAACGGAAGCGTACAACTCGCGGTGGCAGGTGGTGTGAATCTTTCCCTGCATCCGCTGAAATACCTGGGGTTAACGCAATTGGAGCTGGTGGGCAGCAGTGCCGGCAGCCGGAGTTTTAGTGAAGGGGATGGTTATTTGCCCGCAGAGGGAGTAGGCGTTGTGCTGTTAAAACCATTGAGTGCAGCCATTGCTGATGGAGATCCGATTCTGGCGGTAATAAAATCTACTGCGGTTAGTCACGGTGGACGGTCAAATGGCTTTTCTGCACCTAATCCTAAAGCACAGGTAAAACTGATGGAAGATAATTTTTCCAGGGCCGGCATTGATCCGCGTTCCATTAGTTATGTGGAAGCTTCTGCAAACGGATCCCAGTTGGGAGATGCAATAGAGATATCGGCTCTGAATAAGTTCTACGGCAGGTTTATTAAAGAAAATAATTTTTGTGCAATAGGTTCGGTAAAATCCACTATCGGGCACGCGGAGGCTGCATCGGGTATGTCTCAGCTTACCAAAGTATTACTGCAATTACAACATCAACAATTCGTGCCGTCTATTGCAGGCGGGATAGTAAATCCTGATATTGATTTTAGTGCCGGCCCGTTCTATTTGCAGAAAGAACTTGCCGCATGGCCACGGCCGGTATCCGATATCAACGGCGTATTGCAGGAGCTGCCAAGACGTGCCACTATTAGCTCTTTTGCTGCCGGGGGCTCCAACGCGCATGTAATCCTGGAGGAATATATTCATCATACTGAAGTACAAGCTCCTGCTATTACGGAGGATGTACCTGTATTGATGGTGTTTTCAGCGAAAGATGCTGAAGGGCTACGCGCTGTAGTGCAACAGTCGGCAGATTACATAACGGGGAAAGGGACGATAAGTTTACCTGATATGGCCTACACTTTACAGGTGGCAAGGGAAGCGATGCCATACCGGTTGGCAGTAATCATTAATGATCAGCAAACATTGATGGAAGCGCTGGGTGTATACCTGTCTTTGGCAGATATAAAGGATTGCTCCTATCCGCTTTTTGCCGGTAATCCTGCGGTTTATAATCCTGATGAAGCACTGCATGCGGCAGCGCTGCGTAAGGGAGATGCTGAGCAAATAGCCCGGCATTGGGTGCGGGGAGGGATGGTTGACTGGGAACTGCTGTACAAAGGTGCAAACCGGAAGAAGCTGTCGCTGCCAACCTATCCGTTTAAAAAAAGTAGCTACTGGATGCCTGGCCAAATTTCTCCGGCCGGCAATAAGGTTGTTGCGACGCAAAGAAAACAGCCATTTGAAATAGATAAGGCGCAAAGCCGGCTGCAGAATGCGCAACAGTTTATTATTCATTTTTTGTCGCAGGAGTTGAGTCTGCCTTTAGTGCAGCTCACTATCCAAAAGGATTTACATGAATTGGGTGTTAACTCACTCATTGCTGTCAGGTTGTTGAGAGGAGTGGAGAAATATTTCGACATAAAGGTCTCCTTTAAGTCATTGCTGGAATATAGAACGATTGCTCAGTTGGCAGCTTTTGTTGCCGGTAAAGATAATGATAACGTGGAGAGTGCGCCTCTTGTACAACAGGACCATGATCAGCAGGATCAGGCGCTGATAGAGGCACTTGAAATGTTCAGGGAAGGCGTAGTGGATTTTGAAGGTATAAAGGATTTAATCGGATAAAAAATGCCATAATATGAATAAAGACGAGATTTTGATGGCTTATAAGAACGGGCAGTTTTCTACAGTTGAGGCGGCCGCTAAATTGCGGAAGTTGAAACAGGTGACGCATGATATGCCTCTTTCAGAAGGACAGCAGGGGTTATGGGCATTACAAAAAATAACCCCCGCATTAAGTGCCTATAATGTTCCTCTGTGCCTGCGTATCGGAACCTCACTGGATTTGCCTGCTTTGCAGCAAGCGTTTAATTTTTTGTTTATTCAACATCCTGTTCTGGCTACTTTGTTCAAAGAAGTAGACGGAAAGGTTTATCAGGTAACAGATACCGGGATAATACCGGAATTTCATCATAAAAGTGTTGCAGGCTGGAAAAAGGAGGATGTGGTTGTTTTTCTGAAAGAGCAGGCGAAACAACCTTTCTCGCTGGACAAAGGACCACTGGCACGGATGCATGTTGTATCCCTGGCAGGGAATGAACATTTTGTGATGATAACAGTTCATCATATTGTTTTTGATGGAGGTTCTATTTATCCGTTGCTGAAGACATTTATCGATGCTTATTTACAGTTGCTGTCGGGCAAGCGCCTCAAGCCCGTACCTGCTGTGGCAGACTTTATGAACTATGTGGCGTTGGAACAAACCATGTTATCCCATGATGCCGGAAGAAAGCAGCTGGTTTATTGGGAGGAGCAGCTGGGGGGAGAGCTGCCTAAGCTGGAATTGCCAGCGGATATACCCCGTGCCGTTTCGAATAACATGCATACCGAAAGCATCAGGATCACACTGCCTGCATCGCTCGCCAATAAGATCAGGACATTTGCAGTACAACAACAGCTGAACTTATCAGTTGTATTTCTGGGCATTTTTAAAGCACTATTGTATAGATATACCGGTGAGCCGGATATTATTGTAGGAATGCCTGTAACCGTGAGGCCGGAAGAGCGTTTTGATGCAATGGTAGGCTTATTCGTGAATATGGTCGCGGTGAGAAGCCGGCAGATGGACAGACTTACTTTTACGTCGTTTCTGAAACAATTGCAATTAACCCTGGCTGAAGGTGTGGATAATGCCGCTTATCCCTTTGCTTTATTGTTTAAACAGTTGAACGTATCCCGTGCAGATGCGGGAGCACCGATTTTCCAGGTGGCTTACGCCTATCAAAATGTTTTTGCCGCAGATGGGATACCAGCCCTTTTGGCAAATTATGATCATGTGCTTCCCCTGGAATGGGTGGAGGCAATTCATCAGGAGGCAGGATATGAGGTAGAGCTGGAGGTGTTTGAGCTGAAAGAGGGATTCGCCCTGCAACTGAAATACAATGCCAATGTATGGAGTTTTGACGCCATTTCTCAAATGATGGATCATTATCTGATGCTGGCGGAGGGAATTGTTGCTGATCCTGCATTAAAGTTACATGAGTATCCTTTATTATCTGCGGAGGCGGAAAGCAGCGTTAATGATTTGCTCCGGTCACCTGTGGCGCATCATCAGGATGATCGCTGTTTTCATGAAATGGTGACGGCGATCGCGGCTGCCAGGCCCGAAGCAATTGCTTTGCTGTACAAGGATTACAGTATTTCTTATAAAGAGTTGGAGGAACGGGCTAATCAGCTGGCTGCCTACCTGATAAGGCGAGGATTGAAACAGGAACAGCCGGTAGGTGTTTATCTGGACCGTTCGCCTGCAGCAGTCATTAGCTTTCTGGCTATTATTAAGGCAGGAGGTGTTTATCTACCATTGGATAGCGCTCATCCTTCAGATCGCCTGGAATTCATGATGAAGGATGCTGGTATGAAATTCCTGATTAGTGAAAGTGCTTTACAGGAACGGCTTCCGGATATTGGAGCAAGCCTTGTTTTGTTGGACCGCGATAACACGCTTATCCTGGAAGAGAAAAACTCGGCGCCACCATTGAAGATACCACTTACCGCACTTGCCTATATTATTTACACTTCGGGTTCTACCGGGATGCCGAAAGGAGTGATGGTGGAACATAAAGGACTGCCTAATCTGATCCGTGTACAAAATAATTTGTTCGGGGTAGGCAATAACAGTGCTGTTTTACAATTTGCTTCCCTGTGTTTTGACGCAGCGGTATGGGAAATTTGTATGGCGCTGGGACTGGGTTCCACGCTGGTGCTGGCAGATAAGGAGTCGCTTGTGCCCGGCGAAAAACTATTTGAAACGCTCACCCGTTATAAGGTGACGCATGTGACCCTGCCACCGAGTGTACTGGCGGTACTGCCCCAAAGGGAATTGCCGGCGCTTACAACTATTGTCGTAGCTGGCGAAGCTTGTCCCGATAAGCTGGTAAAGGAGTGGTCGACAGGCCGGAGGTTCTATAACGCATACGGACCTACCGAGTATACTGTATGTGCGTCTGTTTCTGCGGCTTTGGACGGAACCTGCAAACCGGATATTGGGAAGCCTGTTGACAATACACGTTTTTATATTCTTGACGCATATGGAAATTCACAGCCGGTGGGTATTCCGGGGGAATTATGTATCGGAGGCCGGGGACTCGCAAGAGGGTATATTAACAGACCTGAACTGCATAAGGAAAAATTTATCGCTGCCGGCGGGAACAATAAAATCAGTGAAAATATTTATAAGACCGGCGACCTTGTCAGGCTATTGCATAATGGTAATGTTGAGTTTTTAGGAAGAATTGATACGCAGGTAAAGGTACGGGGATTCAGGATCGAGCTGGAGGAAATAGAAAGCCATATCTGTACTTATTCAGGTATTCAAAACTGTGTAGTCGTGGTCAATAATCAGCAGGGGAATAACCAGCTGATAGCTTATTATACAGCGGACCCGGTTGCGGAAGTCAGTGATAATATAGCACAGGAATTACGGACGCATTTGTTGGCCGGACTGCCTGAATATATGGTGCCTCATGTATTTATAAAATTAACCTCCATTCCTTTAACTGTTAACGGAAAAATTGACAGAAAGGCTTTAGCCGGCAGAAAATTAAAAGTAAATAAACCGGCTACACAACCGGCGCCGCAATCGGGCCTGGAGAAGAAGATATTGGCCATATGGCAGGATATCCTGAAAACGACGCAGATAGGCATGGAAGACGGTTTCTTTGAGGCCGGCGGAGATTCTATTTCAGCTGTAATATTAGCCGAAAGAATCAGTAAGGAACTACATTGCGAGTTTACGCCAACTACGCTATTCAGGTATAGTAATATCCGCGAAATCAGCCAACATCTTTCAGCGCATAACCCCCTGGCCGATCGGGAGATAGAAAGAGGTGAGCAGGAAAAACCGGCGGAGTTTTCAACACAACAGCAAAATGAGGCGCTCCCTGATTATTATAAAGATAGTGTTGCTATTATCGGAATGTCGTGCAGCTTTCCCGGAGCTGATAATAAAATAACATTTTGGGAAAACCTGTGTGCGGGAAATGAAAGTCTTCGGTTCTTATCGGCTGAAGAATTGTCGGCACTTGGCATTGATCATAAAACTATCCATCACCCTGATCTGGTGGCGGTTCAGTCTCCAATAACGAATAAAGCCGGGTTTGATCCTGCGTTTTTTAATATTTCACCTAAGGATGCAGCATTGATGGACCCGCAGTTGAGGCATCTTTTGCTGCATTCATGGAGTGCTGTAGAAGATGCTGGATACCATATAAAGGAAGTAACAGATACCGGCGTATTTATGTCTGGCAGCAATAATATGTACCAGGGATTATTACCGGCAACAACTACCGGGCCTGCCAGGATAATGGAGGACTCAGATGAATATGTTTCGCTGCTGTTGGCGCAAGGTGGTACTATTCCTACAATGATTTCCTATAAGCTTGGATTAAAAGGTCCCAGTTTATTTGTACATGCCAACTGTTCCTCTTCCCTGGTGGCATTGCATACTGCTTATCAGCATTTGAGAAACGGGGAGATAAAACATGCATTAGTAGGCGGCGCCACTATTTTTGCCACTGACATGGCCGGATATATACATCAGCATGGCTTGAATTTTTCAAGTGATGGTCATTGTAAAACATTTGATGCCGCTGCAGATGGAATGGTTGCCGGAGAAGGAGCCGCCGTTGTTTTCCTGAAAAGGGCGTTGGACGCTGTAAATGATGGAGATCACATATATTCTTTACTCCGGGGAATAGCCCTTAACAATGATGGTGCTGATAAAGTTGGGTTTTATGCGCCCAGCGTGAAGGGACAGGCAGCTGTCATTAAAAACGTTTTAGAAACTACTAAAATTGATCCTGCATCCATTATCTACGTGGAAGCGCATGGTACCGGCACTAAATTGGGTGATCCTATCGAGCTGGCGGCATTGAGCGAAGTATATGAAACCTATACAGATAAAAAACAGTTCTGTGGTATTGGATCTGTAAAAACGAACATAGGACACCTTGATACAGCAGCGGGACTTGCGGGTTTCATAAAGCTGGCATTGGGATTACAGCATCGTTATATTCCTCCCACCATTAATTTCACTAATGCTAATAGGGACATTGATTTTGTTAACTCTCCGTTCTATGTAGCGGATAAAGCTATAAAACCGGCGCAAAGGGGTATTCCGGAAAGAGCTGCATTAAGTGCATTCGGTCTGGGAGGAACCAATGCCCATGCTATTCTGGAAGCATTTACGCCACTATCCGGCAGTCTGGATAGGGGGCAAGGTAATGACCGTACTTATATTATTCCGCTGTCTGCCAGAAACAAAGAAAGATTATTGGCATATGCCTCATTGATTTACTGGTTTGTTGCCAAAAAATGTAACAACGATCAGCTTGATCCTGTACTGTTAAGGGATGGTATACAAGCCATGGTAGCGCAGGCTACAGGAGTGGACAATAGCAGTATCGGCGCGGATCAGGACCTGAGTGAACTGGGCATGGATGCTTTTCGTATTTCCCGCCTGCTTCATGACATTAATGACAGATGGGGCGTAATGTTGGCTGTTAAAGACGTAACACAGTTTTTTACAATCGGCGATCTTGTTGCAGATGTAATGGGTCAGCGTTGTGCTGATGAAGTAGCTGTGGGCAGAAAAGAGGAATTCAGTTTGCCGGATTTTGCGTATACACTGCAAGTGGGAAGAGTGGTGATGGATTATCGCGTCGCTTTTTTAGTGGAAGAAGCTTCCGATCTGTTGACGCAACTCAGGCAGTTTGTGGCAGGGAATGAAACGGCTCCGCGTTGGTTTACGGGAGAGGGCAAGTCAGCTGCGGGCTCCGGGCAGTTAATCAAAAATGAGGAAGATGCCAGGGAACTGATGGAGAAATGGATAGAAAGGAAAAAGTTTGATAGGATCGCTGAATTATGGGCTGGAGGCTTTGCTGTTGAATGGGACCTGTTATACAAAGTATCCAGGCCCGGGAGAATGAGCCTGCCTACTTATCCCTTTATTATGGACCCTTATTGGGTGCCGGTAATGTCTGTCACGGTAAAAGATAATAATACAAACTACGGCAGGGAAGTGCTTCATCCCTTGTTGCATAAAAATACATCAGATATTGCTGGCCTGCGGTTCAGCAGTTATTTTAATCGTGAGAGTGGCCATGAGGAAGGTATGACAGCCGGTGTGGCCGTTTTAACAGAGATGGCCGTAAGTGCTGTGGCACAGGCCACTGGTATAGATTGGTCGCAGACCGGCATACAGCTAAAAGACATGGCTGTTACCCCTTGCGGGTTGACGGAAAAAACACAGTTGGATATCCGTTTGTATCCGTTAGCTGGAGGAGAATTGGCTTACGAGATATATGGTGTCACCGCAGCTACTACTGAACAGGAGTTGTGTATGAGCGGTGTGGCCGCAACGTTTGCCACTGTTGAGCGGCGTGCGGAAGTCCTGTCGCTGCCAGCTCAGGAACCGCTTAACAAACAGGAGTGTTATGAAAAGCTGGCGGCGTTGGGCAGGAAGGACAGTGCCGGACAGGGACTGGATTGGGTTATAACAACAGCCATGCAAGCATTTGCGGGTATTCATGCTCCGGAGGGAATATTATCTGGTCCGTGGATGCTGCATTCTGCTGTATTGGAAAGTTGCGTAGAGGCGTGTTTGTTATGGCAAGAAGCAGCTACAGATAACGCCGCTTTGGCCACTGTGGTATCCGTATCGGCCGTAGAGATATTTGATAAGATGGGCAGCCGTATGATAGCGCGGATAGCCAATAATACAGGCAATAGTTTTGATATAGACCTGTTTACGGAGGAAAAAGTACTGAGCGCACGGATAATGGGTGTGTGTCTTCAGGCAGCGACGAAAAAAGCAGTTAATACCGCTACACACGAAGTGCTCACTTTTGAAGAAAACTGGGAGCCGGCGATATTAAAAACAGTAGCTGGAGGCAAAACTATCAGGCGGCTATTATGTTTCCTTAACGGGGAGGCGGAGCAGGCAGCTTTTGAACAGGCCTTATCCGGTCAGGTTAGTGGCGCCGCTGTGGTGTTTGTGTCCGCGGGGAATAGCTATTGTCAGCAGAGTGCCCATCATTACAGTATGCCGGCAGATGATAGGGAAAGTTACACTCAATTACTGGAAAACATTTATAGCACACAGGAAGATATAGATGGGGTGATATATATGTGGGAGGCGGCATCAGATTTGGCGTCCATCGTTTATCTCATCCAGGCGCTGAAGGGCAGGGATGTGCGTTTGGTATTAGGTGCGAGCCTGGCAGGAGACCTGGCAGCTGTCCATGCTTGCTCATTGATAGGTTTTGAGCGGTCGCTGGGATTTGTAATGCCAGGCCTGCGTTTGTCTGTATTGTATGAGGCAGATCGGTTGCCTGTA
>Ga0316604_10003530_pt1 | contig 10910 bp, 10 predicted proteins | sample OWC_soil_day20_C_FD_207650 | JGI IMG/M metagenome (GOLD analysis project Ga0316604, IMG submission 207650) | Wetland soil microbial communities from Old Woman Creek delta, Ohio, United States - OWC_soil_day20_CT | ecosystem: Environmental > Terrestrial > Soil > Wetlands | place: USA: Ohio... | reverse complement strand
GCGACTTCGCAACCCGCGCGGGCTCCGCGTCGTGGTGACCCTGTGTCACCTCCTGTTGCATTTCCTGCGCGAAATAGTCCTGCAGATCAGCCATGAAATTCTGGACCTGCGACGGTGCGTCGAAGCGCCGCCCCAGGCGTACCCGGTAATGAATGGGCAGCGGCGGTTTGCGGAACAGCGGCCAGCCTTTGCCCAGATAGGGCGAATCGGTTTCGATCAACACCGTCTGTACCGGCACCCCGGCACGGTGAGCGATCAGGCCGATACTGCCCTTGAACGGGTTGAGCGGCGGCTGGGTCGTGCGCGTACCCTCCGGGAACAACAACAGGTGGCTGCCGCTGTCGAAGTCATCAACGGCCTGACGTACCATCCGCCGCACCGGGATATTGCGGATGTAGCGCGCCAAGCGCGCACCGGCGCCGAGGAAGACGTTGTTCATCAATTCGTTTTTCAGGACGCAGGCCACGTTCGGCAAGCGCGAGATCACCATCACGGCGTCGATCAGGCTGGGATGGTTGGGCGCGATGATCAGCGCCGGTTCGTTGCGCAGCGCGTCGAGCGCCGAGAGGTCGAAGCTGAAGCGGCGTGACAGGCTGAGGCTGGCGAGATAGAAGCGAAAGGCCTGCATGGTGAAACGACGTCCCAGAGCACGCCCGCGACGCTCGGACAATAGCGGATAGAGCACCAGCGCGATTGGTGCCCACAGCAGACAGAGAACGCCCAGCCAGATCACGCCGAGATAGATCACCAGATAGTCGTAGCAGGCCAGCGCGAGGCGTATCAAGCTCCGCATCATCAACTCCGGCGACCTGAATTCGAGATTGCCGTAGCCTCGATTTCGACCAGCAAATCCTGGCGGCAAATATCGGCCTGCAGATAGACGGCTCTGAACGGCGTTGCAATATATTGCGCTATCACGACGCGTACCCGTTCCAGATCGTCGGAGTGTCGCAAGTAGACCCGATAGTTCAAATCACCCACAGCAAACGGGCCGGAGGTCGACAAGCGATTGGTTTCGGCCAGAACCGCCTCGATATTGGTCATGGTCTCCCGGGTCTGCGCCTCGACATCGCGGGGATGCCGACTGGCGTGCCCGACGACGCTGGCTGTTCCCGAAATCAGAAGCATCTCGCTACGCCCTGTCTTGACCAGACTGGCACGCGAAAACGTCGGACTGCGTAGCCCGTATTGCACCGGGTAGTTGAAGGCGCTGATCTGGCGCGGATTCTCGATGCCTCGTGGCAATGTCCGCCCAGCCAGGAAGGCAACGCTCAATGACCCTTGCTCCATGCCCAACGCGCACGCCGCGGGCAAATTACCGTGTACATCGCGCGCATGCGCCAGAAACGCTGCCTGACGTCCGCTATTGAATTGCTGATAGCGTTCCGAGCCGTGACTGCTTGCATTGATCCCCGGCACATAATTCCAGAAACGGAACGGGTACGGTATGGATAAATTGTCCAGCAGCGTAAACACTTGGCGATAAGCCGATTCCGTGGCCTTCTGCAAAGGCGTCCGACCCGCTTCCGCGGCGAAGCGATCCTCGCCCAGGACAACCGTGCCGAAGACGAATTCTCCGTCATGGCGATAACGGACGTCATCGTGTTGGCCGGTCGTCAGTTGCCCGCTGGATCGCCAGATTTCATACTCCGGCTCGGCACGATCCAGTCTGGGCAGGGGTACGTAAAGGCAGGGGAAATCGGGATCTGTGCGGTGTACCGTTGCAGCGGAAAAACAGAGCGCGCCAAGTGCATCGGGCTGCTCATGCCCGCGCGCTGAGTGCGCCAGGGCATCATCAACAGTCAGTCTTTCGTCATCCAAGCGAGGGCCGGATTCGTCCATTAAATCGTCACGAGGTCACGACGGCTGGCGTCGAACAAACAGCCGCACCGCACCGGCCAACAGCACGGCAAAACACAACACCGACCAGTTGGCCAGCGACAAGCCGAGGAAGACCCAGTCCTTGTCGGTGCAGAACCCGGTGACCATGAATAGCGATGGCCAGCGCATTCCCAGCCAATCGACGATTTGTTCGAGCAAAGTCGGCTGGCCGATCCCGCATTCGGTCACCAGAGCAGGGGCATACTGCATCCAGCTCTGGTAGATGGCCGTGACCATCCCGCCAAGCGCCGTCAAACCAACGAGAACGCTCCACAGCTTGCGCCACGCGGGCAACACGACACCGCCCAGTGCGAAAACCGCCAATACCATGTAAAGCAGACGCTGAAAATTGCACAGATAACAGGGGTTCAAACGGGCCATTGCCCCGAGAACCAGGCCAGACCCCAGTAAAGCGAGGGATATTGTGGTCAGCAAGGCGAAAAAGGCGCGTGTTGATAAAGGCATATACAATCCCGATCTGGTCGAAGCCGCTAAGATGCCCCGGATTCTAAATCATCTGCCGGTTCAGGAGAACGACTGACGGCCTCGATTATCACCTCACTGAGGAGTAATGTAGATGGAAGTGCGCTACACATCCGGTACTGCATCGGTTATATTTTCCCGTGACGTTTAACCATCGCCAACAACCCGTTATCATTGAGCCATGAAAACACGAATCCTACTGGTCGAGGATGATGACCGCCTCGCCAACCTGACCGCCGAATACCTGCGCAAGAACGACTTCGAGGTCACCATCGAAGCGCGCGGAGATACCGCTGAAGCGAGGATTTTGAACGAAGATCCCGAACTGGTGATTCTTGATGTCATGTTGCCCGGCAAGGATGGCTTCGAAGTCTGCCGCGCCGTGCGTGAAAAGTACAATGGCGTGATCCTGATGCTGACGGCGCGCGATGAAGACCTTGACCAGATTCTCGGTCTCGAGCTCGGTGCCGATGATTACATCGCCAAGCCGGTACCACCGCGCCTGTTACTGGCACGCATCAAGGCACTGCTGCGCCGCGCACCAAGCGTAGCCAGTCCAGGCGAAGATGAGACCAATCCGGACGATGCCTCCGAACTGGCCTTTGGCAGTTTCCGCATCAGTCAGGCTACGCGCAGCGCCCATCTCGGCGAAGAAGCCATCGACCTGACGACCGCCGAATTCGACCTGCTGTGGCTGCTTGCCCGTCACGCCGGCAGCATCCTGTCGCGTGACGACCTGCTCCAGCAATTGCGCGGCATTGGTTTCGACGGCCTGGACCGCTCGATCGATGCCCGCATCTCGCGCTTGCGCCGCAAGCTGGGCGACGACCCCGAGAACCCGACGCGCATCAAGACCGTGCGCAGTAAAGGTTACCTGTTCAGCAAGCATGACTGGCAATAACAGCAACAACAAGCTGTTGGCCATCCTCGGGCGTTATAAGCCAACGCCTTGGCGTGGCCGCTACAGTCTTTCGCGTCTCTTCCTCAATTTCTATCTGCTGGTGATGGGCTCCTTTGTGGCCATCGCCTTTTTCGCCGATTTTGTCATTTCGACCTCGGTCAAGGGCATTACGGACGATTACACCAGCCGCTTCATGAATGGCACCATCATTCTGATCGAGGAGGATCTGTTTCGCCTGCCCCGCTCGGAATGGCCCAACGAGATCAAGGCGCTCGGCGACAAGTTCGCCTACAAGCTCGACATCGTCGACCGCTGGACGCTGAAGTTGCCGCAGAAGCAGGCCGAGAAACTCGACGACGGCGACCTGGCTGTCGCCGCCGACGGCGACATCCTTTATCACCGCCTCAAACAGACGCCGCAGATTCTCGTCGTCGGCCCTCTGTCGCCCGACGCCAGTCCGGATCGTCCGCGCATCCTTCCGCTCGAACTGCGCATCCGCCTGCTCACCTGGAGCCTGATCGGCCTGTGCCTCGCCGTTACTGTCTGGTTCTGGGTTCGCCCGGTGTGGCGCGACCTCGAAGCCTTGCGTCAAACCGCGCGCGCGCTTGGCGAAGGCCACTTCGAAACACGTGCCCCGGAAGCCGGCAGCAGCGCGCTTGAACTGCTGACCGAAACTCTGAACGGCATGGCCGAACGCATCCAGCGCCTGATCGCCACGCAAAAAGAACTGTCGAGTGCGATTTCGCATGAGCTGCGCACACCGATTGCGCGCATGCGCTTCGCGCTCGAAATGCTGGCCGAAACCACCGAAGACGACGAACGCGAACGTTTGTGGCAAATGATGGAGGTCGATCTCGACGAACTCGACAACCTGATCGATTCCAGTCTGACCTATGCCCGCTTCGAGCGCGAACAGCCCGAACTGCACCTGACTTCGGTCGAACTGGCGCCCTGGCTTGAGGATGAAGTCGATGCCATGCGCATTCTCGGTCGGTCGCTGGAACTGACCGTCGACAGCAGTGCCTTGCCGCCCGAACAACGCGTTGAGATCGATCTCAAAAGCATGCCCTATGCCCTGAAAAACCTGCTACGCAATGCACTCAAGTACGCCAAGACAAAAATCAACGTCAGTGCCGAAGTGGTCGGCGATCACATCCGCGTGCATGTCGACGACGATGGCATTGGCATTCAACCGGAAGAACGTCAGCGCGTGTTCTTTGCCTTTACGCGACTGGACCGCTCGCGCGACCGCGGCACCGGCGGCTACGGTCTGGGTTTGGCCATCGCTCGACTGGTCCTGGAACAGCATGGCGGCTCGGCGACGGCGGATGCTTCACCGCTTGGCGGAGCCCGTTTTACGCTGAGCTGGCCACTGTTACAAAACGTCACGCAAAGCTGACGAAAGCGCTAAAGACACGCCCACAGAGCCCAACTACCATCGATTCCCTCAATGGTTTCCAGCCGCAAAGAACCGTTCAACATGCCTCGTCAAAGCCCGATTCAGCAACGGACTCACCAAGCTTTTCTCGCCGACATCCGCGAGTACCTACACTCCGCCAATTCAATCGACGAATCGTGTCGCGACACTTGTAGCCCCGACGATTCAAGCTCCTTCGCCAGTGGAAACGTGCCATGCTCTGGGAAAACGAAAGACTAAATCTCATGCCGACTCCGCGCACGACGTTCCCGGTTGCTGAAGGTGTCGGCATCTTCGTCGGAATCGTCGCTTGGGATCTGCTCTCCGATGGACACCCGGACCTCGCCAAAGCCGCACTGATCGCTGTACCCTGCTCGTTGATCTGGTTCGGCATTCGTTGCTGGAGAGCACGGGACAAAAACAAGCCGCGCTGATACGTATAATGACAAATGCAATAACAAAGCCCGATGAAATTGCGGGCTTTTGCTTGTCGGCGTCGCCTTATCCGACTGGTTACATTCCGTCACGCAAGCGCTGAACACACACAACAGACACGAAAGCGGGCGATCCCTAGAATGGCTTCGTTGCTTCAGCGTCCCCCGCTGGCAATGTTTGACCCTCCCTGACCCATCGCCAATGATGGGACTTTTAATCCCGTGCCACACTGGTGCGGGATTTTTTTGCCTGTATCAAGGCGCCGTTTTTTGGTCCACTTCGGCGACGTTTGCCGATTCCAGCGGGACATTCCCAAGGATGCGCACCTCGCGTTGCGGGTAGGGAATTTCGATCTGGTTATCGCGGAATGATTTCCACAGCGCGAGGTTGATATCGGAGCGTACGCCGCCCGTACCGACTTCCGGATCGGATACCCAGAACCCAATATCCAGGTTGATGCCGTTCTCGGCAAACGCGGTCAGGCCGACGCCCGGCGCCGGTTCGGCGAGGACCCGGGGATGTTGCCGCGCGGCTTCGATCATCAATTGCATGGCCTTCTCCAGATCCGTGCTGTAGGCGACCTGTATGCTCACGCTATCCCTGACTCGCGTATCGGCAAACGATTGGTTACGGATGATGTTGCTCACCAGGTATTCGTTAGGAATAATAACGTCGGTACCGGTGAGCATGCGCAACACCGTATAGCGCGTGGTGATCTGTGTCACCGTACCCGATGTCGTCGCGTCAACGGCGATCAGATTGCCGAGACGGATCGAACGGTCAAGCAAAATGATGAAGCCGCTGACATAGTTGCTGGCAATCTTCTGCAATCCGAATCCAAGCCCGACGGCCAGCGCGCCGCTGAATACCGAGAGCGCCGTCACGTCGATACCGACGAGCGACAGGCTGCACAGCAGGGCAATCACCGAAAGTAGCGCTTTGGCCAGCCGTGCCAAAACCTCGCGCATATTGGCATCCATCTGTTCGGCCGCCATCAGGCGGCCTTCGATCAGGCTGGCGATCCACAGCGCAACGAGCAGAGTAATCCCAACGGTGACGGCGCCATGCATCAGCATCCAGAGATCGAGCGTCTGCTTGCCGACGCGGAAACTCACCTGTTCGAACATCTCGATGACCGAGTCATCAAGACCGGTGATATTCAAAGCCACGCCGACCCAGATGGTCGACGTTAGCAAGCGCTCGAAACGAGTCAGGAATCCGCCAACGGAAAATATGCAGCGCAGCAGATAAACCAGGACCCGGACCAGTGCCCACGAGACGAGCAACGGAACGGCCAGTTCCAGCAGACTGATGTGCTCCCATTGCATGCTCTTGAGCGCCTTGCGCAGGATCAGGACCAGCGCCAGTGCCACCACCGGAAATGCCAGGCGTTTGAGGCTGCCCACCCCGATGGTGCTCAATGCGTTGCGCCCCTCCCGGTGATGAGCGTGCTCGCGCGCGCGCAACATGAACGACAACCACCAGGAAACGGCCAGAATCACGGCTAGCGCGAGCGCTTCCCACACGAAATTGGGATGCTGGAAATCGTTCCAGAGTTCGTGCAACAACGCAAACATCTGTCTTTCGCTCATTGGCGCTCCATCACCGCGGCAAAAAACCCGTCGGTACCGTGACGATGCGGCAAGAGACGCAAGCGCTCGCCGCATTCGATCGCGATATCCTGTTTGTTCAACACCTCCTCGGCGGACAGCGCGACGAATTCCGGATGTCTGGCGAGGAATTTACCAACTACCACTTCGTTTTCGGCGTCGAGCAGACTGCAGGTGGCATAGACTAGACGCCCACCTTTCTTCACCAGCGCCGATGCGGCGTGCAGAATTGCCGCCTGCTTGGTCGTCAGCTCGGCGACACTCTCGGGCGTCTGCCGCCATTTCAGATCGGGGTTGCGACGCAAGGTACCGAGACCCGAACACGGGGCATCGACCAGTACGCGATCGAGCTTGCCGGCCAGGCGCTTGATCTTGATGTCGTTCTCCGACTCGATGCGCACCGGATGCACGTTCGACAAACCGGAACGCGCCAGCCGCGGCTTGAGCTTGGCCAGCCGTTTCTCGGCCACGTCGAAGGCGTAGAGCCGGCCCTGCGAGCGCATCAAGGCACCGAGCAGCAGCGTCTTGCCGCCGGCCCCGGCACAAAAATCGGCAACCATCTCGCCGCGTTTGGGTTGCAGCAGGAAACCGAGCAACTGACTGCCCTCGTCCTGAACCTCGAAGCTGCCGTCAAGGAACAAGGGGTGATGCGAGATCGACGGTTTGCCGGCCAGGCGAATACCGATCGGCGAGTAGCGACAGGCTTCCGCTGCCAGGCCATCGGCATTGAGCTGGGCCAGCACCTCGGCGCGCTCGGCCTTGAGCCCGTTGACGCGCAGATCGAGCGGCGCGGACTGATTGAGGGCGGCCGCCAAGGGGTCCAGTTCAGCAGCATCGAATTGTTTGCTCAGCGCCTCATAAAGCCAGTCGGGCAGATCGAGCCGGACGGCAGGCGGCAAGTCGTCGAGCTTGACCGCCTTGGCCTGCGCCAGCCACTTCCCTTCGGCCTCGTTCAGCACGGCGTCGAGTTCGCGTCGGTTCATGCCGTGCACACAAGCCAGGGTCGCCAGCAACAGGCGCCGCGAGGTCACATCGTCAAAACACCGCGCCGATAGCGAACGCTTGCGGCGCAACACGGCGTAGACGGTCTCGGCGACAAAGCCACGGTCGGCATGACCCAGTTCGCGATTCTGACGGAAGTAGCGCGACACCACGAGATCGGCAGGAAAGGTGGAACGCAGCAATTCGGAAAGCAGCGCTTCGGTATGGTTGAACAGGGCTGGCGTAAAGCGCATCAGGGTGGACTCGTCTGGATTTGGGTGGCGACCTGGACATAAACATCGCCGTCGGATTCTACAAAGCGGATTTTAACCGGCAGCAGCAAATAATCATAAGCCAGCCAAAGATCGATGTGATTATCTCCCGGCACGCGCAAGTGCAAGGTACGCATCTTTCCAGCCGGCACGTCGATTTCTTCGTCGCCCAGCGATTCGAGACGATAGATCGTATATTTCTTGCCGGTCGCCAGCGGTAGCAGGCTGCCGGCCTCGGAATGCGACATGAACCCGAGTTGGTAATTGAACGACAACAGATCCTGTGCGCCGCTTGCCAGCGCTTGCTCGGGGCGCTTGCCGACCTGCACGGTCATCTTCTCCCAATCGAAGACCGCCTTCTCGCGCGCATCCTTGCCATTGCGCCGGATCGAAAAGCTCTCTGGTCGCAAACCGTCGGACGTCACCAATCCACGGCTTTCCATGTCGACATGGTAGGACTTGATCAACCAGGCCAGTCCTGTGGTCTCCAGCGTCCAGTTCAGCCGATAACGTCCGTCGGCGATATCCCACTCCTGACTCGCAATGCCGATTTCGAAATTCCGGTCACCGCGATCAAGCCGGTAACGAATGATTCCGCGTGGAGGAAGGCGCGATTCGACGGACGCGGGGACCGTATCCGCCGGAGTGTCAGGTACTGGTTCGACAACCGGTTCGGTAGTGGCCTCCGAAGACGACATGGAAGGCGGCGTATCGAGTGGCGGTGCCGTTAGCACTGGCGCGGATTCGGGCACGCTCAGGACAGGTGTTGCAACGGCCGGCGTGTCGCGTTTTCGCCGTGGCTTTTTGACCTTCTTCTCGGGAGCCGGTTTGGGCTTCGTCACGGGAGTCAGCAGCGGCGGCGGTTTGGGCTGCGGTCGCAGCTCCGCCATGATCGGTTGTACCTTCGGTTCGGTCGGCAATTCAATCGCCGGCCCGAACAGTACCACCAGGTGAATGCCGATCGAGACGGCGAAAGCGATAATCAGGGCAACGGGCATGCGACCCTTATTGCAAGGTCCGTACCTGCGGTGAAAGCAAAGCACCTTTGGCGTCCTGTGGCGCATCGAAACGGACTCGTCCGTCAACCAGATGCAAACGTCCCTCGGCAAACCAGCTCACGGCCAAGGGATAGATCTGATGTTCCTGTTCCAGCACCCGTGCCGCGAGACGAACCTCGTCATCACCGTCGAGCACCGGCACGGCGGCCTGGACGATGATCGGACCGTGATCAAGCTCCGGCGTGACGAAGTGAACCGTACAGCCATGCACGCGCACGCCTTCCGCCAGCGCCCGTCGGTGCGTGTGCAGCCCGGGGAAGGCCGGCAACAGCGACGGATGGATGTTGATCAGACGACCGGCATAATGCGCAACGAAGCCGTCGGTCAGAACGCGCATGAACCCGGCCATTACAACCAGATCAGGCGAGAAGGCATCGATTGACTCGACCATCGCCGCGTCGAAAGCTTCGCGCCCGGAAAATTCACGGTGATCGACAACGCGGACCGGGATCCCCTTGGCCTTGGCCGTCTGCAAACCTTGCGCGTCGGGCCGGTTGGACAACACGGCAGCAACGCGCACGTTCAGAGAGCCGGCCGCAACGGCATCGAGCAGCGACTCCATATTACTACCCCGACCGGAGATGAGGATAACGACAGATTTCATTGGCTTCCTGAATAGCTTCCTAGTGCATGCCGAGCAGGCCGACCGGCAGAAACACCGCGGTTGCCAGGCTTTGGGTAAAACGCGTGACCGTGCGGCCATTCTTGTCGGCCACAATCCGGGACAGAAAATCCAGAAGGCCGATGACGCGACCGAATTCACGTTCAAAACTCAGATTGGGGTTATGCGGATCGAGTTCATTGGACAGCAGCAGCAACTCGCCGCTCGCATTTCTCGTCGACGACATCTTCCAGATGGCGATCTCGACATTGCGCGCGCAATTGTAGAGCTTCTGTTCGTTCAGACTGTCCAGCACATAAAAATCATCCTTGTGCTCGAAAGCCGCGTAAACCATGCCCAACAGCCCGGCCATCACGCCCAGCACGCGGTCGCCCTGATAACTCGTGCTGAAGGCAAAGAGCGCTGCGGCACCTTCCTGACGTCCCTCCAATTCGGGAAAATCGACACGACCGGAGAACAGACGATCCAGCGCTGCATTCATGCTCACCTGTCCGGACTTCTTCCACTCCTTTGGATTACGCTTGTAGAGCTTTTCCGCCACACGCCGCAATCCGGCCATCACCTCGGCACGGTCCGCATCGACCATCCGGTCGACCTCGGTCTTGGCCAGATAACGCAGATCAAAACGCGTCTCCTTCTGCCCGACAGCGGTGACCCGGGTCGCACAGGACGAGAGCTGAAAGGTCAACAGCATCAAAAGCGGGGCGAGAAGCGGTTTGAGCATGCCCCATCATAACCCATCGCTTTCACAGACCTGAATCCTCCGCGCAAGCCGCTGCGCCGTACCCAACCCGATCCCGGTTCACGTGTTTCGATGCTGCCACCAACCCACCACGACGGGGATCATCGAAATGGCAATGATGCCCAGAATGACCGCCGTCAGGTTTTGCTGCACCCAGGGCAGATTGCCGAAGAAATAGCCCGCCAGAGTCAGCGAAACAACCCAGGATGCCGCCCCAATAAGGTTGAAGAAGGTGAAACGCGAATAGGTCATGGCACCGATGCCGGCCACAAAAGGCGCAAAGGTGCGGAACAGCGGCATGAAGCGCGAAATGACCAGCGTTTTTCCGCCATGCTTTTCGTAGAAGGCATGCGTTTTTTCGAGTGCCGACTTGTTGAAGAAACGCGAATTCTGCCACTGGAAGACCTTGGGTCCGAGCAAGCGACCGATCTGGTAATTGAGCATATTGCCCAGTGCCGCCGCGGCAATCAGAACGGCAAGCAGTACGCCGAGATCCATGCCACCCAAT
>Ga0316604_10003529_pt1 | contig 10912 bp, 8 predicted proteins | sample OWC_soil_day20_C_FD_207650 | JGI IMG/M metagenome (GOLD analysis project Ga0316604, IMG submission 207650) | Wetland soil microbial communities from Old Woman Creek delta, Ohio, United States - OWC_soil_day20_CT | ecosystem: Environmental > Terrestrial > Soil > Wetlands | place: USA: Ohio... | reverse complement strand
AATCTGATCAAGAAACACCGGCCCCGTTACAATATCAGCCTGCGCGATGACAAGAGCTACCCCTTCGTCAAGGTGACCCTGAACGAGGAATTTCCGCGCGTGTATGCCACCCGGCGGGTGGAAAAGGACGGGGCCAAATATTACGGCCCCTATGCCAGCGCCGGCGCGATGCATGAGACGCTGGCACTGCTGAAGCGTCTGTTTCCGCTGCGCACCTGCCGCACGATGGAGTCGCGCCGCCCTTGCCTGGAATTCCATATCAACCGCTGCATGGCTCCTTGCGCGGGACTCATCGACGCCGTTACTTACCGGGAAATGGTGAAAACCGTCTGCCTATTCCTGGAGGGAAGGTCGGCCGACGTGGAAAAGGATTTGAAACGGCGGATGCTGTCCGCCGCCGATGAGATGAAGTTCGAATTGGCAGGACGTCTGCGCGACCAGCTGGCGGCGGTACGGCAGGTGGTGGAAAAACAGAACATCGTAACCGGCGCCGGCGACCAGGACGTGCTCGGATTGGCGCGCTCGGGCGGTCAATCCTGTGTGCAGGTTTTTTTTGTGCGGAGCGGCAAGATGATCGGACGGGACCGCTTCCTGCTGTCAGGCGGCGAGGCCGAGTCGGACAGTGAAGTTCTGGCTGCTTTCGTGAAACAATATTATAACGAATCTTCTTTTATTCCACGGGAAATCCTGACTCCGACGCTGCTGCCGGAAACGGAGCTGCTGAGCGCATGGCTGAGTGAACGCAAGTCTGGCGCAGTGCATCTGTTGACGCCGCAGCGGGGGACGAAGCGGGAACTGGTCCAGCTGGCCGGCGACAATGCGGCGGAAGCGCTCCGACAGCGGTCCGAAAGGGAAGCTGGACTGGCCGGCAAGCGTTCGGCGGCAGTGCGTGAATTGGCTGAGAGGCTGGGGCTGGCTGCGCCGCCCGAGCGCATTGAATGCTTCGATATCTCCCACATTCAGGGCGCGGAGACAGTCGCGTCCATGGTGGTTTTCACCGGCGGCGAGCCGGATAAATCCGAATACCGGCGCTTCAAACTGAAAACGGTCGAAGGCAGTCCGGATGACTTCGCCTCTATGCAGGAGGTCACGCTGCGCCGATATCGCGAAGCGAAGGAACCGCTGCCTGACCTCATCGTCATCGATGGCGGCAAGGGGCAGCTTTCCTCGGCTCTCGAAGTCATTCGCGGCGTAGGCTTGGCAGATATTCCGGTAATCGGCCTGGCCAAAGAATTTGAACAGATTTTTCGCGAAAATATCAGTGAACCGCTGGTGTTGCCGCGCCACTCGGAGGCGTTGCGACTGGTGCAGCAGATTCGGGACGAAGCCCACCGATTCGCGGTAAGCTATCACCGAAAATTGCGGTCCAAGCGCAACCTGGTCTCGGTGCTGGACCATGTGCGGGGCATCGGCGCCAAACGGCGACAGGCGCTATGGAAGCATTTCACCACAATCGAGCGGATTCGCAGCGCTTCGGTGGAGGAGCTGACGGCGGCGCCGGGAATGAATCTGCCGGCGGCGCAGGCTGTGTTCCGCTTCTTCCGCCCGGAAGGCGTCTGACACGCTATTGCTGGTCAAATCCCTAAAAATTGGGTACAATAGAACATGCGGGGGTAAAAACATGGCGCTCTGGTTGGAGAACTTGGCAAAAAGTGCACACCAAAAATTTCATATTTTTGCCTCAATCCTGATACTGGCGGTTGCTACGTTGTTATTTAGCGAGTACCTGTTGCATTGGATTGAAGCGCTGATTCCATTTGATCGCATCGGCAATCTGGGCGAGGGCATTGGGAAAGCGGCCTTCGTGCTCGGTTTTGTCGCGACGCTGTACTATGGCGTTCGAGATTCATTCGTGACGGCGCGCAAGCTGCAGATTCCGATTCCGGCGCGCGTGGATTCTGTCGTGAAATATTGGATCACGGTGCTGCGTCTCGCGCATCCCCTGCTCGGAGTCGTGGTGTTTTCGGTTGTTTTGCTGCATGGGTATGTTATGTGGCGGATCTGGGCCGCCGGCAATTTCAGCTTCGCCGTCGAGACCGGACTGATGGCTGCCGCTCTGATGCTGGTAGTTGCTTTTTCGGGACTTTACGTTCGCTGGATGCCCAAGCTGACCAAACTTCGGTACGTGCACCGCCTGGTCGGAATCCTGTTTGTCCTCTCGTTTGTGATCCACAGAATTGTTGCTGATTAAATATTTTATAGTGTAAGGAAAGGGATGTAATAATGAGTAAATCAACTATTGTTTTAATTGCGATTGTAGCAATCGTCGGGGTGTTCGGTCTGACGCTGATGTCCTCCTATAATGGCCTGGTGGCGGAACAGGAAAAGGTGAACGGTCAATGGAGCCAGATCGATACCATGCTGCAACGCCGGGCGGATTTGATTCCGAATCTGGTGAATACCGTCAAAGGATTTGCCGCTCAGGAGAAAAGCGTCATTGACTCAGTGACCAATGCGCGGGCCAAACTTGCAGGGGCACAGGGCCCGGCCGCGAGGGGCGAAGCCAATAACGAGCTGAGTGGAGCGCTTTCCCGTTTGCTGGTAGTCGTCGAGAACTATCCCCAGTTGAAATCCGACAAAACCTTTCAGGGTCTTATGGACGAACTGGCCGGTACGGAAAACCGGATCGCAGTCGCGCGCCGGGACTACAACCTGGCGGTCCAGTCCTTCAACACGCGGATCAAGACATTCCCCACGAGTATCATAGCCGGTATGTTCGGCTTCTCGTCGAAGGAATATTTCCGGGCTGAAGAAGGCGCCAAACAGGTTCCCGCGGTCAAATTCTGATTTTGCGCCACTACGGCCCAAAAGTCGGAAGGAGGCTGATGAAGCTTGATTAGACGCATAGCGGCGTGGCTTGCCATTGTCGGCTGCGTGCTGCTTCTCGCCGGGCCGGCCTTGGCTGCGCCCAAAATTCCACCTGTTCCCACCCGGGATATTTATGCCCAGGATTATGGCGATGTTTTGTCGCGCGAGACGGAAAGCCAGATCAACCGGCTCAGCACGGAGCTAAGGTCACGCACTCAGGCGCAGATTGCCGTTGTGACGATTCCCTCCCTGGAAGGGGAGCTGATCGAGGAATATAGTCTGGCCCTGTTCCGCAAGTGGGGGATCGGCGACCGTAAACTCAATAATGGCGTACTGATCCTGGTTGCGGTAGCTGAGAAGAAAGCGCGTATTGAAATCGGCTATGGACTGGAAGGGGCGCTGCCTGACGCCAAGGTTGGCCGAATCATGGATGAATTTATGCGCCCCGGAATGGAAACAGGCGATTACAATACTGCGGTGAGAAACACTTACATAGCGGTGTTGCAGGAAGTTGCCGCTGAATACAAGCAGCAAATCAAAACGACAACTCGGACCAGTCCAAAAAACAGCGGTGCCTCGGCTGATATCCCTGTTTGGCAGCAACTGCTGATCGGTGTCGGCATTCTGCTGTTCCTACTGTTTGACTGGTTTGTACTGGGTGGATTCTTTACCCAGTTGCTCCTGGCGTTGGCTTTCTCCGGGCGTGGAGGAGGAGGCGGCAGTGGTAGCGGTGGAGGTTTCGGCGGTGGATCCGGCGGCGGCGGGGGCGCCAACCGTTAGGAAAAACCTGCACATAAAGCAATGGCAGAAGGCCATGCGGAAAAAGGAAGGAGAAATGAGAATGCAAAAGTATGTCTGTTCAGTATGTGGTTATGTTTACGATCCGGCCGAGGGAGACCCCGATCATGGTGTAGCGCCCGGCACCGCCTGGGAGAGTGTATCCGAGGACTGGGTCTGTCCGGTCTGCGGCGTAAACAAGGATCAGTTCAACGCCGAATAATAGCCAACCTGCGAGGGCTGAGGGATAACTTGAAAAAGTTGCCGTCAGCCCTCGCTTCTTATTGGTTGAAAGGCCAAGACAGTTGGTTGCACGGTCGATCTGTGATAAAATTTAGCCATTGCTGATTATAGAGAATAAATTCAAACAGGCAGGAGATTTGTGATGCAACAGAAGAAAACAACGCCGCGTCCGGTCATCGAAGGTATCAAACCCTATGCTCCTAGCTGGCCGGATCATACGCCAGCCGAGCTGTGCCGCTTGCTGGAGCGGGAATCAGTCGCTAAACTTTCTTTCAATGAGAGCCCCTATGGGCCTTCGCCCAAGGCGGTGACCGCCATGCGTCAGGCTGCCTGTCAGGTGCATCTGTACCACGATATGGAAGCGAAAGAGCTGCGGCAGAAGATTGCCGATCGCTATGGCGTGACCCTGGAGAGCGTATATATCGGTAATGGCGGCGATGAAGCCATTGCCCTCCTGGTCAACGCATTTGTGTCACCGGGGGATGAAGTGGTAATGCCGTGGCCGACTTTTGGCCAGTATGCCAATGCCACCACGATCATGGACGGACGGCCGGTGAAGGTGCCGGTACGCGCCGATGATCTGAAGGTTGACCTCGATGCAATGCTGGGGGCGGTGACGTCCCGGACGAGAATAATCTTTCTCTGCAACCCGAACAATCCCACCGGGGTTTCAGTCGGCGGCGCAGAACTGCACCGGTTCCTGAGTGCGGTTCCGCCTCACATTCTGGTTGGATTGGATGAAGCCTATATCGATTTCGTCGAGGATTCGTCCTTTGTGTCCAGTCTGGATCTGCAGAAGGAATTTCCTAATGTGGTGACGATCCGCACGTTCTCCAAGATTTACGGACTTGCCGGTATGCGCGTTGGCTACGGCATTGCCCATCCGGATATTACTTGCCTCATTCAGCGGGTACGTCCATTGTTCAATGTGAATACGCTGGCCCAGTTCGGTGCAATAGCCGCGCTCGACGACGCGGAATTCGTCGCGATGGCGCGGACGAAGAACGCGGCGGAGCGGAATTGGATTACAGAGCAACTGACGGAATTGGGCTGGCGGGTCTTTCCTTCCCAGACCAACTTCGTGTTTGTCGATACGGGTCGGGAAGCTGGGCCACTGGCCGATGCCGCCCGCGCTGCCGGAATCATCATCCGGGCGGGCGCCGGCTGGGGCTACCCTAATTTTCTGCGGATTTCTCTGGGAACGCATCTTCAGAACGAGGCTCTCCTCGCAGTGTTGAAACGAAGCTGAGGATCTAGTTGGCGAATATGCCAGCCATTTCATTCAACAGATAGAATAATAAAGGCTGGTGTTGTATGGGACACGGAACTCGTCGCGGGTGGAGCCGGCTCTGGAGTCAACTGATTGGGCTATTGTTGCTGTGGGGTTTGTCCATGCAGGGCGTGCAGGCGGCAACACCGGATTATTCCTGGTATATCCGGATGATCCATGCCGATGCGGTCTGGGCGCAGGGCATCACCGGAAAAAGTGTCGTTGTAGGGGTGCTGGACACAGGAGTGGACACTACAGCTCCTGGATTCGACAACCGACTATTGGCCAAAGATTTCATTGACCGGACGGGATTTTACGTTAATCCGGCCGATCCGACGATTCCGATCGATCCTTGGAACATCTACCTTTCGAATGGATCTTATTCTCTCAACGCCGGCGGACATGGAACCGCCGTGTCGAGCCTGATTGGCGGCTACGCATCGCAGCCGTTGAATGATGGGACAGCCTGGACCTATCAGGGAATTGCCTATGAAAGTCAATTGCGCGTAGGTTCCCTGCGTATGCTCCCGAATACGACTGATCCTGGTTATCCCTACAGCGGCGCTGGTGTCGCGGGTTATTTGGTCGGTGATTCCGACGGTCCGATCGATTGGCTGCTGTCGCAAAATGTGCGAATTATTAATAACAGCTGGGGAACTACTTCTCAGATTACCGATTTTAATTTAACGAATAAAAACCCGATAACACTCGAATATCTGTCCCAAAATGCCTTGGATGGCTGGCGTAAAACGGTAGCCAACAATGTGCTGGTGGTTTTTTCGGCCGGAAACGATGGAGGTTCGCCGAATTATTTTACCCAGCCGAGCTTGGAAGGCGGCCTTCCCTATCTGTACCCGGAACTGCGAAAATCCTGGATCAATGTGGTTGCGCTCAATACAAGCGGCGCCATTACCTCGTATTCACAACCGGCCGGAGTGGCGGCAGCCTGGACGCTGTCGGCGCCGGGCGGCGAATGGGCGACGAATACGACAATACCGCACGATTTGACGGGAGTCATCGGCTTCCGGTCCCGCAATATGAATGCGCTAAATGGGCAACCGTTTGATTTGTCGGCCTACAACCTTCCGACAGATGATTTCCAATTACCAGACGGTTCGGTTGCAGGGGTATCTTCCGGTTGGACACAATTCCTGGGTACTTCGGCTGCGGCGCCGATCCTTTCCGCCGGCGCCGCCCTGGTGATGCAGGCGCATCCTGATTATACCGCGCAAATGGTGGCGCAGACGCTGTTTACCACTGCTAACTATTCGGGCATTTATGCGGACAGTGCGAAATATGGCTGGGGGTTGATGGATGTATCTGAGGCCATCAAAGGGCCGAAATATTTGCGCAAAAACCTGCTGCAGCTTTTGAATCCAACCTACGCCAAAGGGCAATTGGTTGCCGACGTGCCAGATGGGACTCATCCGTCTTTTGACAACAACATGAGTGGTGACGGCGGGTTGGCGAAGCTGGGCAGCGGTAGCCTGACGCTTACCGGAACCGATACATATACCGGCGATACCGATATTTTGTCAGGAACGCTCTATGTGGACGGAACCTTGTCCAGTTCGGCCATCACGGTCTACGACGGAGCGGCGATTGGCGGCCACGGGACCATTACCGCCGCCGGCGGCTTAACGATCGGCAGCGGGGCGACGTTGGCGCCAGGGCATTCTCCTACTCCCATGACGGTGATTGGGACCGTAACGCAGGCCGCCGGTAGTATTTTCAGTCCGGATCTGGCAGGAAACGGGTACAGCAGTACTCTCGTCATACGTGGAGACGGCAACCGCTATATTCTTACCACGTCCGGGGCAGGGGTTGGTTTGTCGCCGCGACTGTGGAACGGTTATGTTCCGTCCCTTGGTGACGGCTATACGATCGTTACGGCGGATGGCGGAGTGTCGGGCGCCTATGCTTCGATTACCAATCCGGCGAGTCTGTCGACGGAGCAATCCTTTGATGTATTGTATGGCGCCAATGCGATCCAGTTGTATGCAACCCCGACAGACTATCGTCAGGTGGCGGGTCTTGGTTGGAACTGGAATTCGAACCAGGCTCAGATTGCAGCGATTTGGCAGGCGGATCGTCCGGTGCAGGCGGCTGTGCTGACAAGTGCGCAGACTCCGATTTATGAGACGTTATATACATTGAACGCTGCAGGACTTCAAGCGGCAGCCGGCGAGATGAGCGGCCAGTCGTTGGCCGACAGCCAGGCGGCTTCGCTGGACGTATTGCGTAACTATAATCAAAATTTGGCGGATATGTTGCGGGAGCCCGCGTCCCTGGACAATTCCTGTCAGGTACGGCAGCTAAGCTTCAGGTCGCTTGTTGGCACATATGATGTTTACGGCCGGGATGTGCAGGGCGGCGGTACCTTGCTGAATTGTGACGTAGTGAATCGGCCCCGGTACCGCGCAGGGGTGGGGTTGTCGTCGTTCAACAGCAAGGTGAACAGCTTGAGCGGACCGGGAAGCGCCACGCTGGAACAAACGGGCGGGCATGTTTATTGGCAGTATCGACCGGAAAAATATTATCTGGAAGGCCAGTTCGGCGTGGGGCAAACGGTGAATAACTACGACCGGAGACTGACTGCCTGGAATATGGCAGCGAGCGGACGGGCCGGCGGGCAATCGTTGCTGGGCCGCGTGGCCGTAGGACAGGAACGGATTACGAAAACGGAACGGCAGGTTTTGTCGTTGGCGTTGCTGGGCGAATCGGTAGCACGGGATGCAGTTTCCGAGAGCGGGGATGAGCTCTTCCGGGTGAATGCAGACGCGGTGCGGGATCAAAGGCTGGCGGCAGAGGTTGCCTGGAGCCGTCAATTCTCTAATCCTCCCAGTGAGAATTTCCGTCGTTCCTATGGGTATAAACTGGGATATGTTCATGAATTTTTGAACACTAAAAATACGGTACCGCTGACCTGGGCAGGAAACTCGTTGAATATCGCCAGTCAGGAGCGGGGGGCCGATGCTTTGCAGGCAAGCCTAGATGTGAATTGGGATGCAAAAAAAACAGGCTGGCAATTCAACGCCGGTCTGCAGGGAGAGTGGCGACGGTTTAGTTCTCAGTGGGGAGCTCATGCGTCCCTGTCTTACCATTGGTGATATGGAAATAGTTTTGCTATATGCTTTTTTTCGCAAATTTGTTTTTTTTTGAAGCAGGAGAATCACCTTCCAAGTAGAATATATATTTCTGTGCTTTAGTACAATAAAGAAAGAAAAGGTGAGAAAATGAAAAAATCGCTTGCACTCGTACTAGTTACCCTGCTGCTGGTGACTTTTGCCGCCGGCTGCGGCAAGAGCGAACCTGCCAAACCGGCGCAACCTGCTCCGGCTGCCAAGGCCGAGCCCATCATCATCGCCTATACTCCCTGGAATGGCTATGGCGCTCTCTTTGTCGCCGCACAAAAAGGCATGTTCAAATCCCGCGGCCTGGATGTTCAAATCCAGTCCATTGAAGACGTAGGCGTACGCAAACAGTCTATTGTTGCAAAAAAAATCCAGGGGATGGCCGCTTCAGTCGACGTATCCGTTGCGGCGCTGGGACAGGGTGTTCCCCTCAAGCTCGTCTGGGCGTTTGACGCGTCGGCAGGTGCGGACGGGATCCTCGTGACCAAGGCCAGCGGCATCAAAACGATCGCCGACCTGAAGGGCAAAGAAATTGCCTTCAACAAAGGTTCCGCTTCCCATCTCTACCTGAGTACCCTCCTGAAAAAGAACGGGATGAAGGACGAGGATGTCAAAGCAGTTGAAATGAAGGCCAGTGAAGCCGCCAGCGCGTTGATGGCAGGCAAAGTTCCCGCTGCCGTGACGTGGGAACCGCATATCACCAAAGCGGCTGCGGCCGGCAATATCATTCTGTCCACCACCAAGGACACACCGGCGCTGATCGCCGACGTGCTGGCCCTGCATGAGGATTTTGTGAAGGCCAATCCGGATGCAGTGCAAAAAATTGTTGCCGCGTTGTCCGAAGCGACTGACTTCATCCAGAAAAACCCCGCTGAAGCCGCAAAAATCATGGCGGGCGAATTAAAGGAAAAACCGGAAGAAACCCTGGAAGGCAACAAGACGATCCAATTTTATAATTTGAAGGACAATCTTGCATTGTTCGGCACCAAGGAAAAACCGGGCGCTCTCTTTGAAGTTGCCAAAATCGCCGGCGAATTCTACGTCGGACAAAAAATCCTGACCAAAGTGCCCGATGTTACCAATGTCATTGACAGCTCTTTCATTACCAAGATAAAATAAGACGGTAGAAGACAGCGGCGGGGCTGTGAAAAAGGCGTCTGATGCCGTTTTCACAGCCCCGATATTTTTTTTGGATGGTGATTTGATTTGGCCACAAGCAAATGGGCCACTCCCAAAGCGGAGATTTCCCGGTCCCTGTATGGGTCTTTGGCAGGACTCGCATTTGTGCTGCTCTTGCTGGTATGGGCCCTGATAACTTATAGCGGCTGGGTGCCGCCACTCTTTTTGCCTGCGCCGGACGCCATTGTCACAGGTGCTATTTCGCTATTTACCGAATTTGATCTGATGAAAGACATTACCGCCAGCGTACTGCGCGTGACTGCAGGCTTTTTGGTGGCAGCCGTGGTTGGGGTCCCGCTCGGAGTTCTGATGGGCAGCCTGAAAATTTTCGAAGCGTTCTTTGAGCCGTTTCTCGGCTTTATCCGCTATATGCCGGCATCGGCGTTCATCCCGCTATTTATTCTCTGGCTGGGCATCGGCGAAATCGAGAAAGTGGCCGTGATTTTCTTTGGCACTTTTTTTCAGATGACTTTGATGGTAATGGATGTGACAAAAAACGTGTCGCAGGAACTGATCGACACATCCTATACCTTGGGTGTTTCCAAGCGGAGCGTGTTCTGGCGCATCATTCTGCCTGCCAGCATGCCGGGAATCATGGATACCCTGCGGATTACGTTCGGTTGGGCTTGGACGTATCTGGTGGTGGCGGAGATCATCGCAGCCAGCTCCGGACTGGGGTATATGATCATGCAGTCACAGCGGTTTTTGAAAACAGCGAATATCATCGTCGGCATTCTCGTGATCGGCGTGATCGGCATCCTCATTGATCTGGTCTTCAAGTGGCTGTATAAGAGGCTGTACCCGTGGATGGGAAAAGGAGGGGCAGCCTGATGGAGAACAAACTTTGCATTGAGGATGTTTCCAAGGTGTTTCGCGAAAAAAACGGTACGGTGACGGCGTTGTCGAACACCAGTTTTTGCGTGGCGGAGAGCGAGTTCGTGACGATTCTGGGCCCGTCTGGCTGCGGCAAATCCACAATCCTGCGCATCATCGCCGGGCTGGAAGAAGCGTCAAGCGGCCGGGTGCTACTGGACGGCAAGGAAATCCGCCAGCCGGGCAAGGACCGGGGGATGGTGTTTCAGGCATATACGCTGTTTCCCTGGCTGAGCGTGGAAGAGAACATCGCTTTCGGACTGGATGTGGCGGGCCGGCCCAAATCGGACCAACAGGATGCCGTGAAGTTCTATATTGAGAAAATCGGTCTCAAGGGTTTTGAAAAAGCCTATCCGCGCAAATTGTCCGGCGGTATGAAACAGCGGGTCGCGATCGCGCGGGCGCTGGCGAACGACCCGGAAGTGCTGCTGATGGACGAGCCGTTCGGCGCGCTGGACGCCCAGACCCGCTCGGTGATGCAGGAACTGCTGCTGTCGGTATGGGATGAGTCGCACAAGACGATCCTGTTCGTGACGCATGATGTGGAAGAAGCGGTGTTCATCGGGGACACGATCTATGTTATGACAGCGCGGCCGGGGCGCATCAAGGCCCGGATTGAGGTCAAACT
>Ga0316604_10003528_pt1 | contig 10916 bp, 9 predicted proteins | sample OWC_soil_day20_C_FD_207650 | JGI IMG/M metagenome (GOLD analysis project Ga0316604, IMG submission 207650) | Wetland soil microbial communities from Old Woman Creek delta, Ohio, United States - OWC_soil_day20_CT | ecosystem: Environmental > Terrestrial > Soil > Wetlands | place: USA: Ohio... | reverse complement strand
AAGAAAATAATCGTAATACCAGAATGATCCATTACTAAATTGACCCACTCCATCCCCATTCCTCCCTCTTTTTAAATGTCCCTGGTTATGTATTATATGCGTTGTAATCCTATTATGTTTTTCAGTCCTAGATAAAATATAGTAAGCATAAAGAAGATTTAATTCAAGCTGAGCGTCCACTCTATCCGAATTAAGTCTTCTTTATGCGTGTACTTTATGATATCCTATGTTTAGGAAAGAAAATTATATGAGGTGAGATTATGACTCGTTTTAAGAAATTTTTGATTCTAATTGCTTTTCTGCAGCTTTATATTATTTTAAATCCCTTATCGGCTCTTGCTTATAATACGTATCATGTTGCTGTACTACCTTTAGTCAATACTGCGAACTGCCAAGATGAAGAGATCGTAGAATTGGTACAAACAAAAGTTAAAAATAAATTCAAATTTCCCTTTTATGAAATCATCCCTGCAGAATCTGCAGCTAGGGCAGTACAAAAAGACACGCTAAAAAAACTAAAAGATAAAGCAGCCATGGAAAAGCTGGCAAAAGATCTTTCTGCAGATATCGTGATTGGTGTTGAACTTGTCCACGCCCAATCAGTGACTGTAACCCCTTCCTTCTGGGGTCTTTATTCTGATGATGATGATACCTATTTGGATACCAGAGTCTTGATAAAATGTTACGCATATACTGCCAAGGACGGTACATATTTGTCCCTAAAAGCTTCTAACTCTGGCTTAGAACCCATGAGAGTTGACACAAGCCTTTACAATTCTGTCGGGAAAGCAATGGATGAGCTCATTGGAAAATTGCCTTATAAAAGAGTCCCCGACGACGCTCTTACACAGAAGGTGAATTAAAAAAATAAAACATTATGAACCGCGAAGACGCAAAGCCGCTACTCGGACACAAAGAACACAAAGGTAAAATAAAAACTTCTCTGTGTTTAACGTTCTCCTTATAGAAACGTATACATACGCTCTAGACTAGTAAGAAAAACACTGCGCGTCCTCTTGTCATTGAGATAACACGCTATAATCGGTTCATCAATAAAACTTAAAATCATAGGAGTGCTTTATGAATACAATTACGAAAAGATGTCTATGTTTATTTTCAATTCTGATGCTTACTGTATTTTCTCATACTGCCTTAGCTGTGGCAGCAGATCCCTCCCAGGTCAATACCACCTTTCATATGACCGGTCAAGTAACCGCCCCTACTAATATTCAAGGCTTTTACGGCATAATCGGAGACGATGGCGTAAAATATCAGCCAATCAATTTACCGCGTAAATTTAAGAAAGACGGGCTCATCATTCAATTTGACGCAAAGCTGAAGGCAAATACCATGAGTACCTTCCAATGGGGAAAAATTGTAGAACTCTCTAACGTAGCGAAAATTACATCATCCATTGCCCCTGAAGAGCGTAAAGCCATTCACCTATTACTAAAAAGATTGGATTCTTTTAATACAAAAGACTTAGAAAAACTGCAGGAAATCGATATTGTGTCCAGGCAGCTTACAAAAGAACAGTTTGATAATTGGGTAGCGAAATATGATCATTTTACCCTTTTATATGTTGATATTTCTGATGCTGATTCTACTTCTATTACTGGTTCTTGTTACTATACCCGAGAACTTGTAAATGGAATGACCCTTCATGGCAGTACGGATTTAGCAGCTATGACCTTTACGCTATCCCAAACTTCAAGCGGCTGGAAATTAACGGAATCAGGATCTTTGTCTAATCAACCCATTCAATATAGCGCAGATACCCTTGCCGCACTTAAAGAAAAATCCGTAAAAAAATACAATACTGACAATTTAGCTACTCTTTGGCAATCGATTTAACCTCCTAGCATTCGAAAAAGCAGCCATATATAGCTGCAAACAGGCAAGGGATGAGCATAACAATAAGCGTTGGTTATGCTCATCCCTTGCCGTCCTAAATGAGATTTTTTTTGAGAAACTAGACTGTACTTTTGGGACTTACAATATTAACGCTGTTCTTCCCGCTTCAAAAAATAAATATAAAATACCATGAGATAGTTGACCGCGCAACTATCTCATGGTATTTTATATTTATATTACTTTTTTGTAAATATTCCGCTGATTATTTACAATGAAATCGATTGGAAAGGCGAAACATGAAAAATAATATTGTAATTTTCTTCTTATCTTGTATAGGAGGAATCATCTTTTTTAGTGCTCATATACCTCTTCCTTGGACCATCGGTCCCTTGGTGACTACCTTACTTTGGAAGACAATCAGAAAGAAACCCATCCATTGGCCGAAATCCATACGCAATACAGGTCTAATTTTTCTTGGCTATGCTATGGGCAGTCCTTTTACCCTTCAGGTAGGTCAACAAATTTTAGATCAGCTCCCCGGCATGCTGCTAACGACCTTCACCACTATGACACTGAGCCTTTTGGCAGGATGGTTTACTTGCCGCTTTACAGGCGTGGGGATGGTAAATGGTTTGGTTGGCAGTATACCCGGCGGTCTTTCCCAAATGGCTGTCATTTGTGAGGAAATTGATGGTGCCGATGTTGCTGTCGTTACTCTTATGCAAATAACCAGGGTACTAACTGTTGTATTTATTGTACCAATGCTGGCTATTTACGGTCTTTCAAACAATTCTACCCCTCTGCCGCTTTTTGCATCTACTGCCTCTTTACAATTTGAACAATTTCTGCCCTTTGGAATTGTATGTATTATTTCGGCCTTCATAGCCAGAGTCATCAGGATTCCCACCCCTTATCTTATGGGACCTGTAATTGGAACCATTGCCCTTATCATTCAAGGTTATAATGCTCCTCACCTTCCTCAATACATCACAGCATTGGCACAGATACTCATTGGTATACGCATGGGAGCCGATATCACTTTCGATGGATTAACAAATTGGAAATCCATTGTCTCATATAGCTTTGGAGGGGTAATTTTTGTCATTGCAGGTTCATTAGGGATTGATTATATGCTGGTGAAGCTCTATGGAATTCCTTTTCTAACTGCTTTTATCAGTACCGCTCCCGGTGGCATAACAGAAATGGGACTCACAGCTATGACGGTTCATGCTGATGTTTCACTGGTTGTTGCCTACCAATTATTTCGCTTATTATCCATGCTGCTTTTCGGGATTCCCCTGCTGCGGTGGTGGCTAGGAAAAAAAGCAGTTCACAAGACCTTGCAGCCTACCCTCTAATATGAAATGCTAAAAACAGCAAGATTAGCCTGATTTTCGATATCCCTAGGCTAATCTTGCTGTTTTATTTTGTATCTATCATCAGCTTCCATCATTTCGCTGGCATTAACGTCTTAACAGCTTGCGTAACTTAGGTCCTAAAATAAGTGCTACAATTAGTCCTGCACCTGATGTCATCAAAGAACTAGGTATATTCCCCAGCGCAGTAGCAAAACTACCCGTAACATACCACCAGGCTAGAATATATCCGCATAACGTCCAAAGAGCAGCTAAAATACAGGCAAAGAAAGCGCGTACAAACAACTTACTGCCTGCTGGATGAGAACTTGCCGTGGCCTCAGGCCATAATCCTTTAGCAACCACACCAACGATTAAACCTGCAATTCCTTTAATAACAAAAGACCATAGTGTATAAGGAGAAAAGCCCATCAAAAGATCATAAAAACCTGATCCAATGGCTCCTGCCAATCCTGCATACACACCACCAAAAATAATACCCATTGTATATAAAAATGCCGATCCCAAATGCACCATTGCCCCAACACCAAAAGGTATTTTAATGGTTGTAGCAATCGTACACATAGAGGAGAGTACACCGATAAATACGATATCTCTTACATCCAATTTACGCTTGCGATTCATTAGCCCAACCTCCCTATTTCCTCTTTATTCTTGCCTGGTATCTCGACAAAGCCAAGGCAGCACCTTTTCTACCAATACACCTTCCCGGGAGGGAGTCTGAGCGACAAAGGTCGTTTGAATGGAGATCCTGACAAATTCGGCTGCCCGTTCCATAGCTGCTGACAGACAGTCCTGCTGCAGCAAAGACCCCACTAACACACTTGCAAAAATATCTCCTGTTCCAGGATATTTGACTGGAATGTGGTCACTGTAAACCTCCCAGAAGGTATTTTGCCTTTTGTCATATCCTATGGTAAGAATTTTCTCATTCACAAAGGAAATTCCTGTGATTACCACCTTGGATGGACCAAAGCCTCCTAAGTCCACAAGCCATTTCTTCATTTTCTTGGTATCATAGATTGTATTCTGATAACTCTCTCCCAGTAAAAAACATGCCTCCGTATAATTGGGTGTAATAATATCTGCTTTTCGAACTAAATCCTTCATTCGCTCTTGCATGTGAGGCGTATAAATAGAATATAACTTCCCTTCATCCCCCATGACTGGGTCTACAACTACCAAGGGATGGTTGGAAGAAAATTCATCAATAAAGTGCTGTACTACATCAATTTGTTCCTCTGAAGCCAAAAAACCACTGTAAATACAATGAAAAGTAATTCCTTCTTTCCTCCAATGATGAAAAAAATCCGGCATATGGTTTGTAAAATTGCAAAATGCTAAGTCTTTAAAACCACCTAAGTGAGTACTTAAGACAGCTGTTGGAAGAGGACAGACTTGAATTCCCATTGCTGATAATACGGGCATAATCACTGTTAAAGAGCAGCGTCCAAAACAGGAAATATCATGAACAGCCGCCACTTTAGGCACGAAATTTTTCATTACTTTCTCCTTCTCAGCATAAATCTCCTATATTTTTTAACACCAAAAATTAGTATATCGCAAAAGGAAGCCACTCGTCAATTTTGAAGGTACTGCCAGATTCTCTCCTTTTCCATTGGCTTACTAATTAGATAGCCCTGGATTTTATCACACTTTTTCTTTCGCAGGAAAAACCGCTGTCCTTCTGTTTCTACTCCTTCCGCTACTACTTTTAATTGCAGCCGGTGAGACAGTTCAATGATGGTTTCGATAATCGCTGCGTGAGCACTTTTCTTCATGGCGTCAATCACAAAGGTTCGATCAATCTTTACCGTGTCAATCGGCAGCTCTTTGAGGTAACTGAGTGAACTATATCCTGTCCCGAAATCGTCAAGAGAAATCTGTACTCCCATCGCCCGTAAATGATGAAGCTTAGGAAGTGCTACTTCGAATTTTTCAATCAGTAAGGTTTCAACAATTTCTAATTCCAGATAAGAACTCGGAAATCCCGTATCATCTAAAACCTTTGCAACCTGCTCTACAAAATCAGGCTGCAAAAGTTCTTTAACAGACACATTTACGGCGATAGAGATATCCCGTCCATGATTTCGCAGTTCTTTGCCAAATAAACAGGCTGTCTTTAGAACCCATTTCCCCATACGAATAATCAGTCCGCTTTCTTCCGCAACTGCCATAAAGATCTCAGGAGAAACAAGACCATGCTCTGGTCTATTCCACCGAATCAACGCCTCCAAACCAACAGTTTCACCATTATGTAAATCTACGATGGGCTGATAATGGAGTACAAATTCTTCTTTTTCAATGGCAGCCCGCAGCCCCTGCTCAATACGCAGCTTCTCTAACATCTCATGTTCAAGTTTTTCTTGGAACCATGCATAACAGCGTTTCCCGTCTCTCTTTGCCTGATGGAGAGCTAAATCCGCACTCCGCATAATCTGATCCGGTTTATTACCATCTTTAGGATATAATGCAATGCCAATACTAGAAGTGACCATAAAATAGTTTTTATCTCCGCCAAAGGGCTGGTCAATTGCCAGAGTAATATGTTGAGCTAAGTTCTCAATGGTAGCAGTATCCACAATGCCTTTTACCATCATAATAAATTCATCACCGCCCAAACGAGCAACAAAATATTTTTTGGCAATTTGTTTTAGCCTCGTTGCTACTTGAATGAGTAAGCGATCTCCATTTTCATAACCAAAGGAATCGTTGACGAGTTTAAAATTATCCAAATCAATAAATAAAATAGCACCTATCGCGTCCCTCTTTTCCAATTCTGCAGATAGACGCTCAGCAATAGAGGCCCTGTTAGGCAGATTGGTCAAAGAGTCATAATACGCCATATGCTGAATTTGCAATTCACGCATCTTATGTTCCGTAATGTCCGTATAGGACCCAGCCATGCGCACTGCAACACCTTGTTCATTAAATAATGCTTTTCCCCGTGTTAAAATCCATAAATACTTACCCGCTTGCCCTTTTACGCGGTACTCCCACAAATAGTCTTCCGTCTTGCCTTTCAAATGCTCCCTTAGCCTTTCACGGGTTTGCAGCTGATCCTCTGGATGAATGCTTTTCCACCAGGATGCTAAGAAATGCTCCTCCTCTTCCTCAGACCACCCTAATTTTTTCAACCAGCGTTTTGATATAACCATCTCTCCACTTTGAATATTCCAGTCCCATATAGCATCATTAGCTCCTTCTGTTGCTAACCGATAACGCTCTTCACTTCTTTCTATTGTATTCTGTTTATCCCATAGTTCATCAAATTGAGCACGAAGCTCTTCCTCTGTGCTGGCCAGCTGCTCATATAAGCTTGTCAATTCTTCATTACTGCAGGTTAATTGCATTTCCGCTTGATAGCGACCTTGTTGCATGCTGTCTATCGCTTGAGCCACTTTGCCGATTTCATCCTTTTGCTTTAGCAGCGTTTCCGAAATACGCAGCGCAAAGTCTCCATTCGTTATCGCTTCCAAATGATGAACCACTTTCTCTAAAGGCTGGGTCAGATACAATGTTATGAAAAAAGTTCCTCCAAAAGTAAAAAGCAGCAAGAGCAAAATAAACACACCTGTGACAAGTGCTACATGCCGATTCTTAGCAATGAGTACCGACTCATCTATTACAGTAGCTATTTTCCATCCTGTAGCTAAAGAGGTTTGAAAATTGATAAACACTTTTGTTCCATTGATCGTCGTTTCCAGAAAACCTTCTGGCTCATGCAGCAATTTATAGAAATCACTAAAGCCCATTTTACCACTGTTTTCTTGCTGGCTATTTCCCTCTTCCATTGCTAAGAGAGAAATATTTTGGAAATGAAGATTTTTATCAGGATGAGCCAAAATAGTCCCGTCTCTGGTAAACATAAATTGGTAGCCTGAATTGCTTTTATTACTCTCTTCAACCATTTGCGAAAAGTGCTCTAAGCTAACGTCAATCCCCATAACACCAATAGTTTTTCCTTTTTGATCTTTAATCGGATTGGTTGTGCTGACAATAAAATTATCACCCAGGAAAGATTGGTATGGCTCTGAGATCATAGTTTGATCTGGATTTTTAATAGACTGCTGATACCATGAGCGTTTTCGCGGATCATATCCCGCCTTCCTTACTTTGGTAGCGGGCCATTGAATATACCCACCTGATTCCGTTCCCATGTATACATAAGCCACATCCTGATGAGTATTTGCATATCTAGAAAATTCTGTAAAAATGCGGTGGTCAATCGAATCTCCTGGCTCTTGATAGGAAACCGGTATATCGACTTTTGCATCAACATAAATCGGCGCTGCACTTTCTCCTTGGGTAACAGCAGGAAGATCTGACATCATTTGAGTATCTTCTTTTATGCCTTTTAACATATTGGCAATCAAGTAATCCAATTGAGTCATTTGGTTACTCGAAGTAAGTACCATTTCATCTTTTAATGAATTCGACATTTGTATATAGGTGCTAAATCCTAAAAGTAATAAAGGAACCATCGCTACTAACAGAAAGCTAATAATTAGTTTTTCTCGGACTGTACGGAACATGATCATCTCTCCAGTCATCTACAATATGGCGTAAAAAGCTGCATCACTAAAAAAAAATCTTAATTTTTTATTATATTCCTAATACTTTCCATAACTTCTATCCATACTACTTATTTTCCTCCGCTCGTACCTCTAATAAATAAAAATATAGTGATAACAACAATCATTTATTTCTATAAGGAAACGCTTCGCCTCCTTTAAAACAGATAAAACGAATCGAACCACAAAGGCATATATAAATAGCAAAAGAAGACTTGACCGCAGTAGCCCGGGTCAAGTCTTCTTTTGCTATTTATTTAATTAAGCCTTTGGATTGCAGCCATTCTTTGGCTACTGCCTTTGGATCTTGCTTTTCCAAGTCTACCTTTGCGTTTAGCTTAGCCATTTCTTTATCATCTAATTTTCCTGCCAGCAGTTTTAGTGCATCTGCAATTTCAGGATGTTTTTGTAACACATCTGCTCGTATAATAGGTGCTGCATAATAAGGAGGGAAAAAGTTCTTATCATCTTTTAAGACCTTCAAATTAAATGCTGCAATCCGTCCATCTGTCGCAAATGCATCAATCACATCAACCTTCTTGTCACGTACTGCTGCATATGTCAAGCCGGGATCCATACCACTGGCAGCGCCAAATTTAAATCCATATTTCTCTTCTAAGCCTTTTTGCCCATCTGCTCGTTCTAGGAACTCTGAGGTACATCCAAGCGTAAGCCCATCTGCCTTAGATGCCAGATCAGAAATGCTATGGATCCCTAAACGTTCCGCTTCATCACTGCGCATAGATAAGGTATAGGTATTGTTAAAGCCGAAAGGTTCAAGCCAAACAATTTGCTTTTTTTCTTTGTACATTTTTTGTACTTTGTCATAGGCAGCCTGAGGATCATTCATTGCCGGCTCCCCGAGAAGATTAATAAGTGCCGTACCTGTATACTCAGCATAGATATCAATATCCCCACGCTCAATTGCTTGGGCTACAACACTGGTTCCTCCAAGAAAAGCTTTCGTTTCCACTTTCACTTTGGTTTGATCTTCAATCACATATTTCATCATATAGACTAGAATATCTTGTTCTGTAAAGTTCTTTCCGCCAATTACAACCTTATTACTGTCTTTGCCTGTTAACAAAGAGCAGCCAGTAAATACCATGACCATGAAAACACTAAGTAACAAAATAGAAATCTTTCTCATGCTATCATCTCCTCGTATTATAATTTTTTTAATCCCTTTGGCTGTGCTTTGTACTCCAAATGCTTTAGTGCAAAATCAAAGACAATTGCTAAAAAAGCAGCAGGCAATGCACCAGCCAGGATTAATGGAGAATTTGCCATAGCAATGCCACGGAAAATTAAATCTCCCAGCCCTCCTGCACCAATCAGTGCCGCTAATGTAGCTACACCAATAATCAATACAGTTGCCGTTCGTATTCCTGCCATAATGACGGATAGAGCCATCGGCAGTTCCACCATAAATAACACTTGCAGTGACGTCATGCCCATGCCAACACCCGCCTCCACGGCAGCAGGCGCTACCCCGATAATACCCGTATAGGTATTACGAAGAATCGGCAACAGCCCATATATGGTTAATGCAATAATGGCAGGCAATATGCCAATACCAAGAAGGGGGATCATAAAACCAAGTAACGCCAAACTAGGAATGGTTTGAAAGACTGCTGCCACACCAATAATCGGTTCTGCCCATTTTTTATGACGTGTCAACAAAATACCTAAGGGAATAGCAATCAGATTCGCAATAAATAGAGCAATAAATGTTAGCTGCAAATGTTCCCAAGATGCTAACAATATATCCTCATATCGAGTTTGAAAAATACTAAATAGATCCATTAACATAGAATCGCCCCTTCCTCAATTACTGGGCCACTCTCAACTTCTTGGAACCGCTCAGCCATAACATCTACCAAGCTTGACCGAGTAATAACCCCTACTAATTCATTCTCCTCATTAATGACAGGAAGATAGGCAATATGATGTTTACTAATGATTTGTAACGCTTCTGTTAAAGACTGATTCACATTTATTTTATGGATAACGGGATTCTGTACATCTTGCAGTAGAATTTCTTCCTTCTGAAAGTTATTATGTATATCCCATACACTCACTTTGCCAAGTAATTTTTGCTTATAATCCACAATAAGCAGCGTATCCACTTTCTGTTTTCTCATCTGCACAATGGCCTCGGCAAGTCCCTTGCTAGGCCGGGCAGTAACTGGTTTTACCATGATGTCCTGAATGGATGGCAATACCTCTGCTTTTTGCAGCCGATTTACACCAATAAACTCTTTGATAAATTCATTCCCTGGGTGACGCAGTATCTTCTCAGGTGTATCCACTTGAACAATATTACCGTCTTTAACAATACAAATACGATTGGCAATCTTAAGTGCTTCATCAATATCATGAGTAACAAAGATGATTGTCTTAGAAATTACTTCTTGCAGTCGAACCAGCTCATCCTGCAGCTGCTCACGACTGATCGGGTCCAAGGCACTAAATGGTTCATCCATTAAGATAATTGGAGGATCAGCAGCCATTGCACGAATTACTCCTATTCGCTGTTGTTGACCACCACTTAATTCATTGGGATAACGACTGCCGTACACTTCAGGATCAAGATTGACCATGCGAAGTAAGTCATTAACACGCGCTACATAAGCATCCTTATCCCATTTTTTCAGTTTTGGAACCAGAGCTACATTTTCAGCGATTGTCATATGAGGCAGTAATCCTATATTTTGTATCACATAACCAATATTTCTCCGCAGCTGGACAGGGTCTAATTTACTAATGTCCTCATCTTTTATAAAGATCTTTCCCTTCGTTGGCTCCACTAAACGATTAATCATTTTCATCGTTGTTGTTTTTCCGCAGCCACTAGGACCGATCAATACTAGTATTTCGCCTTCCCGAATATGTAGATTCAGACCATCTACTACTGTTCGCCCATTTTCATAGGTCTTAACTATATTTTCGAAACGTATCATTAAATCCCCCTCTTTCCTATTATCTTGTGCTAGTCCTTATCAGCCCTAAATCAGTGAATACTGACGGTCTATTCTCCGCACCCCTTCGTTATCGTCGGTCGGCATACTCCCGGTATGCTTCCCTCCTCCGCCTTGTGTTGCGAAAAATA
>Ga0316604_10003525_pt1 | contig 10922 bp, 11 predicted proteins | sample OWC_soil_day20_C_FD_207650 | JGI IMG/M metagenome (GOLD analysis project Ga0316604, IMG submission 207650) | Wetland soil microbial communities from Old Woman Creek delta, Ohio, United States - OWC_soil_day20_CT | ecosystem: Environmental > Terrestrial > Soil > Wetlands | place: USA: Ohio... | reverse complement strand
GGTATTCATTTAAAGAAGGAGAAGCAGGCAAACTTGTTCTTGAATTTTATATTACCCCTTTTGATCATGCCGATGCTGCCGGACCTGAGAAATCTGTGCCCACTATCTTACAGGAAAACAAATATATTGGATTGTGCTGGGCTGTCATTGACTTCGATGCCAATCCTGATAGCAAGGACGGATTTTGGAATCTGTCCAGTGAACATACCATGTATGGCAATGCAGACTACTTACCCAAAATGAAGCTGATGCCACTAGAAAAACAAAAATAAGGCTCCTTATGAAACAGACCCTCCTCACTCTTTGCATCCTGACTTGTTGGTTAGCCAACATGAATGCCGCTACGTATAACGTAAAAGAGTATGGCGCCAAAGCCGATGGCAAAACCATTGATTCTCCGGCCATCAATAGAGTGATTGAAGAGGCTTCTAGAAATGGAGGAGGCACCATCTATTTTCCTGCGGGACAATATGCCTGCTACTCCATTCGCTTGCAAAGTCACATCACGCTGTATCTGGAAACAGGCGCAGAGATCATTGCCGCTTTTCCTTCCGAAAAGGAAGGTTATGATGAAGCTGAAGCCAATGAACATACTATGTATCAGGACTTCGGGCACAGTCATTGGAAGAATTCGCTTATTTGGGGTATCGGACTAGAAGAGATTACCATCTGCGGCCCGGGCCTAATCAACGGTAAAGGATTAACGCGAGAAGAGAGTCGCCTGCCGGGTGTGGGCAACAAAGCTATCAGTTTGAAGCTATGCAAGAATGTTACGTTGAAAAATCTTTCGATGTTACATTGTGGACATTTTGCTTTATTAGCAACAGGAGTAGATAATCTTACGATTCAAAATTTAAAAGTAGACACGAACCGTGACGGATTTGACATTGATTGTTGTCGCAACGTGCGCATCTCCGATTGCAGTGTCAATTCCCCATGGGACGATGCCATTGTACTGAAAGCCTCTTATGCATTGGGCTTTTTCCGTGACACGGAGAACGTGACCATCTCCAACTGTTACGTATCCGGATTCGACAAAGGAAGCATGCTGAATGCCACTTATGAACGGAACGAACCGCAGGCTCCCGACCACGGTTATGTGACGGGGCGCATCAAGCTGGGAACAGAATCGAGCGGAGGTTTCAAAAACATAGCGATCACCAATTGCATCTTTGAACATTGTCGTGGACTGGCTCTTGAGAGTGTTGACGGAGGACATTTGGAAGATGTAGTAATCAGTAATATTACGATGCGTGATATCGTTAATGCACCAATATTCTTACGCCTCGGAGCCCGCATGCGCAGTCCACAAGGTACGTCTATAGGTACAATGAAGCGCATTTTAATCAGCAATGTGAATGTTTTCAATGCCGATTCTCAATATTCTTGCATCATCAGTGGCATCCCCAATGCCTGTATTGAAGACGTTACACTCAGCAACATTCATCTCTATTTTAAAGGCGGGTACACAGCAGAGGATGGCAAACGCACGCCACCCGAGCAAGAGAAAGTTTATCCCGAGCCATGGATGTTCGGTACCATTCCCGCTTCTGGGTTTTATGTTCGCCATGCCCGCAACATTACTTTCAACAATGTAAACTTCCATTTTGCTACTCCCGACGGCCGCCCGCTATACGTAACAGACGATGCAGAAATCATCAAGAAATAAGTTAGCCTATAGATGTATCTTTTTGATATATAACAACAATAATATAGCTCCAAAAATAGCAGACATACTTTTTAACAGGTATTCTTCCCACGCTACCGATGCAGTACCCAAAAAGAGGGCCAATATCATACCAGCCGTGAGAGTCCAAACATTCGTAACCACATTCTTGTTATCGCTCTTAAATAAACTGACAAAGATGTAGACTCCACACATCGATATTGGAATCAACAACACTCCAGAAAGAGTACAACCTTTCCAAACAATATCACTTAGATAAATATTCACCAATACGCCCAGACAGACTAGCATTGAAATTAATGCAATTTTTGTTTTCATATTTATATTTTGCTTATTACACAGATCAATTAATAGTACTAAAACCTTTTCCTTATTAATCGCATTCATTGCTTTCCGAACATTGTTTCTTTCTCGTGTATCCCATAAACCTAATAAGCCCCTACTGGCAATTGTAAACTGCCAGTAGAGGATAGTTGTACACCAAAAGAACAACTAGAAGAGTTACTAAAGGACTAAATCCGCCCCCTCTCCTCTGTGATGTTTTATGTTAAAGCATTATACAATTGGATGATTATTGATAGAATCAAATAGATTGAAAGGATAATAATGACTTTCCTCTGATTCTTAATCTTCTTTCCTAATTGTTCTTTCGAATATTCTTTCATAGACATTATATGCAGTTCATTAATGTTTCATTAGCGGCAGAACTTCCGCTTGTAACAAAATCCCAGATTCCCCGGCCTAGTCTTCCTAAACCATATCCAAAATCTCTCATAAATTTATCACCCCCATTAATATCACACATTTCTTGTTGTGATAACTCTATTACTCCCAAATTCTGAAATTCTTTCATGATGCTTAAAATTAATTACGACTCCACCCTTCTTTGACTCCGCCTGCAAAGTCATCCCAATTGTTATAAACATAAATGAATGCACCTGCCAGAGTAATAGCTGCTAATAGCCAACCACCATTAACTTCTTTCATTTCATTGAGGGTCAAATCTTGCATCTCAAATTTGCTTTCTAATTCTTTCATAACATTACTTGTTTACAAAATTAATAATAAATTTATTTATCTCTGTAAAATAGAACCGGTTTCTTTTTACATTAGCAAATGTATCAGGCTTCAGTGAAATAAAATTGCACTGAAGAGTTTTTCTCCTCCGGAAACGTTCTTTTGTTCACAGGAATTCAAAAGCGACACCTTGAATGATATTTCTATATCAAAATTATTGCTATAATAAAAGGTTTGCCGCACACGGCTATAAGCAATTTCGGCTCCCAAATCTCTGAATTCATCCAGCACATTATACAGTTGTCGTTTACTAATATGAAAGCGATCTGCCAATTCGCATGGCGATCCGGTCTTCTCACATACTATAAGTTTGTGTAATTGCTGAACTCTCCCAATCTGCTCAAGTGATACCATATTCCTTCAAATTACATAAAACAATAGGAAAAAAGAAGATACGCCAATAGTATAATCGTACAATTTTTACTCATAAGATAGTTTCTAAAGTTCATTAAACTGTTCTTTCCAAAGTTTGCTATACACACCCCCGGCTTGATAGAGTTCGTTATGCGTTCCGGCCTCAACCACCTTACCCTCATCAAGCACTACAATGGTATCGGCATTCCTCACTGTGCTCAACCTGTGGGCAATAATTATAATCGTTTTACCCCGTTTAGCCAAGTCACTTAATGTCTGTTTCACAAACCGTTCCGAAATAGAATCAAGCGAAGAAGTAGCCTCGTCAAAGATCAATATATCCGGTTCTTTGTACAATGCACGAGCTATGGCGATGCGCTGGCGTTCCCCTCCCGAGAGTGAGGTACCATGTTCGCCAATGTACGTCATATAACCCTTTGGCAATTTTTCAATAAAATCTTTCAGCCCCAATTGCTCCGCCAAGTCCACCACCCGCTTCATATTCGGTTGGAAATCGCCCACGGCTATATTCTCCGCAATACTTCCGGCAAACAATTCAATCTGCTGCGGCACGGTGCCCACTCTTCTACGCAGACTCTCATTACCAATTTGAGCAATATCATAATCCCCTATACGTATTTTGCCAGACTGGATTGGGTAGATGTGCTGTAACAAAGAGACGAGCGTTGTTTTACCCGAACCACTTCCTCCGACAATCGCCGTTGTTTTACCTTGCCCAACAATCAAATTGAGCGATTCAAAGACCTCCTTACGAGAGCCATAGCGAAAAGCCACATTTTCAAATGTTATGTCACCTATCATATCATGTTCAAGCACTATTTTGTCGCTATCATCTTGCTCACACTCCAAATCCATGATTTGAAAAAGGCGATCGGCTGCAATAAGGGCATCTTGAATGGTCTGGTTGGAGGTAATCAATGATCCGATGGGAGACAAGACATAGCCTACCAATGAATAGAACACCATCAATACTCCCGGAGTTAATTCCTGATCAATGACCAACACACTTCCTACCCACAACACAGCGATGGTTATTCCGGTAGAAACAAACTGTATTCCTCCCTGAGCCATGATGGCTCCATAGATACTGCGATAAGTATTCTTCAGCAAATGGACAAAGCGTGTCTCTGTCTTCAAATTGGCATATTCTTCAATGCCAAAACGTTTGATGGTAGAAATAGAGTTGATGGATTCCACTAACTGCGATTCCAGTTCAGCACTACTTTCCATGATGCTGCGCTGATACTTACGATTGAGCTTATTAAACGACCAATAAATTACAAAAAACAATGGAGCGGACAGCAGAGTAACCAGAGCCAATTTCCATGAATAAACAAACATGAGGCAGACCGAAAAGAAAAGAATCATGATGTTCACCACAAGATCGAGCGAAACATTATTAATAAAGTTACGAATCTTCACGGCATCGTTCACTCGGGAAATGATTTCTCCCACTCTCATCGTATCAAAAAACTGTTGCGGCAGAGTTAGTAGGTGTTTATAATAACCTAAAATTAATGCCGCATCAATTCGCTGACCGGTTTTCAGAGCCAAGATGCTTTTCATGGAGCCAATGAAAGTACGTAATAGCAAAATCACGATCATAATCACTCCCATCAGATTGAGCAGATTCAGATTCTTATCAATCAACACATAATCAGTGATGTTTCCTACATATATAGCTGTTGACAGACCAAGAATACTATAAACCAACGCCCCAAACATTGCCTGAAACATCACACTTTTGTGTGGCGCCAATAATGAAAAAAACTTTGCGGTGACACTCTTTTTCATATTGCCCTTTTGGAAAGTTTCCTCAGGCTCCATGAGTATCAAAATACCGGTCCATTCTTTCTGAAACTCTTCATGAGATTTTTCGTGCATCCGCCCATCACCCGGATCCATATAAACAACCAGCTTACCAGTCACCTTATAAATAACGATAAAATGCTGAAGTACCTCTTTCACCACAATGTGAGCAATCGTTGGTTTAGGAACCATGCTCAAGGCTTCGAAGCGGGCACGGACACCCTTGGCGGAAAAGCCTAACTTATGAGCTGCTTCTATCAAACCGAGGACATTTGTTCCTTTCTGATCAGTGAATGCAAATTGTCTGATTCGTGAAACAGGGAATTGCAAACCGTAGTAAGCACAGATAGATGCTAAACAAGCAGCTCCGCAATCAGTAATATCATGTTGCTTGATTTTTATTCCTTTCTTATAGATATCGTTCACCTTCACTCTTTTTATCATTATCCATTCGTAGCAACCGCTGTTTCATCTTTAAATTGGGTTGGGTTTACCCAATCATCAAGTTTCTGATACAATAAATTGAACAAAGATTTCCTGGTGATTATAAAGTGAGCACCAGCCGTCATTCCTTTTTTAAGCTTACCTTTCCTTCCATTCTTAAGCTCCAAATAACCTTTATTCATGCTACACTTTATCTTATAATAAGAATTACCCTGACTATCAGTCAAAAAATCCGATGAAATATCAGTTACCCGTCCTTGTATCATTCCCCACTCATTATAATTAAAGGACTCTACTTGAACATTGACAGGCATACCCATACTCAGATAACCGATATTTCGAGGAGTCACATAGATTTCAAAACACATTGTTGAATCAGGACTGATGATTGCCAGCGACTGCCCCACCTGCACACTACTCCCTTTATAAATACCGGAAAATTGATCTACCGTACCGCTTACCGGACTCCGCACCACATACAAATCCTGCTCCCTCACCTCCTGTCTCATCGATGAATTCATTTCATTTTGAGAGTTTCTATAAGTATTCAAATCACTTTGCCAAGTACTCACCTGACTTTCGACAAACGATGCAAGTTCATTCTTGTCACTTTCATAATCGTAATAATACTTTTCGTATTCTTCGTCAGATATCAGTTTTTCATCAAACAAAACTTTATTTCGTGTGTGTTCTTTTTCCGTCTGTACTACAGACGTTTTCAACTCCTTCTGGCGCTTCATAAAATAAGCATATTCTTGCTGGCGAACCGGAGAACGAAAGACAGCCGGCCTCTGTCCTTTAGCCAGATAAATCAAATCCGCCAAATGAGCGGCATAATCATTTAATCTGTTAGCTTGATAATTAATTTTATAGTCAGAACTGTTCGTTCTGAAACGTAGAATAATATCACCCTTGCTCACCTTTGCACCTTCGTGCACAAACACAGAATCAACCAGTTCAGTAACAGAAGCAGTAATTTCTGTTTTTTCGGCAATAGGGCGCACCACCCCACTCCCTTGAACAGATATATCCACATAGATAAAAGGAAGCGAAAAAGCAGCGATGGTAATAGCCAGCAGTACCGCCCAATAGATTTTTTGAGAATGAGTGGAGTGTTGATAAATGTACGTTTCTATACTATTCTCGATACATTCGTGAGGTAATATCATTCCTTATGTCTGTTTTTAGATTAATGTAATTCTATTTACGATTTACTGCTACAAAAATAAAGTATAAAAAAGAAGAAATAGGATTTTACCGATAACATCTGCATTTTCCAACAGACTGATAATCAGAAGATTAAATTTTAGCCCGATAACAATTTGAATATAATGCCATACCCGAACCCCAAATACTATAAAAATGAGCGGAATTATATATAATCCAGTATCGTTTAGTTCAGTCATTAATTATAACCGCATCCAATTCATCTTTAGACTGCGAAACTTATTTATCCAGAAGATCTTTCAACCCTATGCCGCATTTCAATAATTTACACGCTTTCTTATTCATCGCCCGTCAACAAAAACGGTGAAATGGTAGAAAAAGGCAAACTTGCTTCCGGTTCAAACGAAGAAAAATGTTTCTTAAGATAGCTTATCAGAGTTAAAAACATCAGATAGAAAAAAGAAAATGACATGTGCCAAAGAGAAAAATTATACGTCGCATTGAATAAAAGAACGGCATAAAACCATTATCTTTGCGCGTTGCAAAACGATAATAAAACCTCAATATATGGATAAAAAGTTCAAAAGGACAACCGTCACTTCGGCATTACCTTATGCCAACGGCCCTGTTCATATTGGCCATTTGGCCGGCGTTTATGTGCCTGCCGACATTTATGTGCGCTACTTACGTTTAAAAAAAGAAGATGTGCTATTCATCGGAGGATCCGATGAACACGGAGTACCTATTACTATTCGGGCTAAAAAAGAAGGAGTTACTCCCCAAGATATAGTTGATCGTTATCACACGCTGATAAAGAAATCATTCGAAGAATTCGGTATCTCTTTCGACATCTATTCTCGCACGACTTCACAAACGCACCATAAGCTGGCTTCGGACTTTTTCCGTACATTATATGACAAAGGTGACTTTCTGGAAAAGACTTCAGAACAATATTATGATGAGGAGGCTCACCAGTTTCTGGCCGACCGCTACATCACGGGCGAATGCCCACATTGCCACTCAGAGGGTGCCTATGGCGACCAATGTGAGAAATGTGGCACCTCTCTCTCTCCTACAGACTTAATCAACCCCAAAAGCGCCATCAGCGGAAGCAAACCGGTGATGAAAGAGACAAAGCACTGGTATCTACCTCTCGACAAGCATGAAGCATGGTTGCGTAAATGGATATTGGAAGATCACAAAGAGTGGAGACCGAATGTTTACGGGCAGTGCAAAAGTTGGTTGGATATGGGATTGCAACCTCGTGCCGTGAGCCGTGATCTTGATTGGGGAATCCCCGTTCCTGTAGAAGGCGCTGAAGGTAAAGTGCTTTATGTCTGGTTTGATGCTCCGATAGGTTACATCTCCAATACGAAAGAACTCCTGCCGGATAGTTGGGAGACTTGGTGGAAAGACCCCGAAACACGCCTCGTTCACTTCATCGGTAAAGACAATATTGTATTTCACTGCATTGTTTTCCCTGCCATGCTGAAAGCTGAAGGGAGTTACATTCTACCGGACAATGTACCAAGCAACGAATTCTTAAATCTGGAAGGAGATAAGATCTCTACTTCACGCAACTGGGCTGTCTGGTTGCATGAATATCTGGAAGATTTCCCCGGCAAACAAGACGTGCTTCGTTATGTACTTACAGCGAACGCTCCCGAGACGAAGGATAACGACTTTACCTGGAAGGATTTCCAAGCCCGTAACAATAATGAGTTGGTTGCTGTCTATGGTAATTTCGTTAATCGTGCGATGGTACTTACCCAGAAGTATTTCGATGGCAAAGTGCCCGCTATGGGAGAACTAACCGACTATGATCAGGAGACATTCAAAGAGTTTGTAAACGTGAAAGCCGAAGTAGAGAAGCTACTCAATGCTTTCAAGTTCCGTGATGCACAAAAAGAGGCAATGAACCTTGCCCGTATCGGAAACAAGTATCTGGCTGACACAGAACCTTGGAAGTTAGCTAAAACAGACATGGGCCGTGTCGCTACGATCTTAAACATCAGTTTACAGTTAGTGGCAAACTTAGCTATTGCGTTCGATCCATTCTTGCCTTTCAGTTCAGCAAAGCTTCGCAAGATGATCAACATGAAGAGCTTCGAGTGGACGGAATTGGGACAGATTGATTTGCTGCCGGCCGCACACATATTGAACGAACCTGAATTACTTTTCGAGAAGATAGAAGATAGCACAATAGAGGCCCAAGTACAGAAATTGCTGGACACAAAGAAAGCAAACGAGGAGGCTAACTATAAGGCTAAACCAATACGCGCTAATATTGAGTTCGATGATTTCACCAAGCTCGATATCCGCGTAGGTACTGTTCTAGAATGTGCAAAGGTACCTAAGGCCGACAAACTACTTCAATTCAAAATAGAAGATGGACTGGAACAACGAACAATCGTTTCAGGCATTGCCCAACACTACAAACCCGAAGAATTGGTAGGCAAACAGGTATGCTTTATAGCCAACCTCGCACCTCGCAAGCTTAAAGGTATTGTCAGTGAAGGAATGATTCTTTCTGCCGAGAATAATGATGGCAGTCTGGCTGTTGTGATGCCGGGAAAAGAAGTAAAGCCGGGTAGCGAAGTGAAATAAGACTGCCCGATCACGCATAAAACAAAAGATGAAAGAGCAATCGCTAAAACAAAAAACAGTCGGAGCTCTGCTCTGGAACTTGCTGGACCGTATGGGGCAGCAAGTTTTGCTGTTTATTGTCGGCATTATAGTGGCCAATATTCTTTCTGTAGAAGATTATGCTTTGGTAGGAATGTTGACCATCTTCACCGCAGTAGCCAATATAGTGCTAGATAGTGGATTTAGCGCTGCATTGATACAAAAGAAAGAGACGACCGAGCGCGATTTCAGTTCTGTTTTTTGGTTTAACTTAGTCATCAGTATCCTACTCTACTTATTACTGATCGCTGTATCTCCATTTATTTCCCGCTTCTTCTCGCAGCCCAAACTCACGGAACTGGCTGTTGTCATCTTCCTGGCATTGCCCATCAACTCTTTAGCTATTATTCAAACGACCATCCTCACAAAGGAAGTTCGCTTCAAAGCTTTAGCTAAAGCTAATTTGCTCTCTATGATGATTTCGGGAATTGCCTCGTTAGCTATGGCTTATTCCGGATGGGGAGTTTGGACTTTGGCCTTGCAACCGGTGATACTCTCCATCACCCGTACTTTACTTTTATGGATACAAAGCACATGGTATCCCAAACGAATATTTAGCGTTCAGGCCGTCAGAGAGTTGTTTCGCTTTGCATCCAGCTTACTAATAGCAAGCCTCATCAACACTTGTTTCTTAAACATCTATTCCGTCATAATTGGAAAGCTCTATCCTGTAAAGCAACTGGGATATTACACCCAGGGAAACAAGATGTGCGACATGGGGGTAAGCATGCTCTATGGAAGCATACAAAATGCAACCTATCCAATATTCAGTAGCATACAAGACGAGAAAGAACGCTTGATAAGAGCATATCGAAAGACGATCCGATTTACGGCATTTATAACTTTCCCCGTAATGGCGGGACTGGTTGTCATTGCCCGCCCGGTGATAGAACTGCTGCTGAAAGAAGAATGGTGGCCTGCTATTCCATTCTTCCAGTTACTTTGTGCCGGAGGATGTTTCACGATTCTCACAGCCATCAACAATAACTTTATCAAAGTAAGCGGGCGCTCGGATGGTATACTAAAACTGGAATACTTCAAGATCATAATTACCATCCTTGTTTTGGCATTAACGTACAACAGACCAGTGCTTATCATGGTTGCCGGATTAGTTGCCGCCCGAGCACTTGTATACTTTATCAACATGATTTATACAGCACGCTATACCGGTTATAAAATAGGGATGCAATTCCGAGATTTGCTACCCTATTTACTTCTTTCGGGTGCGATGACTGCTTTCATCCTGCCTATAAGTCACTACATAAACCTGAATTGGATGCTAATGAGCGTACAGATAGTCGCCGGAATCACTATCTACATCACACTCGCTTACGTCACCGGTTCCAAAATACTGAAAGAGTCTATTGAGTTGCTATTGAAAAAGAGGTAGAAAAAGAATGATGGAAAAAGAGATAAAAGTCAGTGTACTGATGCTCACTTACAATCAGGAGCGATACATCAATGAAGCGATTCGTAGTGTCATGTTGCAGCAGACGGATTTCTCCTTCGAACTGGTCATAGGAAATGATGCTAGTACCGACGAGACAGGCGCCATCTGCCGTACCTGGCAAGATAACTATCCCAAACAGATTGTACTTCTGAATAGGGAACAAAACCTGGGACTTCAGCAAAACTTCATTCAGTCGTACGCTCATTGTCGCGGAGAGTATGTTGCCAT
>Ga0316604_10003523_pt1 | contig 10934 bp, 7 predicted proteins | sample OWC_soil_day20_C_FD_207650 | JGI IMG/M metagenome (GOLD analysis project Ga0316604, IMG submission 207650) | Wetland soil microbial communities from Old Woman Creek delta, Ohio, United States - OWC_soil_day20_CT | ecosystem: Environmental > Terrestrial > Soil > Wetlands | place: USA: Ohio... | reverse complement strand
TTACTATTTATTACCTAAAATCTCCATAGTAGGACGCAAACATGGACTAATGACTCAGGCTGACCTAGTGGAAAAAATGTATGGTAGCAAAAATTTAGGTATCCTTACAGCTTGTATTGGAATCGCCTTTTTACTTCCTTACTTACAACTGCAGCTGACAGGATTAGGGCTAATTATTGAGACTTGTTCCTATGGCCAGATTCCTCGTGTACCGGCTATGCTTATCGCCTTTACCATGGTTGCCGCTTTTGTATATACGAGCGGACTAAAGGGTATAGCGGTGACGGCAGCCATTAAAGACGTGGTTATGATTGTGGCCGTTGTATTTTTTGGACTTTATTTGCCAATTCATTATTTCGGCAGTGTAGGAGGCATGTTTGAAGCCCTAGATGTGGCTAAACCAGACTTTTTGGCTCTGCCTGGAGGTACCAAAACTCTAGATGTTAGCTGGGTGATGTCCACCCTCGTGGTCACTAGTTTTGGCTTTTACATGTGGCCCCACTTTTCGGCCAATAGCTTTAGCGCAAAGAATCCGGACGTGCTTCGTCACAATGCGGTATATTTGCCGCTATATCAGTTATGCTTGGTCTTTCCAATGCTGATTGGTTTTACAGCGTTATTAGTGCTGACTCCAGCTCTTAAGACTCCGGATATGGCTTTTATGGTTATTGTCCAGAATATCTTTCCCGGTTGGGCACTAGGACTTGTTGGCGGTGCGGGGGCACTGGCGTGCATGATTCCGGCGGCTGACTTGCTGCTATCGACTTCCATGCTATTCACTCGTAATGTCTATGGCCGTACTATGGGGCAAGATATTAGTTCTCAGAATATGGGGCGTGTGGCTCGTGGAATGATTTTAGTCCTCACGGCTCTTGCTCTCGCATTAGCCATCTTTGTACCTAATATGCTGGTAAATCTGCTATTGACCGGTTACTCCGGTGTTACCCAGTTCTTCCCCATGATTATGCTCGGCTTGTATTGGAAGAAGGCTACACGTATGGGGGCTTATGCCGGACTCATTGCTGGCGAAGCGATTGTCTTTGGCCTTATTCTTGGGAAGATGGATCCCCTTGCTTTTATTGGTATGAACTTAAATGCTGGTTTTGTAGCTTTAGCTGTTAATGTAGTTGTCTTCGTAGTGGTGAGTTTGTTAAGCTACAGTGTGAAAACTGGACAGAGCAGCTCCACCTTGGCGAAAGATTAGTAAAGAGAAAATATAAAACTCATTACCCCAGATAAAGGAGTAATGAGTTTTTATTATCTGCTATTGCCGCATGAGGCGCATGCCATTGGCGATTACGATTAGGGCGGCGCCTGTGTCAGCGAAGACTGCCATCCATAGATTGGCGGCCCCGGCAAAGGTGGCAATCACAAAGAGGACTTTGATAAAAATTGAGAAAGTAATGTTTTGTTTAATAATGCGTAATGTTTTTCGGCTAAGCCTTATCAGAGAGGATAGTTTGCTAAGATCATCATTCATTAATGCAATGTCTGCCGTTTCCAATGCCGTATCAGAACTAGCACTGCCCATGGAGATGCCGATATTGGAAACAGCTAAGGCTGGCGCATCATTGACTCCGTCACCAATCATGGCCACACTGCCATATTGATGAGCTAATGCTTTAACTGTAGTTACTTTATCCTGGGGCAAAAGCTTACTATACACAGCATCGAGATGCAGTTCATTACCAATGGTTTGGGCGGCGTGCTCATTATCACCTGTTAGCATTACGATACTCCTGATACCTAGGGTGCGAAGCTCCTCTACAGCCGCGGTACTATTTTCGCGCAGTGTATCAGCCACGGCAATGAGGCCATAGAGAGTGTCTTTGGTGCCGATCAGGATCACGGTTTTTCCTTGCTGTTCAAGGACGGTGATAGCAGGGCTGGGTATCTGTTTATGTCCTAGTTCAGCAAACAAGCGGGGATTACCGGCGTAGATTGTTTGGCCGTCAATGTCAGCTTGTGCGCCTTTGCTGGTCAGGGCTTTAAAATTAATAGTTGGTTTTAATTCCAGTTGATTGGCTTTTGTTAGAATAGCCTGGGCAATAGGATGTTCAGACTGCTTTTCGATGCTTGCTGCTAGTATCATGATGTCATCTGTTGTTATGTCATGTAGTGGCAGGATATCAGTGGCAACAGGGCGCCCTTTGGTTAATGTTCCTGTTTTATCAAAAGCGATGGCTTTGATGTGGCTCATTTGCTCCAAATAGACACCGCCTTTAATGAGTATGCCTTGGCGGGAGGCGTTGCCAATGGCGGCAACAATAGAGACTGGCGTGGAAATGACGAGAGCGCAGGGGCAGGAAATAACCAGTAATACTAGGGCACGGTAAAACCAGGTTTCAAAAGGTTGATTGAAAAAGAGCCATGGAATAATCAGTAAGGCAAAAGTTCCGAAAATAACTGCTGGTGTATAGTATTTGGCAAAGACATCGACAAATTGCTGCATAGGTGCCTTGGCAGCCTGGGCTTCTTCTACCATATGGATAATTTTGGATAAAGTTGAGTCTGCTGATAGTTTGGTAACAGTGATTTCTAAGAATCCTTGCTCATTGATTGTCCCTGCATAAACAATATCACCAGAGTTTTTCTCCACAGGCAGAGATTCGCCAGTGATCGTAGCTTGATTGACAGAGGATATGCCGTTAGTTACAATACCGTCCATGGGGATGCGTTCACCTGGCTTAACGAGTATGATATCGCCAACGATAAGTTCTTCAACAGGCAGTTTTTCCTCGTGGGTTTCGCGCTTTACTACAGCTTCAGCAGGCGCTAATTCCATCATTGTACGCAGGGATTCTCTAGTTTTATCCATGGTATAGCTTTGCAAGGCATTGCCCAGGGAAAATAAAAATACGACGGTCGCACTTTCGCTCCACTGACCAATAGCCGCAGCCCCGATTGCGGCAATGGTCATTAAAAAGTTGCTGTCAAGGGTGTAGGAGCGTAGTCCATACAAGCCGCTTTTGGCCACATAATAGCCACCGATGAGTATGGTAATCATATAAAGGGGAATAACGAACTGCTCATTGCTTCCAGACCACTCCCATAGGGTGGCTATCAGTAAAAAAAGACCAGAGAGTATGGTGGTTGTAATTTTGGTATTCCACCACCAGAGTCGGTTTTTTTGTCCTGGAAGATTTTTGGTGGCAATTTCATAACCTGATTGATTGATATTTTTGATGATATCGGCAGCAGGATTGGTGTGGGTGATGGTGAGCTTCCCAGCGCCAAAGTTAATGGAAGCTGAGAGCACTCCAGGGACCGCCAGCAGTTTTGTTTCTAATTTGGCGGCACAGTCAGCGCAGTCCAAACCTTGTAGGATATAGGTATTGGTCACAGGTGCAGATTGGTTCATATTCATTCGCTCCTCTAACTATGCTTACTATGTTCAAGACCTTGGTGCATAAGCACTAGGACATGGTCATCAGCAAGAGAATACCAGGCTGATTTTCCTTCTTTGCGATATTTGACCAATCTGGCACTACGCAGTATTCTTAGCTGATGGGAGATGGCTGATTGGCCCATGTCGAGTGCTGATGCAATATCGCATACACATAGTTCATGATTTGTTAAAACATGCAGAATTTTTATTCTTGTAGGATCTCCTAAGATTTTAAATGTTTCAGCTAGGTTTATAATGGTATTATTTGCTGGGATTTGAGCCCTGGCGCGGCAGATTAGTTGTGGATGCTCGCAGAGCTCTTCGCAAGTATCCAAACATCTTTTTTCCATACTATCACCTCAATATATGAATATGTGTTCATATGTTTATGGTGATAGTATACTACATTTATCCATTATGTTGTCAAGGATTTTATCGGATGATTAAACCCATCTTTATACAAGGGAGAGTCAAGAGCGGCTAAGTCCCTGGATAAGTGGGATTAAGATTCAGGTAGATTTTTAAAAAAATACCTGAATCAAGCCTTCTTTATATATGAAAAAAAAGATATATGATATACTTTAGATAGAATGAAACTAGAAATTTGTACCCCCACTTTAACAGTAGGAGTCTTAGAATTGACTATATTAACATAGAATATAACAGTCTTAGATACAAGGAGGCTAGATAGGGTGATTATAGAATGGGAAATGGCTACTCGTTTGTTAATGTCATGCGTTTTGGGTGGACTTATTGGCTATGAACGAGAGTCCCATCAGAAAACAGCTGGTTTGAGGACTCATATTTTGGTATCGATTGGATCGTGTCTGATCATGATATTATCGATTAAGATATATGAATCTGTGCAAGGACTTACGAATGCTGATCCCACCCGATTGGCTGCCCAGGTAGTAAGTGGTATCGGATTTTTGGGCGCGGGTAGTATTATAAAGGATGGCCCGACAGTTAAAGGGCTGACAACGGCGGCTAGTTTGTGGGTAGTATCAGGTGTGGGCCTAGCTGTAGGCAGTGGTTATTATATGGGCGCATTTTTGACGACTGGTTTGGTGTTTCTGACCCTGACTATTTTATCTCGTTTGGAGAATAAGGAATATCGATCACTGGTAAGTTTGTTCATTACGGCAACAGATAGGCCAGGGCAAATAGGAGAAATCGGATCACTGCTTGGTATTCATGGCATAGGTATCAGGGATATTAAAATTGAGGAAAAAAAGGATCTCTTAACAATAACCTTTAGAATACGTATGCCTAAAGACGTAAATGTTAATAATGTGACAACAGGTTTGCTCGGTATTAAAGGTATTACTTCTGTAAAACTGAATGATTAGAGGGTTGTTACCGCGTGTAATGCATAGTTGAGTCAATATAGAATAATGGGGTGGAGAAATGGCGCACTTAGACATTCTCAAAATGTTAACAAATGGCCCAATAATTCCGGCAGCCCGTTCAATGGAAGTTTTTAAGGCAGCCTTAACACATACGATTGTTCCCAGTGTAGTGCTGCTTTTTGGGGACATTAATAGTCTGCCTGGGCTGATTAGTCTAGCTAAAGAACATAAAAAACGTATCATATTGCATTTGGATTTGTTTGACGGTATTGGTAAAGACAAAGCGGGAATTAAATTTCTAGCGAGAGCGGGAATTACCGCCATAATCACAACTAAAACTCATTTGTCTAAGTTTGCCCGAGATGAAGGTATGATTGTGATACAACGAATGTTTTTAATGGATTCTGATTCATTGCGTACAGGACTCAGTTTAGTGCGCAATTTTAAACCAGACGCTATTGAAATATTACCAGGCGCGGTTCCTGCTAGTGTAGTAGAGGAAATTATTCGTGAGACAGGCTTACCTATTTTAGCAGGTGGGCTAATACGCACACAAGAAGATGTAGATCAAGCCATCGAACGAGGAATTTCAGCAGTTACCACCAGTCGTCAGAAGTTATGGGATGCGATTATGATAAGCAAATAATAAGAATATTTTGAAAAACCAAGAATAATATTATTATTAAAGCAGGAGTTTTAAGGGTGCATATAGAAACAGACTAATTATAGGCTATAGGCGTAAAGCATTGGTGACATAGTCAAAGTGAATTAATGTTAAAAAATGGTTTGCATTGAAATTATAATTTTCAGGGAATTTAGCAGGAGATTATAATAGTACGTCGAAATAGTACAATATAGATGAATGTCTCTACTATGGAGATTAACTGAATAGCTTTGGACTAGAGATAAAGAGAAGTCCGTTTATTCCTCTAATAATAGATATATATACATATGTCTATATGTATATATAGGGGCGTGAATGGAGTTCTCTTTTTTATCTAAATATTTAATGGAAAAGGATGGTGAAAAAGTAAAAAAAACACAATGAATAAATAGGATATTGAGGGAAAACCTAATGTAAATGAAGGAGGGTTTTGGAATTATGACAAATTTATTTGGTGAATTTTTTGGTACGATGATTCTGTTGATTTTTGGTTGCGGTGTTGTTGCTAACTGTGTTTTAAAAGATTCCAAAGGTAATGGCGGCGGCTGGATAGTTATAGCTACAGGCTGGGCCATGGGTGTTTTACTTGGTGTGTTTGCTGCTATTGCTACAGGTGCTCCTCAAGCTGACCTTAATCCTGCAGTTACATTATTTAAAATGTTCTTAGGTGTATATACTGTGCCACATGCTATTGCTACAATGTTTGCTGAATTAGCTGGTGGTATTGCTGGTGGAACTCTTTGTTGGTTATTATACTTACCACACTGGGAAGTTACTGAAGATAAAGGTTTAAAACTTGCTGTTTTCGCAACTGGTCCTGCTATTCGTAATACTTTTGGTAACTTGCTTTGTGAAATTCTTGCTACTGCCTTATTGCTAATCGGTATTTTTACTATCTTTAGTAAAGGTGTAATGGGCACTGCTGGTTTTGGTGCTGGCGTTGGTCCTTACATGGTAGCCATGCTGATCTGGGCTCTTGGACTTAGCTTAGGTGGTCCTACTGGTTATGCACTCAATCCTGCTCGTGACCTTGGGCCTCGTATTGCTCATGCTATATTACCTATCGCTGGTAAAGGTGATTCTGATTGGGCTTATTCTTGGATTCCTGTAGTTGGCCCAATGGTTGGCGCTTGCCTTGCTTTCGTGGTTTGTAAAGGCGCTGGGATTATTTAATAAAAAACATCAATAATGCCCCAAGTTAATTATTATTGTTGACCTTAGCATAAAGCGTGTAAATAACATGAAAATAGAGGGAGTGACGTTTTTAATGACTAAAAAATATGTAATGGCACTTGACGCAGGTACAACTAGTAATCGTGCAATTATTTTTGATCAAGACTCCAATATTATTGCAGTAGCGCAAAAGGAATTTACACAAATTTTCCCTAAAGCTGGTTGGGTTGAGCATGATGCTGATGAAATTTGGAGTACGCAAATTGAAGTCATGCGGCAAGTTGTACAACAAGCTGGTATTGCTGCTGCTGATATCTCGGCTATTGGTATTACAAATCAACGGGAAACTACAGTTGTTTGGGATAAAGCGACTGGCAGACCTGTCTACAATGCAATTGTTTGGCAATCACGTCAAACAATGGACATTTGTAATGATCTAAAAGCTAGAGGTTTGGAAGCAGAATTCAAACAAAAGACAGGGCTGGTTGTTGACGCTTACTTCTCAGGTACAAAAGTAAACTGGATTCTGGATAATGTAGAAGGCGCTCGTGCTAAGGCTGAAAAGGGCGAACTCTTATTTGGTACTATTGACACTTGGTTAATTTGGAAATTGACTGCTGGTCAAGTACATGTTACTGATTACTCGAATGCTTCTCGTACTTTGATGTATAACATTCGCGAATTAAAGTGGGATGAAAAAATCCTTGAGTATTTAACTGTACCAGCTTCTATGCTGCCAGAAGTTAAATCTTCTAGTGAAGTATATGGCCTAACTGATGTTGCTATCTTTGGTGCAGCTGTGCCAATTTCTGGTGCTGCTGGTGATCAGCAAGCTGCACTATTTGGTCAAACTTGCTTCCAGCCTGGTATGGCGAAAAACACCTATGGCACTGGCTGCTTCATGCTCATGAACACTGGTGATAAGGTATATGAGTCTAAAAATGGTTTGCTGACTACGATTGCTTGGGGTATTGACGGTAAAGTTGACTATGCTCTGGAAGGTAGTATCTTTGTTGCTGGTTCTGCAATACAATGGCTTCGGGATGGATTAAGATTAATGGACTCCGCTCCTGACTCGGAGTATATTGCTAAAAAAGTTACAGATGCTGACGGCGTATATGTAGTGCCTGCTTTTGTTGGTCTTGGCGCTCCATACTGGGATATGAAAGCTCGGGGTGCAATCTTTGGCTTGACTCGTGGTACAACAAAGTCTCATCTTGTGCGTGCGACTCTGGATTCCATGGCTTATCAAACTAAAGATGTACTTAGCGCAATGGAAGCTGATTCCGAAATTAAACTGCAAGCTTTGAAAGTAGACGGCGGCGCTGTTGCTAACAATTTGCTCATGCAGTTCCAAGCTGATATTTTAGGTGTTCCTGTTGATCGTCCTAAAATTACTGAGACGACTGCTCTTGGTGCAGCTTATCTGGCAGGACTTGCTGTTGGCGTATGGAAAACGAAAGAAGATCTTGTTAGCACTTGGCAGCTTGATAATCGTTTTGAGCCTGCCATGGATGCTGAGCAAAGTGCAAAACTTTATAAAGGTTGGCAAAAAGCTGTTAAACGCTCTATGGATTGGGAAGACTAAGTTAAGGATGTTCGACTGCTAACGCATCGAACGAAGCGATCTCATCGTCGCTAAAGCGTCGTGAGCCTGCTTCTGTACCTGCTTTAGTAATTTTATAAGATAAGGGTTGAGATAAGAGATCCCTTTGTGTTCGGTGAAACGAGTACAAGGGGATTCTCTGTCTAATTATAGTCAGAGGGTAAAGAGTCGCGGAACTGTCCCCTGAATATCGTGTAAGTTTTTTCCTTACAAAAAATAAAGCAATTTTTCTGACTGAAAAATCAGAGCTTCTGCTGACAGCCAACTTTTCAATACAATGCAATAATTCAATTAAAGCTTTTTTACAGCAGTAAAAATGGAGTTTGCTATTCCATCATAACTTATAAAGCCCATTATAAATGAAGGTATTTAAGATTGATGGAGTGTCTAACGTATAAATTTTATACTATTTAATTCTATAGAGGGGGCAAAGAAATGCAAAAAGCGACAGTCGTTGTCATTGGTGGCGGTGCCACTGGAGTCGGTATTCTGCGAGATTTGTGCATGCGGGGAGTGGATGCAATTCTCCTTGAACAGCAGGACTTGGCCTATGGTACGAGTTCCCGTTATCACGGATTATTGCATAGCGGTGGACGTTATGCTGTAAAAGATGCGGAAGCTGGTCGGGAATGTATTGAAGAAAATACCATTCTGCGGAAAATTGGCAGACATTGTGTGGAACAAACAGAAGGTTTTTTTGCTCGTACTCATTTGGATGATGAGTCTTTTGAGCCTAAATGGTTAGAGGCGTGTGCTAAAGTAGGTATTCCGACAATTCCTATAACTGTTGCAGAAGCGAGGCGTTTAGAGCCTAATTTAAGTTCCAAAATAAAATCTGTATACCGAGTACCTGATGCTGCCATTGATGGGTTTCGAATGGTATGGCAAAATGTAGCATCTGCTCGTAAATATGGCGGACGTGTAATGACATATACTACTGTTATTGGTATTGAACATAGCAATAATCAAGTAGTAGGTATGCAGGTTCGTAATACCTTGACAGGGGAAATTAGTCGTATTGCCTGTGACTTTATCGTAAGTGCTGCTGGCTCATGGGCTGGTGAAATTGCAGCTCTTGCAGGAATTACAGTGAATGTTCAGCCTGATAGAGGGACACTAATTGCTTTCAATCATCGTATTACGAGTCGTATCATTAATCGGCTCCGTCCGGCATCAGATGGTGATATTTTTGTACCTCATGGCTCAATTACGATTTTAGGTACGACTTCATCATCAGTGAAAAACCCTGATGATACGATTCCTAATGCGAAAGAAGTAGTTGAACTGCTCAATATTGGTGAAGCTTTGTTTGAAGATTTAAGAAGTTATCGCATGCTTCGTGCTTTTGCTGGCACTAGGCCGCTCTATAGTGCTGATCCAAATGCCAAAGGCCGGGGCGCTTCGCGTGGCTTTGTAACTCTTGATCATGCTCATGATGGACTTACAGGTTTTATTAGTGTAGTCGGTGGTAAGTTTACCACATATCGTTTGATGGCCGAGAAAGTAACTGATCTTGTTTGTCAGTATTTGAATGTGAAAACAGCATGCCGTACTGCAGTGGAAGATCTCGTTGATGATGCTTCTCCTGAGCTTATAGCCAAGGCTCGTCGCTACTTCCCGGCATATGGTGCAGAACTAGCGGCATCACGTTTAGGCTCTGAAAGCCTAGAAAAAGTCATTGAGCGTATGCAGGCAAAACCCGAGAAGCGCCAGCTCATTTGTGAATGTGAAAATGTAACCATGGCTGAAGTGGAAGAAGCAGCAGCAGACAGTACTAGCCATATGATCAGTGATGTTCGTCGTAAGACTCGTATGGGGATGGGGACCTGTCAGGGGGCCTTTTGTACCTTCCGTAGTATAGGTGCAGTAGATGCTAGCGGTTTATCATGGGGTGAAAATACGAATGAATTGTTCAAAGAATTCCTGCAGGCCCGTTATAAAGGCATTCGTCCTATTTTGTGGGGCAATGTCATGCGTGAAATGGAATTGACCCGAGGAATTTATGAAGGAACGTTAAACATAAATGGAGCGATTAACAATGAGGGAAAATGATGTAATTGTGATTGGTGGTGGCCTCGCAGGTCTCACGGCGGCGGCGGTAGCAGCTAAACGTGGTAAGAAAGTAATGTTATTATCCTTAGGTGCTGGTACACTGACGATTGGCGGGGGTATTATTGATGTAATAGGGTATGTAGATAGCCAAATGCCTGTAGCGACTCCTAGTGCAGGAATACTGCAAGTTGCACCCGAACATCCATATAAAATAGTTGGCCGTCCGGCAATTGAAGAGTCTATTCAATTCTTCAAGGATATGTGTGAACAAGAGGGTTATCCTTATATGGGCAAACTTGATGAGATGCAATGGATTCCTACTGCTGCAGGTACCTTGAAGCCTACTTGCTTGATTCCTAAGACCATGAATACAGCTCAGCTTCAACAAGCTGATCAGGTCGTCATATTAGGTTTTAACGCTCTTAAAGATTTTTATCCTAATTTGATCGCTAAAAACCTTAAGAATACTCCAGGCTACAGCAATAAAAATTACCAAGTGGTGATGATTGATCCCGATCTTGGTGATGGTCGTGACGTTACAGCTCTCGATGTGGCTCGCTGGCTTGATACGGAAGAAGGCCTTCAGCAAGGTATCCAGAAAATGCGTAAGGTCATTAAGCCAGGCGATGTAGTCATTATTCCGCCAGTTTTAGGTACACGGCCTAATTATCATGTGGCGAAAAGTCTAGAACAAGCTTTGGG
>Ga0316604_10003520_pt1 | contig 10946 bp, 7 predicted proteins | sample OWC_soil_day20_C_FD_207650 | JGI IMG/M metagenome (GOLD analysis project Ga0316604, IMG submission 207650) | Wetland soil microbial communities from Old Woman Creek delta, Ohio, United States - OWC_soil_day20_CT | ecosystem: Environmental > Terrestrial > Soil > Wetlands | place: USA: Ohio... | reverse complement strand
TTACCGTAGGTGGTGCTGTAGCTTCCGATGTTCATGGTAAGAACCATCATGCGGAAGGCTCGTTCTCGAACCACATCATCGATATGGACGTTATCACTGGTAAAAAGGAAACCCTTACCTGCTCGAAGGACAAATTGCCCGACCTGTTCTGGGCTACCTGCGGTGGTATGGGACTAACCGGCATTATTACCCGTGTGAAGTTCGGCCTCAAGAAAGTTGAAACTGCGTATATCAAACAGAAGCAGATCAAAGCCAAAAATCTGGACGAATTGATCCGCCTCTTTGAAGAATATAATCAGTATACCTACAGCATGGCCTGGATCGATTGCCTGCAGAAAGGCGATAGTTTTGGCCGTGGTATACTCATCGTAGGTGAACATGCTACAAAGGAGGAACTGAATGCCCAGCAACAGGCAGCCCCTTTGAACCTGCCTGAGAAACGCCCGCTGTCAGTTCCGTTCAATTTCCCATCATTTGCCCTTAACACATTGACGGTGAAGGCCTTCAACTGGTTGTATTATGCAAAGAATACCAAAAGGGAGATTAACAATGTGATCCCTTACGAACCATTCTTCTACCCGCTGGATGCAATTTTGCACTGGAACCGTGGTTATGGCAAAGCTGGATTTGTACAATACCAGTTCGTGCTGCCATTGGATAAGAAGGAAGGTCTCGTGGAAATCCTGAAGCGCATCAGCGATGCAGGATTGGGTTCTTTCCTGGCGGTACTGAAAGTATTTGGTCACCAGGACGACCTGATCTCATTTCCAAGACAAGGGTATACCCTGGCGCTGGACTTCCCGGTGCGCAAAGGACTCTTTGCATTCCTGGATGAACTGGATGCTGTGGTACTCCAATACGGTGGAAGGTTGTACCTTTCCAAAGATGCCCGGATGAAGAAAGAAGTATTCTGGCAGAGTTATCCCAATGCACAGCGATTTGCAGAAATTGTAAAAGCTTATAATGGTGATAATATCTTCCATTCTGTACAGTCTGAACGACTGGGTATCAATTGATTAATTTCACCGTCTTAACCGAACATTAGAATATGCCTACTGCACTCATATTGGGCGCGGGGTCTGACATGGCCGTAGCTATTGCCAGACACTATGCCGGCGGGAAATACGATCTCCAGCTGGCCGCCCGAAACGTTGATTCCCTCTACCCGTTACAACAGGATCTACAAATTCGCTATCATATCAAGGCCGAAAGCTTTGCATTCGATGCGACGGATTTTGATAGTCATGCTGCTTTTTATGCAGGGCTGCCCGTTAAACCAGATATCACAATCTGCGTGTTTGGCTACCTTGGCGAACAGGAAAAGGCACAATCCAACTGGTCAGAAGCTGCCCGTATTATTCATACCAATTTCACCGGAGCGGTGTCTATCTTAAATATAGTGGCGGACGATTATGCTGCAAAAGGTACGGGTACCATCGTGGGTATCAGTTCTGTAGCAGGCGAACGTGGTCGTCAGAGCAATTATATATATGGTAGTTCCAAAGCTGGTTTCACAACTTACCTCAGTGGCTTGCGCAACCGGCTCTTTCACAAGGGCGTGCACGTACTGACTGTAAAACCGGGTTTCGTGTATACCCGTATGACGGAACACCTGAAGATGCCGCCATTGCTGACGGCACAGCCACAAGCTGTGGCAAAAGATGTATATAAGGCCGCTGTCAAAAAGAAAAATGTTCTTTACACTAAGTGGTTCTGGCGATATATCATGCTCATCATCAAGTCGATACCGGAAGGCATTTTCAAAAAACTAAAATTATAATGAAGCCATCCATCGCATTTTTTGATTTTGATGGGACGATCACAACAAAGGATACGCTCTTTGAGATCATCCGTTTTCATAAAGGTAGTGCTGTTTTGAATATTGGAATGGCCCTGCTCTCCCCTGCCTTAGTGGCTTTTAAGATGAACCTGATTTCCACTCAACGAATGAAGGAAATGGTATTTCGGTTTTTCTTTGGAGGAACACAGGTAGATACTTTTCGGGATAAATGTGCAGCGTTTTGTGCAGAAAAATTGCCTGAGCTGGTGAAGGAGAATGCCCTGCAGGCGATTCGACAGCACCTGTTACAAGGACATCAGGTTGCAGTTGTGACAGCTTCGGCAGAAGAATGGGTGGAACCATGGTGTAGCAGTCTGGGAATTGTTTGTATCGGTACCAGGTTAGAAGTGCGCAATGCATTGATTACCGGAAAGATACAAGGGTTGAATTGCAATGGCCCTGAAAAGGTGGAACGGATTAAGCAGACATTTGACCTGAATGGATATGATGATATTTATGCCTATGGAGATACGAATGGAGATAAGCCGATGTTGGAAATGGCGAAGTATGGATATTTCAGAAAGTTTTAAATGCTGGCTGATTTAGGAAAATTCTACATGTTAGCTACTCCCGGGAAGTTCTAATTTTATAAAGGGGGCGTCTTTTGGACGTCCCCTTTCTTTGAAAATGGTTTTCATGCCTGTTGGTGAATTCCCTCTTTCATGAATGTTTCATTCGGATACCGGATGTAGAGAATTTTCGTACATGCAATTCTCATGGCCTTCCTGTAACTTATGATACATCCCCCCCTTTTTTATTCACTCCTGAGACTATTAATCGGATTTGCCAATGCAGCTTTGATCGCTTTATACCCCACCGTGATCCAGGCAATCACAATAGATAGAACTATGGCAAGTACAAATACCCCCCAGCCCAATTCGATATGATAATAATACCCCTGTAGCCAGTTGTTCATAAAGAAATACCCCAAAGGCGCTGCCACTAGAAACGCTACTCCAATTAAGATGGTGAATTCCTTTGAAAATAAATACAATATGCTTTGAACAGAGGCACCTAACACTTTCCTGATGCCCACTTCTTTGTTCTTTTGCACCGCCATAAAAGACACTAAACCATATAATCCCAAACAGGAAATCAGGATCGCCAGGAAGGCAAAGACTTTAAACAATTGCTCCACGACGGCAGCAGATTCATAGAACTGTGCAATCTGGTCATCCATAAAAGCATAGTCATATAAATAGGTAGGATATACTGCTGTAAACGTCTTTCTGATTTGATCGGCGGTGGTCATCACCCGTTGCGGATCAATGCTCACAACGATGGCAGCGTAAGCATTAAATTCTGAAGTTACGACCGAAGGCCATATCTGCTCATCCAGCGGATTGTTGTGATAGTCTTTCAACACCCCCACCACTGGTATCGTTTTTTCTCCGATGGTGATCATCTTGCCAATGATCTCTTCATTTGATTTCAAGCCCAGTTTCTTCACCAGTGCTGGTATAATATCCTGACCTCGTAGAGGGTGCGTTATTACATAGTGTCACTGATTTTACACCCGGCAATGCTGCAAACCTGTCTTCGAGATAACGATATTTTAATTTCAATGCGCTATCACTTGGCAGATCGATCATGAGCACCGCTTCTTTCCTAAATCCCATAGACTGGTTTCTAAAGTATTGCATTTGCTTTACGACAACAATGGTACCGATCACTAATAATTGAGCAATGACAAACTGAAAGATCACCAGACCTCTGCGCAGAGATACACCACCTTTTTGCTGTGCCCTGATCCTGCTTTTTAGTGCCATAACGGGGTTAAAACCTGACAAAACCAACCCGGGATAAAATCCGGCCAGAAAGGTAACTATGACACCTGTTAGTATTAAAAACACGATAATAACAGGTAGACTGGATCCGTTCAGTACAATTGGTTTTCCCAGTATATGACTCATAGACGGCAGGGCCACTACAGCCATGACTGTACCTATGATCAAGGCCAGCAAAGTGATGAGCCCTGTTTCAAACAGAAATTGTCTCAACAATTGCACCCGATTGCTTCCCAAAGCTTTACGTACCCCTACTTCTTTCGCTCTGTTCACTGACTGGGCGGTGGCGAGGTTGATAAAATTGATACAGGCTACCAGCAGCAGGAAAACCCCAATCAATGCCAGTGACCAAATTTCACGGGGAGCGATCCTGTTGGTATAAGGCAGGTCATATTCCGGATCCATGTGCATAGCAGTCAGCGGCTGCAAATAGAGTTGTGTATAGCTATAATGTTTTTTCTCCTGTTCCTTATAATGGGTGGTAACGAAACGGGGAAATTGAGATGCAATACTTTTAGGATCAGTTCCGGGTTTTAACACCACAAAACACTGGGAGCCACCGATCAAATGAGACCAGTTATCTTTCGCCTTTTCGCGCAAACTACCATTCCCTAAACTCAGGAGCGTTTCGAAGGAAGCTGCGAGTTCAAAAGGAACATCTGTGTTTTTGGGTAAATCTTTGAATACACCCGTTACTCTCAGGGGAACTCTATATGACCATAATTGAATGGTCTTGTCCATCGCTGCCTGTGCACTGCCAAAATAGGCTATTGCCCTGCTTTCACTGATCACTGCGGTATGGGGCATTTTCATTTCTGCCGCATTGCCTATGATCCATTTTACATCGAAGATGTCAAATAGTTGAGGTTCAACGAAGTATTGGCCACGACTCACTTCTTTTACCCGCATTTCTTCTGCCCCGTTTTTGCCGGGTATATATATCTGTGCGCCGCCAATCGTGTGCATTCTACCCACTGTTTCCATTTGTGGAAATTCCTGTCTGAAAGCATCAGGCAATGGCATGGCGACCATAGTATATTTCGACGTGATCTCGTCATTACTGAATTTTCGTTCGGTACTTACTACCCGGTAAATGCGGTTTCTTTTTGATTGATAGTTGTCATAGCTCATCTCGTTACGGATCACGAGAAAGATCAGTAAGCTGGCGCCGATGCCGATGGCCAGCCCTAATATGTTAAGGAGGGAGAATGACTTCTTTGCCCAGAGTGCTCGGAAGGATAATTTGAGATGGGTATTCATGATAATGGAATATAGAGGTTGTTGAATACAAAAAGCAGGTCAAAAACAAATGGCATTCATAATCAAATAATTACACCAAAAATCAATGCCCCTTTTGTTCATAAACGTAACAACCCGTGTTCGCTAATGAACGCCTTCCAGCCGCCGGCAGGCCTTACCCCCAAACAAAAAGCGCTTTTGCCAGAGGCAAAAGCGCTTTTTGTTTGCTTTTTATCTAATTAAGCCGCAGCTTTCATACTCACTACCTTAGCTACTCTGGGTTTGATCTTTATAATCCCAACCAAATGCATCAATCTCATCACCGGGTAAGTTGGATCCAACTCAAACCACTTCTTTGCAAAGTTTGGACTATCCTTATACTTATGGTGGTTATTCTGGAACAACTCACCTAACAACAGGATCCCCCATGGAGAAGTGTTCCTTGAATGATCCCCATTATCAAAACTGTGATAACCATATTTATGACCACACCAGTTCACTACCGCGCCCTGTACAGGACCCATCAGGAAGTGAATAGGCAGTAACAAATACCACCAGAAACTGGGTGCAAACGCTACATAATAACCAATATATATACCCATCCAGGCTAAACGGGTAATATTATTATCCCCGAATTTATCCATCGCATTCCACACAGGCAGCGGATCTTTGGTAAACTCTTCACTAGCCACCCGCTTTCCCTTCAGAAAATCATTATACATTTCACGTGTGTGAACCATCATAGCCCATACATCTTTGAAGAAGTGTGGTGAATGTGGATCTTCCTCCGTATCACTAAACTCATGATGCATTCTGTGCATCACACCATACGCACGGGGTACCAGATAAGAACTTCCCTGGAAAAACCAGGTAGAAAAATAGAATACTTTTTCCCAGAACTTGCTGGTCGTATACATCTGGTGGGATGCATACCTGTGCAGGAAAAAGGTATGGAAGAAAAGCGACAGGAACCAGTGCGCGAAGAAAAATATCAATATCGCCGTCATTAACTCTTTTTAATTTTTTTTGATCAATAAGGGGCCGAAGATAAAATAAATACTATCATTAATTACGTAATAACCATATAGATAGTTTACAATAGTTGGTTATTCGGCCATACATAAGGCTCAAAAAAATGTTAAAATTTACTATTTAAGAGGTACGTCGGGCAATTTGAGTTGGCTCAGTTCGTTATTTCTTTATCCTCACCTTCCGTAATTCCAGCTGATTTAACCCGTTAGTTTCCATCCCCTCCACATTTGGCTGAATCAGGTGAATAACCTCATCATAAAACAATGGCACAACAGGCGCATCTGCCACTATCATCCTATCCATCTGGTTATAAAGGCTGTACCGCACGCTATCATTATTCTCCTGCAAGGCGGCTTCATAGAGTTTATCGTACGCTGGGTTTTTATATCTCGTATAGTTCGGTGGCGCTGGGTTTTTGCTGTAAAACACGGCAAGGTAGTTCTCCGCATCTGCATAGTCTCCCATCCAGCTACCTCTGAAGAATAGCGCATCCGACTTAGCAGTTTGCTCCAGCAACAATGCTTTTTGTAATACCTCTACCTGTACGGTAATACCTATTTGCTGCAGCTGGTTCGCTACATAGTTGGCATAATCTTCATAAACAGGAATGGACAATAGCTTGATCGGCGGCAATCCCTTGCCCTCCGGGTATCCAGCTTCTTTTAAAAACTGTCTGGCTTTCGCAGGATTAAAATTATATCCTTTTACTTTACTTGTATCAAATGAAGGTAAGCCCTGGGGGATAAATCCTGCATTGGCAGGCGTACCAATACCATTGCGGAGATAAGTGATCATCTTCGCCCTGTCAAAACCATAATTGATGGCGAGGCGGATATTTTTTAACCGCGTAGGCGATTGACGGATTTTGGTACTATCCAACAGGAACCCAAAGTATTCTACATTCAGTTGCGGCGTCTTATCCAGGATCATCTTTCCGGCCCACTCCTTTTTTAACTCTCCCTTCTTATTCAGTACCTCATCTTTAAAAGAAGCATCGATATCATTCATAAAATCCAGTTGCCCCTGTCGGAATAACAGGAATTCGGTAGCCTTGTTATCGAGAAAACTCATCTTCACGGCATCTAAATAAGGAAGTCCTTTTTCAAAATAATGCGGAAACTTATGTAATACCAAGGCCTGTCCTTCTTCCCAGTAATCAAATTGAAACGGCCCTGTACCACAGGGATGCTTTCTAAAATCCTTACCATACTTCTCAACGATTTCATGGGGAATAACAGAGCAATATTGCATACTTAGAATACCCAACACAGGATGAAACGGTTGCAATAAAGTGAGTCTGAAGGTAGAGTCATCCAGGGCTTCAAAGCCTTTGTCTTTATCGACTTTGCCATTAAAGATCCAGGCCCCTGCAGAGGCGGTAGCCGGGTCCATAATACGATGTAAGCTATACACCACATCGCTGGCTATCATCTTCCGTCCTTTGCCACCGGGGAATACATCATTATCATGAAAGAATACATCCGTGCGCAGGTGAAAGGTATACACCTTTGCATCTGGTGATACTTCCCAGCTTTGTGCCAGCGAAGGCCTGATCTGCAATTGCTGATCCGGTTCCACCAGGGTATTATATAATTGTTTGACCGCCCAGATGATAGACTGGTTCTTCGCAAATGCCGGATCGAGGGTGGCAATACCGTCTACCACATTGTACCGGAATACCTGCCGTTTATCAGCCTGTTTGGTCTGACAACTACTCAAAAGGAATACAGTTGCCCATATTATTAAAAAACGTTGTATGCTCATTAAACTGAAAATTAATATCTTTCCGTTATAAAAATATCAATTTCTATGCGTGGCTTACTGTTGCTTTTATTGGTCATAACTACAGCCTTCTCGGTTAGCGCCCAGGAGCGGACCTTCACCCATGCGGATACACTCCGTGGTTCAATCACCCCTGCCAGGGAATGGTGGGATGTTCAGAACTACGATCTTCATGTGGCGCTAAACGCACAAGATAGTACCCTGGGAGGCTATAATATCATTACCTACTTTATAAATAAACCGGATAGCATTATGCAGATAGATCTGCAGTTGCCTATGGAAGTAGACAGTGTCATGCAGGATAAACAGAAGCTGGCGTACGAACGTGATGGCGATGCGGTGATGGTGCGTACACTGGCACAGCAACCAAAGGGAAGTACGAAGAAGATAACGATCTTTTTCCATGGCCGTCCTAAGACTGCTGTAAATCCACCATGGGATGGCGGTATCATCTGGCGCAAAGACAAAGATGGCCGTCCATGGATCGCCACTGCCTGCCAGGGAACTGGTGCAAGCGTGTGGTGGCCTAACAAGGATACCCAGTCAGATGAACCGAATGATATGACGATTGCCGTGACTGTGCCGAACTTCCTTGTAGATGTGTCAAATGGCCGTCTGAAGAAAAAAGTATCTAATAAAGATGGTACCGATACCTATATATGGTATGTGGCCAACCCGATAAATAACTATGATGTAGCGCTGAACATCGGCAACTATAAAGAGATCAAAGATACCTACAATGGTGAGGGCGGTAAACTGGACCTGAGCTATTGGGTACTGGATTATAATGTAGATACAGCTACCATTCACTTTGAAGAAGTGAAGAAAATGCTGCAATGCTTCGAGTATTGGTTTGGTAAATATCCTTTCTACCAGGATAGCTATAAGCTGATCGAAGCGCCGCATTTAGGCATGGAGCACCAGAGTGGTGTGGCCTATGGTAATGGCTTCGGCTGGGGGTATAAAGGTCGTGACCTGTCCGGCAGCGGCTGGGGTTTGAAGTGGGACTTTATCATCGTACATGAGAGTGGCCACGAGTGGTTTGGAAACAACATTACCAGCAAGGACATTGCAGATATGTGGATCCATGAGGCATTCACGAACTATTCAGAGACATTATATACTGAATGTGAGTTCGGTAGAAAGGCGGCTTTCGAATATATTACAGGTGTACGGCAGAATATCAGGAATGATGAGCCAATCATTGCGCCATATGGGGTGAATGCGGAAGGTAGTGGGGATATGTATTATAAAGGGGGGAATATGGTCCATACCATTCGCCAGATAGTGAACAACGACAATGTATTCAGGGATGTGTTGAGAGGAATGAACCAGGCGTTCTGGCACCAGACAGTGACGACGAAGGATATTCTTGACTACCTGAATTTCCGTACACAGATGAACTTTACAAAGGTGTTTGAACAATACCTGATGCATACTACGATTCCTACGCTGGAATATCATTTTAATGGGAATGAGTTGCAGTTCAGGTGGGTGACGGATGTGGAGAATTTCAATATGCCGGTGAAGGTGACACTGAATGATAGAGGGTATCAGTTTATTTATCCGGGTAAGCATTGGCAATCAACGCAGTTTACCATGTCGAATAAAAAGGACTTTAAGGTAGATCCGAATTTTTACATACATGTTAAGCAGATCTAAACTGATTTAAAAGTTTATAAGTTTATAAAGGGCCTTCCAATCAGGAGGGCCTTTTCACCAACCTGAACCCATGCTGCCAGGTCCCTGTTCTAAACCCATAGGCATACCACAAAATACTCAGCGGCTCAATATTCCTGCTCATTTCAATACTACCCATATCCACAATATCAATCCACCCCATTTGCTGTAATAACTCAGTTACTGTCGTCTTCGCCTGTCGTTTATTTCCACAAATAAACATGGTAGGTGCATCCTGCTCATGTTGTGGCCGGAACATTGATTCATGCCCGATACAACTCAATGCCTTCACCACATGTGCATCCGGTGGCAACCACGCTTGCAGCTGCTCCCCCGCAGAGCTGGTATGCCCGATAGAAAAACTCAGCCTCCCCTGCTGATCGGGGCCTTTCCCATCCAGCGGGTTCGTCACATCCACTACAACTTTGTTTTTGAAATTCCATAACCCGGCCGCCTCAATGGCTTTTTGGGTACCTGCCCAGCTGGTACAGATGACGAGTAGTTCTCCCTGAGCCGCTGCTTCCCGAAAAGGAGCAGCAATCACATTATTGCCAATTTTTCGTATCCATTGTTGCAGGGATTCTTTGGAAGGATTACGGGTGCCAAGGATCACTTCATGTCCTGCCCTGACCAGGCCTTCACTTAGTGTAAGGCCGACGGGGCCGCTGCCCAGGATACCTATTTTCATGCTTCCGTTATTTGTGGGTAACTAATTTAATGAAAATAATTGGATTTCCCGTCCCTGCTGGCCGCAGGGCACCTTGTTATCATTAACGTATTGCTAAACCAGACCCGGCACCTTGCTATCATTAACGTATTCCTACACCAACCCGCCCCCCTTGCCATCATTAACGTTTCCCCCTGCCAACCGCAGGCCCCGCCCAAAAACGAAAACGCTTCTACCAAAGGTAAAAGCGTTTTCGTTTTGCTATTTCAAATCTCTTATTGCTGCAAATACCCTATAAACTTATTCAACCCCTGTCGCTTCGAAGGCGTCAAAGGAAAACTCAGATTCTTCACATAATAAGTCGTCAGATCATACTCCCCATAAGGATTCTCCGCCACTACCGCCGGAATATTACTAATCCCTATCCCATTCGCATTATTAAACTGCTGAATAAACTCTATTGGCAATGGCTTATTACTAATCCACGCCGCAAACACCATCGGCAAACTCGTATACCTGATCCAATGCTCCGCCAGGTCATAAATATAAGGAGACACCTTACGCTGTAAAAACGCCCTGTCCCCAATCACTAAACCAGCATCCGTTCCTTTGATATTCCCTTCATAATCACCTGTAGTAGGAATAAACTCCACATCCAGCTTCCAGTAATCCCTCACCAGCAATTTCAACAATGCCACTGAAGACCGGCTCTGATAGTCCAGATAAATCCGCTTAATGTCATGCAAAGGAACATCCGAGAACAAACACACCGATGCAACCGGCCCTTCCGCTCCAATACAATAATCTGAAATAATGTGGTACTCCTTCATCTTCGGTATCACTGCCACTGGTACAAGTCCAACGTCTACAACCCCATCTATAAGCTGCTGGCCTATCTTAGCCGGATAATCCACACTCA
>Ga0316604_10003519_pt1 | contig 10948 bp, 7 predicted proteins | sample OWC_soil_day20_C_FD_207650 | JGI IMG/M metagenome (GOLD analysis project Ga0316604, IMG submission 207650) | Wetland soil microbial communities from Old Woman Creek delta, Ohio, United States - OWC_soil_day20_CT | ecosystem: Environmental > Terrestrial > Soil > Wetlands | place: USA: Ohio... | reverse complement strand
GGGAAATGAACACCAATATCACCCAGGCTGGCAGCTCCCAGCATCGCATCGCAGATGGCGTGCAGCAGCACATCGGCATCGCTATGGCCCAGGGCTCCCTGGTGGTGAGGCACAAGTACGCCTCCGAGCCAGAAATCTCTTCCTTCCGTCAATTGGTGAAAATCAACACCTAATCCAATTCTCAGTTTGCTCATAGTTGTCTTTATAATAAGTGGTTCTGGGTGCAAATTAAAAATCCCCCGGAAATATCCGAGGGATTTATATATTTTAAAAAAATATTAACTATTTCAGGATCAGCTATCTTACCATGTAGCCTCGTTCCTGTCTGCCTTGAAGCCAAGGTCAAACACAAGCGAGAAGCGGAGTGTATTGGATAACGGATTACGCTGGATACCATTTCCGGAAGGAACCAGGTAAGAAAAGTTCAGACCGAACATATTGTATTTAACACCTATACCGGCAGTTACATACTTACGGTTACCCTTGTTTTTGTTTTCGTAGAAGTAACCGGTACGTACAAAGAACTGATCGTTGTAGGAGTATTCACCACCGGCAGACACACTTACTTCCTGCAATTCTTCTGACATACCGCCGGGTGCATCGCCAAAGGAGGAGAAGATACCGGAGATAACGCTCTTGTTCCTGTAATCGCCATTGCTGTCTGGTGTAGGCACCAGCAGTTTGTTGATGTCCAGGGCCAGCATGATCTTGTTCATCTGATCCAGACCGAAGGTGTACGAAGTACCCAGGCCCATGTTGGTAGGAATAAAGTCCTTATTGGTAGCTGAGGATGTGTAGGAGATCTTGGTACCGATATTGGTAAAGGCCGCCCCTAAATTCAAGGTATTTTTCACCCCGTCATCCTTTTCAAAATCTTTGGTATAGAACAGGGACAGATCCGTAGAGAAGGCTGTACCTGGTTTGATCACCTGACCGTTTACGTCGCCGCTGGCCAGGTTCGAATAGATGTAACGCGCAGCGATGGCCACAGAGAAGTGGTCAGACAACTTGCGGGAGTAGCCTGCATCGAGGGCATACTCACGAGGACGGAAATCGGAGGTTGGTGTACCGTTGATGTCCGTAAAATTGATGGTACCGAGGGAGAAGTACCGCAGTGAACCAGACACGGTCTGGAACTCATCCAATTGGTAATAACCTGCTAACGTGGCAAGAAATACATCGTTCACCAGTTCTTTTAACCAGGGAGTGTAGGTAACAGAGATGGCAGATCTTGTAGTCGCAAAAGGCAGTTTAGCCTGGTTCCAGTAGATTGAGTTAGCATCAGGAGACGTGGCAACACCGACATCACCCATAGCACCAGCCCTGGCATCAGGAGAGATACGCAGGAACGGCACCGCTGTGTTGATGGTGTTGGTACGACCATCCAACTGGCCGGTGGTAATTTGTGCTGCGGTTGATAAGCTAAAAAACAGGCAACAGATGAAAATCAGATTTTTTACTGTTACCGTCTTGTTCATGCAATTATACATGCAATAGTGTTTAGAACGAAATGTAAAAATAATTCCAAATTTAGAATAATCATTAACAGGGGCCTGGCTAGGGATTTGCGAATCTAGTCTATTCTTCTGATGCATAGGTCAATATATGATCACTTTTCCACCTAAAATCTTCTTCTTGCCATTAGCATTTACCATGATATTATAGAAATAGATCCCAGGCGACATTTTGGCTCCGGCATCGTTCCTGCCGTCCCAATTCGCCCCTAGATAACGGCTACCCGCTGTATTTATTGTATGGCGGATAGTTTTTATTTGCTGCCCTGCCAGGGTAAAAATCCTGATTGTTACATCAAGGTCTTCGCCCTGCTGATTATGCTCAAGCGTAAATGATGTCTGGTCATGAAAGGGGTTTGGATAGCACCCGGCACTCTGGAAAAGTACCTGCGATGACTGGACCACTTTGAACCGCAACGTGTAAGTATTGGAATTGTTGTAGGTATCCCATACTTTAATTGTCAGAGTATGCGACCCGGCTGTTAACCCATACAGCGGGTAGGTGACTGAACCCGACTGATAGCTATCCGACGAAGCCTCAAAAAAGTTGTTCAGTATATAATACTGGTTGTTGTCTTCATCAAGGGTGGCTACTATATCATGGCCAATTCCATTTCCCGTGGTATTTATGCCATGAAGGTCGTAAAGCTGTAGGTATAATACCGGGTTTTCACTGGTAATATCTCCGTTGACAAATCCACTTCCATTGAGATAACCACTTATTGTGGGGCCCTGGGTATCAGTATCTGTTTCCGCAGCACTGCCTGTAACCTGGAATGCGGCATACAGGCCTCCTGCTGTGGTCACGCTATCTGTACCAAAGTAGCTGATGCTACCTGCTCCCGTGGTATAGTCAATATCCAGTGGGACTATAAAGGTACCGGAAATCTGGCCATTTTTTATCGTTTGCTGTCCGCTAAATAAAACATGTTGTTGCAGATAATAACTGGTTTTCGTACTTCCGGCATCATTAGCAAGGGTATATTGCGCTGCAGGTTTGTCGTATACGGTAGTATACATTTTACCGTTGTAATCGCTTACTGCATTGCCCTGGGCGTCTTCCACATGTGCTTTGAATATGTATTTTCCCATAGCCTTCATCGTATCAGCCACATTGCCATTTGCATCCAGCAAGGAGTCTGTTACAACATGATATTGAGGAAAGGCAAGTGTGAGTGCGGGATCGCCCAGGAGCTGAAACTTCCTGTTATTGGGAATATCACTGTAAGTGCTGTAGGTCAGGTTCTTAGCCTCCATGGCTGCGGTGCCCAGGGTAGGCATTCTGCCATCGATACCGGGTGCAAGCAGTTTAGTCAGGTAGTTGGCATTCAATACTTTGTTTGAAGCAGCAAATACAGCCCTGGTGGTTGTCATCAGTGCGATGCCACCACCGTTCTCCTGTAGTAAGACCTGCTCACCCAGCGAATTGTAGGCAGGATTGTCGAAAGGTGCAAAGTCGCAGGTAGCGGTAATGAATAATGGTAATTTCGTATTGTTCTTCCACGAGGCAAGGGAGGAAGCATCCATGATCACTTCTTCTGCCAGACGGGAATAATTGCCGTGACCCGTGTAATTCCAGATTAGTGTACCATCATACATATCTTCCGCAATGGCTGTATTCACAGATGGATAACGGCTACCACCAGCATCGGATACTTTTGTATAGGCATCCAGGTAAATCTTGTTGATTCTGCCTGCAGGCCATTGTTGTGTGGTGATGTCGCTCATGCTTTCAGCATCCTGTAAATGCAGGTTATCATCCCCATCGTCTGCCACAAAAGTGATATGTTGTTGCCAGCGGCCGAACCGGGAAGCGTTGTGGTAATTAATTATTTTATTGACTACGACATTGGCTTCGGTAGTGTTCTTAACCGGTAAGCGCCCCACTCCTACTACCATCTGATTCGCCATACCAGCATCATTGATATCATCGGCATCTGAAAGGAAACCAAAGAAATCGTCGGATGGATACGCATAAATAGGATCTATAGAAATGGTGGTTTGCCAGGTAGGGACCAGATTAGTATTGCCGTTAATACGATATTTATAATCATATGAAGCATCACCAAATAATAATACGTATTGCAGTCCTCCCCTGTCATAACACATTTTAATAAAATCACGGATAGCAGTAGGATCAGGATTGCCGGAGGCGAACTCTGTATAGATCTGAGACACATCTACCACCTGTACAGACAGCCCATCATGCGATGTATGCCAGGTAGCCAATCGCTGTGCCTGAGCAGACAAGGTATTGGTTGTGATAATCAGCATATTCACACCACTGATGCCGTGTAAGTCCTGGTTGGCGACAGTACCTATGTACGCGGGTGTGAGTAACCCCTGATTTTCAAAGGCAACATATTCATGTAGAGAAGTGGCTGCACGTGTGAATGATAATGTGCTGCCACTCAGGCTGGTAGTTAGTTGTATAGGGGTAATGGGATCGGTAATATCCCAGATCTTTGTTTGTGCACTGGCGCTTTGTAGTAAGAACTTTGCGGTTTGACCTATTGAGCTGGCATCTCTGAAGAAAAGCGGAGTAGTCGTAGTTAATTGCAAGGGTATTCGTGCATTCAGGTTGATATTATCTAACCAACCAGTAGCACCACTGGCACCCGGGGTAAAGGTAAAATTTATTGCCGCACTGGTACCCGCCGGGGTTGCGGTAAATGTGCCGGAAGTTGTGGTGGCAAATGCTTCGAAGATATTGCCGGTGATGGCGCTGAGTGATAATGAGCCGGCAGTATTGCCATTGATAGCGATATCGAATTTGCTGGTGCCTCCGCTACGTGCTCCTACTCTTGTATTGATACTGAAGGAGGTAGGAGTAAAAGGCAGTGTAAAAGGGATGGTTCTGGTAGTTTGGGTAGTGCTGAAAGCAGGTCCCCACCATTGTTTGCCACTCTGCAACAGGTTCAGACTATCATTTTCATAATAATCATGATAGTCAAAGCTCAGAATGGTACTTGTCGCCGTCGGTGTGGCAGCATCTGTGGCAATACGTTTTCCACCGGTACCTACCTGTAAATAATAATAAGCGGTATCGCTATAAAGATTGAATGTATGGGTGTAAGTGCTACCCTGGTAACTCCAGCTATGAGGGCCGGGGGCATAAAACAGCAGATAATTATCTGTCTGCATCAGGGCTACCTCGGGGAGGTCATCATATCGGGTACTGCCGACAGCCTCTGGTAACATACGACCACCGGTGCCATACAGGCGAATTTCTGCAGAAGTGTTGATCCCCATGCTGTTCAGCAGGGTTTTATCGATCTTATAGATCCCTTCCCCTGGGATGGCCAGTTTGTACCAGGTACCGGAGGCAAGTACAGAATGGTCTGCATGGGGTAATGTACGGGCTGAAGAATGCCCCGGCAACAGCCAGGTCACCATACCTAACAGTATGTAATACAGTCCATAAAATTTCATGCAGGGAATTTGCGCAAACATAATAAAATTACTCTATATTTATTCCCAGAATCGACCAACCAGTAGACGCTGGAAAAAGGAAAAATTGCTTACCATATCACAGCAATCCTGAAAACCGTATATTAGTATACCAAAAGGGGAAAACCTTGTGAACAAAAGCAAATCATGGGACGCAGATAATATTAAATTAATACGTATGCCATGCTGCCTTTTAAAATACAAAGCATTGATTTAAAACATGATACGTCTAATTAGAACGCAAAGGCTTACAGATTAATTATTTTTACTATAAAATAAAATGTGCTAAATTTGCGTTTACCATAAATATCAAATAATAAAGTTGAATCGCATGCATAGATTAACCTCTGTCTCATTCCTCTTAGGCGCCAGTGTCATGCTGTCAATGACTGCCTGTAATAAGAATGGCGGCGGGGCCTTCAGTAAAAAGAAGGATAAATCCACCGCTACCGGCTGGAACTATAATGACCCAAAAATGGGTGGTTTCAGTGTGGCAAAAAATAAAGATCAGCAAACTGGCCCTGGTCTTGTATTCGTACAAGGTGGTACCTTTGCCATGGGTGCGACCGAACAGGACGTAATGGCTGACTGGAATAACATTCCACGTCGTATCACTGTATCATCTTTTTATATTGATGAATCAGAGGTAGCCAACGTACACTATCGTGAGTATCTGCATTGGTTACGTCGCATGTACAACGAGTCTTTCCCTGCTGTTTATCGTCAGGCACTGCCAGATACCCTGGTATGGCGTAGCGAGCTGGCTTACAACGAGCCGCTGGTAGAGTATTACTTCCGTCACCCGGCTTACAACGATTATCCGGTAGTAGGTGTGAACTGGAAACAAGCTGTTGACTACTGTAAATGGCGTTCTAACCGTGTGAATGAAAAGCTGCTGATCGAAAAAGGACTGCTGTCTAAAACAGATATGAACAATCAGGCCGATGACAATACATTCGATACCAAGTCTTACACGGCTGGTCTGTACGAAGGTATTCCCGGCAAGATGACTAAACAAACCAAAGAACAGTTCAGAAACTCGGATGGTTCTCCGCGTACTGCTCAGTTCGAGGATGGTGTAATGTTACCTAACTACCGTCTCCCAACAGAAGCTGAGTGGGAATATGCGGCACTGGGTTACATTGGCCAGAACCCTGGTCCTTCCAAGAAAGAAGGTAAACGTGGTGAGGAGTTGATCATGAACAAACAGGTGTATTCCTGGGGTACCAACAACAGCGGTTTGAGAGATATCCGCCGTGGTGCATGGCAAGGTCAGTTCCTGGCGAACTTCAAGCGTGGTTCTGGTGATAACATGGGTATGGCCGGTGGTCTGAATGACCGTGCGTCTATTCCTGGTCCGATCACTGCTTACTTCCCGAATACTTTCGGTATCTATAATATGTCTGGTAACGTGAGCGAGTGGGTATTGGACGTTTATCGTCCGCTGAACCCAATCGACGGTGATGACTTCAACTACTTCCGTGGTAACAAGTTCCAGACTACTTATATGAATGGTGAGAATGAGCCTGAAAAGGATAGCCTGGGTCACCTGAAAATGCGTGATGTAACGGATGAGGAAAGTGCTAACCGTCTGAACTACCAGAAAGGTGATGTGATCAACTATCTGGATGGTGATACCCTGTCACAGGTTGAGTATGGTTATGGTGTAACTTCCCTGATCAATGATAAATCTCACGTGGTAAAAGGTGGTAGCTGGAATGACAGAGCTTATTGGTTGTCTCCTGGTACACGTCGTTACATGCAGGAAGATATGGCGACTAATACAGTAGGTTTCCGTTGTGCAATGGACCGTGTAGGTAGCCCTGAGGGTAATAAGTTTAAGACAGGTAACCTGTTTAAGAAACAACGTCAGAAGAGATAGTTTCAACTTATAAATAAATAAAAGAGGCGCGGTCGTATGACCGCGCCTCTTTTATTTACGCGCCAAAAAGACCCTGATCGCATAGCGATCAGGGTCTTTTTGGGGTATGCGGCTCCTGCGGAGGGCCCTTCATGCAAATTATTTATTTCCAGATTTCGAGGATTTCTTCTGTGTGATTCTTTGTATCTGGTTTGGAAATGATCTTATCAATCACACCGTTTTCATTAATGAGGAAAGTAGTTCTATGCGTTCCATCATATACCTTTCCCATAAACTTTTTCTCCCCCCACACACCATACTGCTCCACAATCTTCTTATCCTCATCTGCTAATAAAGGAAACGGCAGTTCATACTTCTCTGCAAATTTCTGATGGCTCTTTTCACCATCTGTACTTACACCGACCACTGCATATCCTTTCTGCAATAAAGCAGTATAATTATCACGGAGGTTGCAGGCCTGTGCCGTACATCCCGGTGTCATATCTTTTGGATAGAAATACAGTATTACTTTCTTTCCTTTCAGGTCAGACAGTGAAACCTTATTCCCTGACTGATCTACCCCTTTAAATACCGGGGCTTTATCTCCTTCTTTCAAATGTGTCATCTTGTAAATTTAAATGTATACACCGATGCATTACCGGCCAAATCTGTAACAGTTAATGTAAGCGTATGGTTGCCTGCAGGGCAGTGATTATCGAAGTTATATGTCAGTACATTGCTACGACGGGAGAACATCAGCCATTTGCCATCCAGTTCAGCACGGTAGCTCTTAATGCCATTTGCATCGCTCATAGCAAAAGACAGTTTAGTTGCTGCAGACAGTTTTGCTCCACTCTTTAACCCACCAATGATCGTAATCTTAGGTGCAATTGTATCTACTGCCAGACGGAAGGTACCGAACTCCCTGAACTTACCTACATACCAGCCATTATCCATGGTCGTACCTGTGATGGTTTGACCCAAACCTTCTCTTACCATTACCACTTTGTTCGCCAGGTTGGCAGGCAGTGGTTTTTCTGGTTTCAGACGGAGGTTAAAAGGTGTGTGTACAGGCACCAGTGGCGTGTGCAGGCGGTAAGAAGAGAAGCCACTCTTACCATCCAGTTCTGCATAGTTGAAGCAGATCTTGTCGTACAGTGCTGTTTCATCCAGGTAGAATTCCACCTGGTTATTTTCAAAGATATTCCTCGATTCCGCATACATGGTGTTTGCACAGGAAGATTCCTTATCTGACTCACCACTCTGCTGGAGCGTTACTTTTACTACACTGGTATTGCCATAGGCATCCTTTACCTGCAGCTTTACAGGGTGTGGCTTGCCATCGGACAGGTCCAGTACTCCATCTCCCTGCATATCCTTGTAAATGCTTAGTTTATTGCCAGGCAGGGTGAATAACAGCTGTACCCAAGGGCCCCCGATTTTCCTCGTTTTGTAGTCTATATGTGCATTGATGTACAGCGACTCGTCAAAACCGATATTATCGATGGTGAAGCTGGTATTGGGTACATCCTCGTCGAATAATACCACCTGGTAAATACCATAGGTATTCGGCGCTGTAGGACTCATCTTATCCACCGCAGTCAAACCCAATCCTATGCTGGCGGCTTTTACTTTTACCACCGGGGCAGTAGTCACATATTCACCGCCTACTTTCTTTACAGGCAGTATAATGGGGGATTGATCATAGATACTCCGTTCCATATCGTAAATCGCAATGCGGGATACGACAGGTGCGGTGGCATCTGCTATGTCGAAACCGAATAATAACGGATTCAGTCCGTGTTCTGTCTGGGTGCTTCTGATCTCGAAATGCACATGTGGACCTGCGGAACCACCGGTATTACCACTCCATGCAATCAAATCCCCTTTCTTTACAGGAAACTTGCCAGCGGGGATCTTCAGATCCTGTACCCAGCTTTCTGCCGAATATTGCTGCTGCTTTACATATTCTTCCAGGGCGGGGAAGAAACGGTTCAGGTGACCATATACGGTAGTATACCCATTTGGGTGGGTGATATAGACTACATTGCCATACCCGGTGTGAGATACGCCTATGCGGCTTACATAACCATCTGCAGCGGCATGTACCAGCAGGTTTTCCCTTTGCTGGGTTTTGATGTCAAGACCCGCGTGGAAGTGGTTAGGGCGGAGCTCGCCAAAATTACCTGCCAGTTGGATAGGTATATCCAGTGGGTTGCGGAAGTACCCACGAGGATAGTTCTTCTCTGGTAATTGCGCATGTAACAACTGCGGCAGGAGGAAACAAAGTCCAAGGATTCGTTTGATCATGCTACAAAAATAAGGAGTCTGCGAAAAGAATGGCCTTTAGCTGGCCTATCCCAATGAAAAAAGTAAAAGTTTATATTTGTAATACATGACTTCAGTACTTACAGGCGATAAAATTAGACAGCTATTGATCCACATAGCCGGCTGCGTTACCTTCCTGGCGCTGCCCATTGTTTTTTCTCCTGATGCCAACAATCTATACGACCTGTTGCTGTTTCCGCCAGCTATGAAGGACTTTATCATATATGTGTTGCTACTGCTATTCTTTTACTTCAATTTCTTCTGGCTCATACCTACCTTTTACTTCCGCAGGAAGTATGTTAGCTTTTTTGCACTGGCTATTATTTGCTTTGGGTTGATTGTATTACTGCCCAATGCACTGATAGTGGGTGATAATGTATTTCATCAACGACCACCCGGCATGCCCCCTCCCCCGCCGGCATTCAGCCATTTCAGTGATCGCCCTGAGCCTCATAAACATTCCTTATTGATAGACATGGGGCACCAGATCTTCCTTTTTCTGGCCGTCTTCTTTTTCTCCCTGATCCTGAAAATCCGCAACCGCTGGAAACAGGCAGAACAGGAGAAACTCAATGCGGAACTATCTTACCTCAAAGCACAGATCAATCCACATTTTCTCTTTAATGTGCTCAATAGCATCTACTCACTGGCTGTGGTAAAATCTGATGAAACACCGACTGCCGTGATCAAACTATCCGGCATGATGCGGTATGTGCTCAATGATGCCAGTCATCACATGGTACCTCTTTCAAGAGAGATTGATTATATCCGCGACTATATTGAGTTACAGCGTATCCGTTTCGGCACTTCCCTGCCACTTGCATTTACCGTGAATGGTGCACCTTCCGGCCAGCTGATTGCGCCGCTGATACTAATTTCATTTTTGGAAAATGCCTTCAAATATGGCATCAATGCCTCTGAAAATGCGGATATAAAAATCGACATCTTCATTGGGGAACAACTATTGAAATTTCATGTATTCAACAAAAAAGTTACTTTCAATGACATCCCTGCTGCCAGCAGCGGACTGGGTATAGAAAATACAAAGAAACGCCTGGAACTCCTGTATCCCGGCAGGCATACACTGGATATCACTGATGCTGCCGATCACTTTTCCGTTTCACTTTCATTGCAACTCTTATGATCATACAAGCTATTGCCATAGATGATGAATTGCCGGCACTGACCCTGATCTCAAACTTCTGTGAGCGCATCGATTTTCTGCGTCTGCAACACACGTTCAACAAACCGGAAGAAGCCCTGCAATACATTTCTCAATCTCCTGTAGATCTGTTATTTCTTGATATCAACATGCCTTCCATTCCAGGCACTGATCTATATAAATCTATTACCCAGCAACCCATGGTGATCTTCACCACTGCACATAGTGAATATGCGGTAGAGGGGTTTAACCTGAATGCTGTGGATTACCTGCTGAAACCCTTTACTTTCGAGCGATTTCAACAGGCCGTACAAAAAGCACAGGCCCAGCTGCAATACCAGCAAAGCCTGCAGAAAAATGATCAGCAACAACTGGTATTACGTGTGGATTATGGGTTAACAAGAATTGACCTGAAGGATATATTGTTTATTGAAGGTTTGGATGACTATCTGAAAATTCATCTCCTCAATCAGCCAGCACTTGTAATCCGAATGACAATGAAAGTTATGCTGGAAAAACTACCTGCACATGCCTTTGTAAGGGTACACCGATCGTACATTGTATCCTTATCAAAAATTGACCAGGTCAGGAATAAAACGATATTGATCGGCACCCAGGAAATCCCCATTGGCA
>Ga0316604_10003518_pt1 | contig 10957 bp, 9 predicted proteins | sample OWC_soil_day20_C_FD_207650 | JGI IMG/M metagenome (GOLD analysis project Ga0316604, IMG submission 207650) | Wetland soil microbial communities from Old Woman Creek delta, Ohio, United States - OWC_soil_day20_CT | ecosystem: Environmental > Terrestrial > Soil > Wetlands | place: USA: Ohio... | reverse complement strand
CCACGGCTTCACCGTCTCCAACTATGGCGTCGCCATGGAGGTGGCACCGCAGGCCACGGCGTCGGTGACGTTTACCGCCGACCGGCCCGGTGTGCACTGGTACTATTGCCAGTGGTTCTGCCACGCCCTCCACATGGAGATGCGCGGTCGCATGCTGGTGAAGCCCAAGTCCGCCTGAGAATAGGACATGATGAACGCCGTCCGTCTCCTCGCGACCGTCTTTCTCTGCTGCTCTGGCACCGCCGGTGCCGCCGAGATCGCTGTCGGCGATGCGCCGGACGCGCTTCGCATGGCCATCGAAACCGCCGCGCCGGGGGATATCCTCCGGCTCGGCAACGCCCGCTACGACGGCCCGATCGTCATTGACCGGCCGCTGACGCTGATCGGTGGACGCGACAGCCGCATCTTTGGCAATGGCGAGGGCACGGTCGTCTCGGTCCAGGCCGACGATGTGACGCTGAAAGGGCTCTACATCACCGGTTCCGGCCGCAAGCTCGACAAGCTCGACAGCGGCATCGCGCTTGCCAAGGGCACGCGCCGCGCCCGCGTCGAGGCCAACCGCATCGTCATGAACCTGATCGGCGTCGACGTGCAGGGGGCGATCGATGCCACGGTCAGCGGCAATACCATCGTCGGCCGCACCGACCTCCACCGGGCCGAAATGGGCTCGGGCGTCTACGTCTGGAATGCGCCGGGCCTCCTCGTCGAGCACAACGACATCCGCCGTGGCCGAGACGGCATCTTCGTCACGACGTCGATGAAGGCACGCTACCGCTTCAACCGCATGCAGGAGCTGCGCTTCGCCTTCCACTCGATGAATGCCAACGACATCGTGCTGGAACACAACGTGTCGCGCGGCAACGTGCTCGGCTTTGCCTTCATGTTCTCCCGCAATGTGACGGCGACTGACAATCTTTCGGAGGGTGACGCCACCCATGGCCTGTTCCTCAACTCGGTCAACAACGCGCGCGTCATCCATAACGAGGTGCGAGACGGCGGCGAAAAATGCCTGTTCGTCTACTCCGCGACGCGTAATCAATTCGAGGGCAACCGCCTCGAGGGGTGCGGCATCGGCGTCCACCTGACCGGCGGTGCGGCCGAGAACGTCTTCACCGGCAATGCCGTCATCGGCAATCGCACCCAGGTGAAATACGTCGGCACCCGCTGGCTTGAGTGGAGTGGCGCTCCAGAAAACGTCGGGCAGACAAAAAAGCCGCTTGGCAATTTCTGGTCCGATCATGTCGCCTTCGACATCGACGGCGATGGCATCGCCGACAGCCCTTATCGGCCCAACGACACCGTGGACGTGCTGACCTGGAGCCAGCCGATGACCCGGCTTCTCCTGGGCGCACCGGCGGTGCAGCTCATCCGCTGGGCACAGTCGCGCTTTCCCGGCCTGCTGCCCGGCGGCGTCATCGACAGCCACCCGCTGATGTCGCCCGAGGGCAGCGGCCCACGTCCGCTCACCACGCCGGAAATGGTCGGCTTCGTCCCGGCAGAGGAGAACTGACATGACGGACGCCGCCATCCTCACCGTCGAGGACCTCACCATCCGCTTCGGCGCCGTGACGGCGATTGATGGCGTTAGCCTGTCCGTGATGCCGGGTGAGCGGGTGGCGGTGCTTGGCCACAATGGGGCCGGCAAGTCGACGCTGTTCAAGACCGTGCTCGGTTTTCTGAAGCCGGCCGCTGGCCGCCTCGCCATCGTCGGCGCGGCCCCCGGTTCCAACGTGGCGCGCCGCGCCGTCAGCTACCTGCCCGAGCAGGTGGTGTTCCCGAAAGGGCTGACCGGTACCGAAGTGCTCACCTATTTTGCCCGCCTGAAGGGTGTCGCACCGAAGGCGGCACTGCCGCTGCTTGAAACCGTCGGTATTGCCGCGGCGGCCAACCGGGCCGTCGGCACCTATTCCAAGGGCATGCGCCAGCGCCTCGGTCTTGCTCAGGCACTGATCGGCGCGCCGCGCCTGCTGCTGCTCGACGAGCCGACTTCGGGACTTGATCCGGTGTCGCGGCACGAATTCTACGACGTGCTCGAGGCCTCGGCCCGTGCCGGCACCTCGGTTCTCCTGTCCTCGCATTCGCTGTCGGAGATCGAAAACCGTATCGACCGCATCGCCATCATGGCCAAGGGGCAGCTTCGTGCCGAAGGATCGCTCGCCGAGCTGTCGCGCCAGGCTGGCCTGCCGGTTCAGATTCGCGTCGAGGCGGCCGCGGGACGGGTTGAGGCCGTACAGGCGCGTCTTGGCGGCGAGCGCGTCAATGGCCAGTCGGTGGTCCTCACCTGCCGGGCCGAGGACAAGGTGGGCACGCTCGCCCGTCTCGCCGCGCTCGGCCCGGACATTGTCGATATCGGCATCGCCCTGCCGGACCTCGACGATGTCTATCGCCATTACTCCGGCATCCCCATCGAAGGAGCGGCCCAATGAATGGCATCGACCGCATGGCGGCGGTGGCCACCACCGAATTTCGCCTCGCCTTCCGCAACCGCTGGGTCCTGTTGGCGACGCTGGCCTTCACCCTGTTCGCGCTGGCGCTGGCCTTCCTTGGCTCCGGACCAAGCGGTGCGCTCAAGGTTGATGCGCTGACGCTGACGGCGGCCAGCCTGGCGACGCTCACCGTCTATCTGGTGCCGCTGATGGCCTTGCTCGTCTCCTATGACAGCATCGCCGGTGAGATCGAGCGCGGTACGCTGGCGCTGGTGCTGGCGACGCCGCTCAAGCGCGGCGAATTGGTACTGGCAAAATTCTGCGGTCATCTTGCGGTGCTGGCGATGGCCATTGCCGTCGGCTATGGCATCGCCGGTGCGGTGATCGCCGCCGTTCACGGCTACACCGACGCCGGCCTTCTTGCCTGGGGACGATTGCTCGCCACCGCCGTTTTACTCGGCGCCGTTTTCATCGGCCTGGGCATGACGCTGTCCGGCCTGCCACGCCAGACCGGTACCGCCGCGGCGCTGGCCATCGGCGCCTGGCTGGTGCTGGTGGTGCTCTACGACCTTGCCCTGCTCGGTGCGGTCATTGTCGACCAGGGCGGCGCCTTTACCAAGACGATATTCCCCGCTCTCGTCCTCGCCAATCCCGGCGATGCCTTTCGCCTGTACAATCTGGCGCTGATTGAAGCAACCGCCCCGATTGCCGGCCTCGACGGCCTCGCCCACACGCTTCCCTTCCCGGTTTCCAGTGCGCTCGTCGTGCTCGTCCTGTGGCTTTTCGCGAGTCTTGCCGCCGCCTGGGCCCTCACCCGGAGAATCCGCCCATGATCGCCCGCATCCTCTCCGCCCTGGTGCTCTCTGCCGCCCTGGCCTTGCCGCTCGCCGCCTGCAAGGAGGAGACGGCGGCCAAACCCGTCGCCGTCGCCATGACCGACGAGGCGCTCGGCTATTATTGCCAGATGTACCTCGCCGATCACGGTGGCCCCAAGGCGCAGATCCATGAAAAGGGGCAAGAGCATCCCCTGTGGTTCTCGCAGGTGAGCGACGCCGTGACTTACTTGCGCGGAGGCGAGAAGCGAGGCGATGTGACGGCCATCTACGTCTCCGACATGGAGAAGGCGCCGAGCTGGGCCGAGCCTGGCCGCGACAACTGGATCGACGCCGACGCAGCCGTGTATGTGATCGGCAGTCGGCAGGCCGGTGCCATGGGCACGCCCGAGGCGATCCCTTTCGGCAGCCGCAAGGCAGCCGATGACTTCGTCGCCCGCGAAGGCGGCGCGATCGTCAAGCTAGCAGACATCCCCGACACCTATCTCGGTCCGGCCAACGCTGAGCAGACCGGCCATTCCGACATGCAGATGTGAGGCGCATTATGGCAAATCTCCTTGCCCATCCGGTCGGTCGGCGCCGTTTTATCCGCATCGGTGCGGCACTGGCCGCCGCGGCGTTCGTGCCCGCCGCCCTGGCTGCTCCGCCCGTCCGCCGCTGGTCCGGCAGCGCGCTCGGCGCCCATGCCTCGATCGAGCTTGTCGGTGTCGACGCGGCTCTCGCCGACGTCACCTTCGCGGCCGTGGAGAAGGAAATCGTCCGACTTGAGGCGCTCTTCAGTCTCTACCGGCCCGACAGCGCTCTGTCGCGTCTGAACGCCGTTGGCCGCCTCGACGCGCCGGAAGCCGACGTCCTGCGCCTGCTCGCGCTGGCGCGAGGCGTTCATGAGCGGACAGGTGGCCTGTTCGACCCCACCGTTCAGCCGTTGTTTGCCGCCTACGCCGCCCACTATGCCGGCGGGCGAACTGATGCACTGCCTGGCGGCGTACTTGCCGACAGGTTGGAGCTGGTCGGCTTCGATCAGGTGGTGTTTGACGAGGGCGCCGTGCGCTTTTCCCGTCCGGGCATGGCGATGACGCTGAACGGCATTGCCCAAGGGTATGTCACCGATCGCGTCGCCGATCTCCTCAAGGCGCGCGGCTTTACCGACGTGCTGGTCGATATCGGCGAGATCCGGGCCATCGGCGGCGGCCGCGACGGCGGCGGCTGGAAGGTTGGCCTCGCCGCCGGGCCAGACAGCGACGCGCTGAGAGCGACGCTGCGCCTCACGGACCGCGCGGTTGCCACCTCGATGATGGCTGGCACGCTTCTCGACGCCACCGGCCGTGTTGGCCATATCTTTCACCCGAGGAAGGGTGCTGTTCCCTCCGCCTTCTCGGCCGTCAGCGTCGTGGCGCCGGAAGCGGCGCTCGCCGACGCCCTGTCGACGGCAGCGGTCCTGATGACGCCGGACCAACTCTCCGGAGTCAGGGGCGCCGACGTTGAGGTGTATACGACGCCGGCCTGATGCTTCGGGCGAGCCTCAGGCGGCGGGCGCGGCGGCGCCGCCGCAGCGGAGGTCGGAGTCGCCCACATCCTGCCGGCCATAGACCTTGAACATCGCGAAGACGTTCTGCATTTCGGCGCTGTCGAGGATCACCGGCGTGCCGATGGCGAGCGCCCGCCAGTATTGGGCGGCGATGGTCTCCACCTCGACCAGCAGCGAGTAGGCCTTGCTGAGGTTGGCGCCGAGCACGATCAGCCCGTGGTTGGCCAGCAGGCAGGCCAGGCGACCTTCCAGCGCCTTCAGCGCATGGTCGGAAAGGGCCTGCGAGCCGAAGGTGGCGTAGTCGGCGCACCGGATGTTCTCGCCGCCAGCGGCTGCCACCATGTAGTGGACCGCCGGAATGTCGCGGCGCAGGCAGGAGATCACCGTCGAGAACATGGAGTGGGTGTGGATCACCGTGTCGATATCCGGCCGGTGGAGCAGGATGTCGCGGTGGAAGCGCCATTCGCTGGTCGGCCGGCACGGGCCATAATAGGTCCCGTCGAAGGTCATTTCGACGATCTGGTCCTCGGTCATGCCGGCGTAGGGAATGCCGGTCGGCGTCACCAGGAACCGCCCCTCGCCGATCCGGACGCTGACGTTGCCCGAGGTGCCCTGGTTGACGCCCGAAGCGTTCATTTCGCGGCAGGTGGCGATGATCTCGGTCCTGAGGGCGAGATGGGAGGGGGCGGAGAGAGCAGGCATTCTGGGTGTCCTCGATGAGGGGGCTGGCGAGCGTGTTTGACACGCTGGACGAGCAATGGCACTTGGCGCGAATAGGTGCTTATGTTAACTCAGATTGTCAATTGTCGGGCCGAAGTGTCGCGCTTCGGACGATGGGGCTGGGAAGATCATGGCGCTACGCTCAAGGACGAAGGACAAGGCCGACCGGTCGGCGACCACCGACACGGACAATCGGGCGCCGCTGCCGCGGCCGGGGGAATATCTCGCCGATCCGCTGTTGTGGGCGTCCTGGCTCTACCATCACGATGAGCTGACGCAGAGCCAGATTGCCGACCTGATGGGCGTGTCGCGGGGGACGGTGGTGAACTACCTGCAGCAGGCGCGCGACCTGCATTACGTCAAGGTGGTGGTGCGGCCGGAACTGCTCAACTCGATCGATCTCGCCCAGCAGATCAAGCAGGCCTTCGGCCTCTCTGAATGCATGGTCATTCCCTTCGACGGCGGCATACGGCCGCCGAGCGAGCGCATCGGCCGGGCTGGCGCCCAGTATCTTGACCAGATCCTGATGAATGGCGACGTGCTCGGCGTTGCCTGGGGCCGCACGGTGCTGTCGCTGGCCGAAAACCTGCCGGAAAAGGCCATGCCGGACAGCTGTGTCGTGCAGGTGATCGGCAGCCAGCGCTCGGCCTATGACGGCTTCACGGCCGAGGAATGCGTTGCCTTCATCGCCCGCCGGCTGCACGCCCGCTCGATCAACCTGCATGCGCCGGCAGCGCTGTCCAACGCGGCACTGCGCGACGCGCTGATGCGCGAGCCGACCATCCAGGAACAGTTCGCCCGCATCCGCTCCTGCAACAAGCTGCTGTTCGGCGTCTGCACGGTGAAGGCCAACAGCCTGGTGTTCGCGTCCGGTCTGATCTCCGTCGACGAGAGCAAGTACTACATCGCCAACGGCGCCGTCGGAGTCATCGCCGGCCGCTTCTACGACATCGAGGGCAACTGGCTGCGCGGCACCATGGACGATCGGATGATTGGCATCACGCTGGACGACGTGCGCAGCGTGCCGACGCGCATCGCCGCAGCCGGCGGCCCGGACAAGACCGACGCCATCCTCGGTGCCCTGCGTGGCGGCTACGTCACCGCGCTGATCACCGACGAGCCGACCGCGCGTAATATTCTCGGGAGACTGTAAAACCTGCGCCCGAAAGGCGGCCTTTTCGCGCATGGCGGAGGCCGGAAAAAGCAGCGCCGGCCTGGGGGGAGAGCCGGCGCTTGCCCCTGCGCCGGCCCGGATGTCCGATGCTGGGCAGGGGCGGGTCGTCATTTGGTCTTCTGCTCCGGATAGAGCTTGATCAGGCCATCGCGGCTGGCGGCGGCAACGCCGCGCTCGGTGATCAGGCCGGTCACGAGGCGGGCTGGCGTCACGTCGAAGCCGTAGTTGAGCGCCTGACTACCCTTCGGGAGAATGTCCACCGTCTCGAGCCGGCCATCGGCCGTGCGGCCGGTGATGTGGCTGAGCTCGCGGGCGTCGCGCTCCTCGATCGGGATCTGCTTGACGCCGTCGTCAAGCGTCCAGTCGATGGTGGTGAATGGCAGCCCGACGTAGAAGGGCACGCCGTTGTCATGGGCGGCCAGCGCCTTCAGGTAGGTGCCGATCTTGTTGCAGACGTCGCCGGTCGCCGTGGTGCGGTCGGTGCCGACGATGGCCATGTCGACGAGGCCATGCTGCATCAGATGACCGCCCTGGTTGTCGGCGATCACCGTGTGGTCGACGCCATGCTGGCCGAGCTCGAAGGCGGTAAGGCTGGCACCCTGATTGCGCGGGCGCGTCTCATCGACCCAGACATGGATGGGAATGCCGGCCTCGAAGGCCATATAGATCGGCGCCAGCGCCGTGCCCCAGTCGATGCAGGCGAGCCAGCCGGCGTTGCAGTGGGTCAGGACGTTGAAGCGCGACGGCTTGCCCTTTTTTTCCCAGAGGTCGCGGATGATGGAAAGGCCGTGCCGGCCGATCGCCTTGCAGGTCTCGACATCCTCGTCGCAGATCTCGGCGGCGCGGCGATAGGCAAGGCCCATGCGCTCTGACGGAGCGACCTTGGTGAGCCGGCCCTTGAGGTCGTCGAGTCCCCAGCGCAGGTTGACCGCCGTCGGCCGGGTGGCGAGCAGCGCCGTGTAAGCGCGCTCGAGGTTGTCATCCGAGGAGTCTTCGCGCATGGCCAGCGCCAGGCCGTAGGCTCCGGTGGCGCCGATCAGTGGCGCGCCGCGCACCACCATGTCGCGGATTGCCGCGGCCGCCTCCTGCCAGGAGCGTAGCGTCCGCGTCTTGACCTCGAACGGCAGCTTGGTCTGGTCGATGATCTCGACCCCCCAGCTATCATCCGCAACCCAGATCGTCCGCATGGATTTGCCGTAGATTTTCATGAAAGGCCTCCGGTCGCCGTCGCACGCTTGAGGCGCGACCGGCGGTCCATTTATGGCGGGCGGCAGTGCGCCCTCGGGGTCAGTCGAATGCGGCCCGAAGGCCGTCAGCGAGTAGCGTCGGCGGCGACCACGGCGGCCGCCACGGCCTCAATATTGGTAAAGCGCGCGCGGTTGACCACCAGGTCGCGGCCGAGCCGCAGCGCCCGACGTTCGCCCTTCGCGCGCACATCCTTGTCGGTGATGCTCTCGAAATCGGCGACATGGGCGAGGCCGAGGATGCGGCGGATCATCTTGCAGCCGGCAAAACCAAGCATGTCTTCGAACAGCGCACGCATGTAACGGCCTTGCTCTTCGGCCAGCGCCGCCCGGCTTGCCGCATCAGTGAACAGCTCGGCGGTGAAGGCGTCGCCCTTGCCTTCGGTCGACCACAACTCCACGAAACGGGCGGAGAACAGCGTCCATACGTCGACGATCTGCTTCAGGATCCAGGCACGATAGGCGTCGCGCCCGCCTTTCTCGTCCTCATGGCCGGTCTGGCTGAGATAAGCGAGGATCAGGTTGCCGATCAGTGCGCCGACGTCAAAGCCCATCGGCCCGAAGAAAGCAAACTCTGGATCGATGATGCGGACGTCAGTGCTGGTCGCCATGATCGACCCGGAATGCAAGTCGCCATGCACCAGAGCTTCGGCGTGGCAGAGGAACTTGAGCTTCATCGCCTGGGCAGCCGCCTTGAGCGGGCCGTCGGCACGGAATTCGAGGGCGATGTCGTCGAGCTGGGGCGAGGTCCAGTGGTTGAGCTTGGCGGCCCGATAGGGGTCGGTGAACACCAGGTCCTCGGTGATCCGGCAGAGCTCGGTGTTGGCGCAGAACACCGCCATCTGCTTCTTTTTCTCGGCGGCCGGCAGATAGAGGTCGGAGGTCTTGAACAACGATTGCGCCATGAATTCCGACAGCGTCGCCGCAAAGCGGGGGAACTCGACGCCGTCGATCAGGCCTTTGCGCATGATGATGTGCGGGGTGAGGAACTCCATGACCACCAGCGCCTGCATGGCGTCAAATAATACCACCTCCGGCACCAGTCCCGGCGCCGCGGCGCCCTCGGTGATCAGGGCCTGGGTTTCGAAGAAGGAGCGATCGAGGGGCAGCGGCCAGGAGTCGCCCACCAGGCGGACGTAGGGAAGGGCCTGCTTGACGATCAGCGCCCCCTTCGGGCCGCGCACGATGAACACCAGGTTGAGGTTGCCGTCACCGACTTCGGCGACGGTCCATTGCGGCGGCGCACCGCCCAGGATGGTTGCGACTTCCGAGAAGCCGGCGAGATAGGGCGCCAGCGTGCCCTCGGTCATCGGCCGATAATCGGCGCCGCCGGTGCGGGCGCTCCGAACGTCTGTCATGGGGTCTTCTCCATCCCTCGCTTCTTCAGCCACTGCCCCGACAACCTGTCGATCCTCACGACTGGCAGAGGTTGTTGGAGGCGAAGGTTGGTCCGGATTTGGTCATTTGTCAAGGCGCATTGACAATTGATGTATGGATGGCTAGGTTGCCGCCATCGGGTCTGGAGGAGGCCCTCCTGCCAAGCATCCGTGGAGGCGGTTTTCGGCATGACAGAACCAGAGAGGGAGGTGATCCGTATTCGCGGGCTGAACAAGCGGTTCGGCAGCACGCATGCGGTCATCGACGTCGATCTCGACATCCGGCGCGGCGAGGTGCTGGCACTGATGGGTGCCAACGGCGCCGGCAAGTCGACGCTGATCAAGATCCTCTGCGGCGTGCATCCCGCCGACTCCGGAACGATGGAGATCGATGGCGAGACGGTGAGCTTCCGTTCGCCGCTCGAGGCTTGCGCCGCCGGCATCCACACCGTCCACCAGATCATCAACGATGGCGTCGTGCAGCAGCTCACCGTCGCCGAAAATCTGGCGCTTGACGAGATCTGTCGGCCCGAGGGGCCGATGCTCCTGAGCCGGGCGGTCATCACCGCCCGAGCCCGCGAGATCCAGGCGATCCTAGGTCTCGATCTGCCACTCGGCCGAGCGATGAGTGAGCTTGGCCAGGCAGAGCGCCAACTCGTCGCCATCGCCCGCGCCTTGTCGCACGATCCCAAGGTGCTGATCCTCGACGAGCCGACCTCGTCGCTGTCGGAGACGGAGGCCGCCCGGTTGTTTGCGCTGATCGAAGATCTGAGGGCGCGCGGCGTCGCCATCATCTACATCAGTCATCGCATGTCCGACATCCGGCGCCTCGCCGACCGAGCCGTCGTCATGCGCGACGGCCGTACCCGCGCCGAGTTCCCCCGCCCGCTCGATTTCGACGCCATCGTTCACGCCATGGTCGGCCATCGCCTCCATGAGGGCGCCCGCGGCGCCATCGCCGGCGGCCGGGCGGTGATCGAGATCCGCGATTTCGCTCTCACGCCGACCTCGACGCCGTTCGACCTTGACCTTCGTGAGGGCGAGGTGGTCGTGCTGACCGGCCTGATCGGTGCCGGCAAGACCGAGTTTGCCGAGTGCCTGTTCGGCACAGCCGCCGCTCATGCCGGCTCTGTGACGATCGACGGCAAGCCGCTTCGTGCCACCTCGCCGCAGCAGGCGATCGCTGAGGGCGTGTTCATGGCGCACGAGGACCGCGGCAATTCGTCGTTGGTCGCCGAGTTCTCGGTGATGCACAACATGACGCTGCCCTTCCTGAGGCATTTCTCCAGGCTGTCTCTGGTCGCCCCCGACCAGGAGCGGCGGGCTGCCGGCGGGCAGGTCAGTGACCTTGCCATCAAGTGCCCGTCGATCGACGTGCCGATCGGGTCGCTGTCGGGCGGCAACCAGCAGAAGGTGGTGCTGGGTCGCTGGCTGATCCAGCCGTGTCGCCTGCTCATTCTCGACGAGCCCTTCCAGGGTGTCGACATCGGCGCCCGCCAGGATATCGGCCGTCGACTGCGAGAAACGGCCCCCGGCCGGGCAACGCTGGTGATCTGCGCCGACCTTGAGGAGGCCACCGAAATCGCCGACCGCATCCTGGTGATGCGCGACTTCTCGGTGGTCGGCGGTCACTCGATTGACGGGTTGTCGCTCGAC
>Ga0316604_10003515_pt1 | contig 10964 bp, 10 predicted proteins | sample OWC_soil_day20_C_FD_207650 | JGI IMG/M metagenome (GOLD analysis project Ga0316604, IMG submission 207650) | Wetland soil microbial communities from Old Woman Creek delta, Ohio, United States - OWC_soil_day20_CT | ecosystem: Environmental > Terrestrial > Soil > Wetlands | place: USA: Ohio... | reverse complement strand
GCTTCCTGGGGGGGTGGAACGTGCCGTTCTTCAACGCCGCCCTGCTCCCGCCGCTGTGGGGGAACCTCCTCTCCCTGGGGGTCTTCCTGGCGAAGGCGTTCCTGATGGTGCTGGTCATGATGTGGGTGCGCTGGACCCTCCCCCGCCTGCGGGTGGACCAGCTGATGCGGATGTCGTGGAAGTACCTGGTGCCCCTGACCTTCGTGAACCTCCTGGGCGTCTCCCTGTGGCTCCTGCTCTTCCGGGGCAAAGGGATCCCGCAGATGATCGCCTCGGTCTTCGGATGAGACCATGGGACTGAAAGGCTACATCCACGACATCGTCGAGGCCGTGGTCACCACGGCGAAGGGGATGCGGATCACCGCCCGGTACGGCGTGGACCCGAAGGAGGAGGTCACGCTGCAGTACCCCGAGGAGCGGTGGGAAATTCCCCAGGGGTACCGCGGCTTCCTCCACAACGACATCAAGGCGTGCACCTCCTGCACCATGTGCGTGAAGGTGTGCCCCGTCGACTGCATCTCCCTCGAGGCGGTGCGCGGCGCGGACAAGAAGATGGTCCTCGCCTCCTACGACATCGACATCGGGCGGTGCATGTATTGCGGGCTGTGCGTCGAGGTGTGCCCCCCGAAGTCCCTGAAGCACACCAGCGGCTACGAGATGGCGTCGGTGTCCCGCGGCGAGCTGGTCCTGCATTTCGTTCCGGAGGACGCGGCGGAGATCAAGGCCCGGGTGGCGCGCCAGGTGGCCGAGGCCGCCGCGAAGGCAGCGGAGGCCGCCAAGGCCGCGGAAGCCGCGAAAGCCGCAGAAGGCACCGCGGAGCCCCCGAAACCGGCGGCTGGCCCTCCGGAGCCGCCCCCCGCGACGGAGAAGAAGGAATGACCGGGCCGTCCGACTACATCTTCTACGCCGTCGCGGCGATGACCGTGGGGTCGGCCGTCCTGGTGGCCGTCCTGCCGAACATCATCTACGCCGCCGTCGCCCTCCTGTTCTCCTTCGCGGGGGTGGCGGGGCTCTACGTCCTCCTGTCGGCGGACTTCCTCGCGGCGACCCAGGTGCTGGTCTACGTGGGCGGCATCCTCGTCCTGATCCTGTTCGCCGTGTTCCTGTCGAACCGGATCGCGGACGTGAAGATCAACAACCCCGGCCGGTTCCGCCTCCCCGCCGGGGCGATCTGCCTGGTCCTGTTCGGCGTCCTCTCGTTCACGGCCGTGTCGACCCCCTTCGCCGTGAAGAGGACCGTCTATCTCCCCACCACCGCGGACATCGGGGAGCTGCTGATGACCCGGTACCTCCTCCCGTTCGAGGTCGCCTCGGTGCTCCTGCTGGCCGCGCTCATCGGCGCCGCGCTCCTGTCCCGGCCGGACCGGGAAGCCCCGGAGGCGGAAGACATGGAGGAGGGGAAGGGATGACCCTCGACAAGCTCCTCGTGGTCGCCGCCGCCCTGTTCTGCTGCGGCCTCTACATCGTGATGACCCGCCGCAACGCCGTGGCGGTGCTGATGGGCGTCGAGCTCATCCTGAACGCCACCAACCTCAACTTCGTGGCCTTCTCCCACTACCTCTCCCGGGTGATGGGGGGGCAGATCTTCGCCGTCTTCGTGATCGTCCTGGCGGCCGCCGAGGCGGCCGTGGCGCTGGCCATCTTCCTGCGCATGTTCGCCACCACGGGGACCGTGGAAGTGGACCTTGCCGACCGGATGAGGGGGTAGACCGTTGATCCGGTACGCCCACCTCATCCCGTTCCTGCCGCTCCTGTCGTTCTTCATCAACATCGCCGTCGGCAAGCGGCTGCCGCGCAAGGGGGACTGGCTCTCCCTCGCCACAATCGGCACGACGCTGGCGATGTCGATCGGGATCTTCTACGAGGTCTTCTCCGCCTACGACCCGAACTTCCGGTACCACGCCGTGGTCCCATGGCTGACCGTGGCGGACCGGGCCCTCTACAACACCGGCATCCTCGTCGACAACCTCACCGCGGTCATGCTGGTGGTGGTCACCGGCGTTTCGTTCCTGGTGCACCTGTTCTCCGTCGGGTACATGCACGGGGACCCACGGTACAACCGGTTCTTCGCCTACCTGTCGATCTTCTCCTTCTCGATGCTGGGACTGGTCCTCGCCGAGAGCCTCCTGTTCATCTACATCTTCTGGGAGCTGGTGGGGCTCTCCTCCTACCTGCTGATCGGCTTCTGGTTCGAAAAGAAGTCGGCGGCGGACGCGTGCAAGAAGGCGTTCATCGTCAACCGGGTCGGCGACTTCGGGTTCCTCATCGGGATCCTGATCATCTACGCCACCTGCGGCGTCCTGGGGTACGACGAGGTCTTCCGGGCGATCGGGGAGGGGAAACTGTCCGGGACGCTCCTCACCCTGGCGGGGATCGCGGTCTTCTGCGGCGCCGTCGGGAAGTCCGCCCAGTTCCCGCTGCACGTCTGGCTCCCCGACGCGATGGAGGGCCCCACGCCGGTCTCCGCCCTCATCCACGCGGCGACGATGGTTGCCGCGGGCGTATACCTGGTCGGCCGGGTCTACCCGATCTTCACCCCCGACGCCTTCCTCGTCATCGCCTACATCGGGCTGATCACCCTGTTCCTCGCCGCCACGATCGCCCTGACGCAGAACGACATCAAGAAAGTGCTGGCGTACTCGACCACCTCCCAGCTCGGCTTCATGATCATGGGGCTTGGGGTGGGCGGCTACACCGCGGGGCTGGCGCACCTGGCCACCCACGCGGCGTTCAAGGCGTGCCTCTTCCTCGGGTCGGGGTCGGTGATCCACGCCGTCCACAGCCAGGACATCCGCGAGATGGGCGGCCTGCGCAAGAAGATGCCCATCACATTCTGGACCTTCCTCATCGCCACGCTGGCGATCGCCGGGGTGCCGGGCTTCTCGGGATTCTTCAGCAAGGACATGATCCTTGCGGCGGCTCTCGAGTTCGGGATGCGGCAACCCCAGCACCTGATCATCTTCTTCGGCGCCCTGCTCACCGCCGGGATGACCGCCTTCTACATGTTCCGGATGGTGATCATGACGTTCTTCGGGAAGCCCAAGGACCACCACAAGTACGACCACGCCCACGAGTCGCCCCCGAACATGTGGGTCCCCCTGGTGATCCTGGCGACCCTGTCGTTCTCCTTCTGGTTCAAGAGCCCCTTCGTGGAGAAGGGGTGGTTCCAAACCCTGGTGCAGAAGCCCGCGACGGTCGCGAACCTCGCGAAGGCTCCCGCCGTCGCGCACGCTCCCGCAGTGGAGCACGCGCCGGCACCCGCCATGGGGCATAAGACGGCCCCGGCCCCCCACGGCGAGGCCGTGAAGGAGTCGGGGCACGGGGCGGCGGAGTCCCGCGGTGCCGCGCCGGCCGCTCACGGCGGGGATGCGGAACACGATGCGCACATCGCGCACACGGCGCACTCCTACGCGATGTACTCCTCGGTTGCCGTCGGCACCCTCGGGATCGCCCTCGCATTCGGGGTGTACCTCTTCGGCTGGGTCAATCCGGAGCGCGTGGCGAACAGCGTGAAGCCGCTCTACGACTTCCTGCTGAACAAGTGGTACTTCGACGAGCTGTACGAGGCGACCGTCATCAGCGGCTCAAAGGCCTTCTCGAGGGGCCTGGCATGGTTCGACCTGACCGTGGTGGACGGGCTGGTCAACCTCGCCGCCCGCCTCGGGATCTTCCTCTCCTGGCTCGTCGGGATCTTCGACAACAAGGTGGTGGACGGCGCTGTCGACGGCGTGGCGAACGTGACGATCGCGAGCGGATCCGCCCTGCGCCGGCTGCAGACCGGGAAGCTCTACCATTACGTGTTCGTGCTGGCGGGCGGGGCGCTCATCATCTTCCTGATCAAGGCGTTCTAGAAACGGAGGTGGTCTTCCGTGGGCTTCATCGATAGTCACATCCTCTCGCTGATGACGTTCCTTCCCCTCCTCGGGGCGGCCGTGATCCTCTGCGTCCCGAAAGGAAAGGACGACGTGGTCCGGTGGATCGCCGCCGCGGCCTCCTTCCTCCCGCTGATGCTCGCGGTACGCTTATGGTTCGCCTACGACCGGACGGTGGCGGGGGTCAACGTCGCGAACCAGTTCCAGTTCGTGGAGCAGTACAGCTGGATCCCGTCCATCAACGTGGAATACTTCATGGGGGCGGACGGCATCTCGATGCCGATGCTCCTCCTGACGGCCCTCCTCTCCTTCCTCGCCGTGATCGGCTCCTTCGGGATCGAGAAGAAGGTCAAGGGGTACATGGCCCTGTTCCTCCTCCTCGAGACGGGGATGATGGGCGTCTTCGCCTCCCTGGACTTTTTCCTCTTCTACGTCTTCTGGGAAGTGATGCTCCTGCCGATGTACTTCCTCATCGGCATCTGGGGCGGGCCGCGGAAGGAGTACGCCGCGATCAAGTTCTTCCTCTACACCCTGCTCGGCTCGATCCTGATGCTGATCGTGCTGCTGGCGCTCTACTTCAACACGACGAACCCCGAGACCGGGGGCCACACCTTCAACCTGCTCCACTACATGGCGCAGAACAGCCACAGCGCATGGCTGAAGGGATTCGACGTCCGGGTCCTGATGTTCCTCGGGCTCTTCATCGGGTTCGCCATCAAGGTGCCCCTCTTCCCGTTCCACACCTGGCTCCCCGACGCCCACGTCGAAGCGCCCACCGCCATCTCCGTCATCCTGGCGGGCGTGCTGCTGAAGATGGGGACGTACGGCCTGATGCGGATCTCCTTCCCGATCTTCCCCGACGTGACGATCTGGTTCGCCGTCCCGATGGCGGTGCTCGGGGTGATCAACATCGTCTACGGCGCCCTGTGCGCCATGGCGCAGTCCGACCTGAAGAAGATGGTCGCCTACTCCTCCGTCAGCCACATGGGTTTCTGCCTCCTCGGGATGGCGGCCCTGACTCCGGTCGGGATGGTCGGCGCGGCGATGCAGATGTTCTCCCACGGCATGATCACCGCCATGCTGTTCTTCCTCGTCGGCGTCGTCTACGACCGGGCGCACCACCGCCAGATCGACGGTTTCGGCGGCCTGGGCGCCGTGGTGCCCATCTACACCGGCTTCGTCTCCCTGGCCTTCTTCGCCTCCCTGGGCCTGCCGGGGCTGTCCGGCTTCATCGCCGAGCAGATGGTGTTCCTCGGCTCCTTCGAGGTGTTCCGGACGCTGGTGATCATCGGCGCCCTGGGGATCATCTTCGTGGCCGCCTTCCACCTGTGGGCGCTGCAGCGGGTGTTCCTCGGGCCGCTGAACCCGAAATACGCGACCCTCGAGGAGATCAACGCCCGGGAGATCTTCTGCCTGGCGCCCCTGGGCCTGCTCGTCATGATCGTCGGCGTCTGGCCGATGCCGGTCCTGAACCTCATGAACGCGTCCCTGGTGCGGCTGGTCGACCTCGTCAAGGCGGTATCCTGAGTGTTTTTGGGCAACCTGGACAGCCTGCGGTACTTCCTGCCGGAGATCGCCGTCACGGCGACGATCCTCCTGCTCGTGGTGCTGCACGTCGTCTCGAAGAACCGCGAGTCGTCCGCCCCCGGAGTCCTTTCCCTGGTGGGGGTGGGCGCGGCGATCCTCCTTGCAGGGATCGTCCCCCCGGGCGCCGGAAAGGCGATCTTCGAGGGGATGGCGGCGTACGACGCCTTCGCCGTCTTCTTCAAGGTCCTGACCGCCCTCGCCACCCTGGTGGTGATCCTCATGTCCATGGACAGCCGGGAGCTCGCGGGCCGGAGCCAGGCGGAGTATTACGTCTTCCTCCTCTCCACCCTCCTCGGGATGTTCCTCCTCTCCTCGGCGACCGACATCGTGATGGTCTACCTGTCCCTGGAGCTGGTCTCCATCCCCTCGTACCTGCTGGCCGGGTACCTCAAGGGAAAGGAAAAGTCCACCGAGGCGGCGATGAAGTACGTGGTGTACGGCGCCACCGCCTCGGGGGTGATGATCTACGGTTTCTCCCTTCTCTTCGGCCTGGCCGGGTCCACTCAGGTGGCGGAGATCGGCCGCGCCCTGGCCGCCGGCAAGGCGGTCCTCCCCGCGCTGCTGGCCGCGGTGATGGTGGCCGTCGGGTTCGGGTACAAGATCGCCGCCGTGCCGTTCCACATGTGGAGCCCCGACGTGTACGAGGGGTCCCCCACGCCGGCCACCGCCTTCTTCTCGATCGGGCCGAAGGCCGCGGGGTTCGCGGTGCTGGTCCGCTTCTACTACACCGCCTTCGCCGCCTCCGACCCCGCCACAGGGATGTGGCGCCTCACCGCCGACGTGGACTGGCCCCTGCTGTTCGCCGCCCTCTCCGCGGTGACGATGACGGTGGGGAACCTCGTGGCGGTGCAGCAGAGCAACGTGAAGCGGCTGCTGGCGTATTCCTCCATCGCCCACGCCGGGTACATGCTGATGGGGTTCGTCCTCCTCTCCCCCGCGGGGATCCAGGCGGTCCTGTTCTATCTCGTGGTCTACCTCTTCATGAACCTGGGCGCCTTCTACGTGGTGGTCGTGGTGAGCAATGCCCTCGGGGGGGAGGACATCGCCGACTTCACGGGGCTGGGGAGCCGCGCCCCCTTCGCCGCCGTGTCGCTGGCGATCTTCCTGTTCGCGCTGACCGGCATCCCGCCGTTCTCGGGCTTCATCGGGAAGGTCTATCTCTTCGCCGAGGTCCTGAACCGCGGGGTATACTGGCTGGCGATCGTGGCGGGGCTGAACAGCGTCGTGTCGCTGTACTACTACGCGCGGATCGTCCGGGCGATGTTCCTGGCGGACCCGAAGGACACCTCCGCGATCCTTGTTCCGGCGGTTCCCCGCGCGATGCTCGCGCTGCTGGTGGCGCCCACGCTGATCTTCGGCGTGTACTGGGAGCCGGTGGCCCGGCTCGCGGCGGACTCGGTGCGGATGCTGGTGTTCTAGGCCGGCGGTGGGGAGGGGCCATGGCGCGGTTTCTCGAAAGCGTGAACTTCGCGGACCCGTACTTCCCGGTCCTGATCCTCCTGGCCATCGCGCTGGCGATGGCCGTGGGGTTCGTCCTCCTGTCCCAGGCACTGGGGCCGAAGCGGTACGACCGGATCAAGTTCGGCGTGTACGAGTGCGGTGTCGACCCGCTGACCCCCGCCGCGGTGCGCGTCTCCGTCAAATACTACCTGGTCGCGATCCTGTTCATCCTGTTCGACCTGGAGACGACCTTCCTCTACCCGTGGGCGGTGCTCTTCCGGTCGCTGGGGCTGTTCGGGTTCATCGAGATGGCCGTCTTCGTCGGGATCCTGCTGGTGGGCCTGGTCTACGCGTGGAAGAAGGGGGCCCTGGAATGGCAGTGAAGCCGGGCAAGGGCGGCGGGACGGGATACGCCCTGACCACCCTGGAGTCGCTGATCGCGTGGGGGAGGAAATATTCCCTCTACCCGTTCACCTTCGCCACCGCGTGCTGCGGCATCGAGGTGATGGGGGCGTTCGGGACGCACTACGACCTCTCCCGCTTCGGCGCGGAGGTGGTGCGCTTCTCGCCGCGGCAGGCCGACGTCCTCCTCGTGGCGGGGACGATCAACTACAAGATGGCGCCGGTGCTCAAGCGGATCTACGACCAGATGCTCGAGCCGAAGTGGGTGATCTCCATGGGGGCGTGCGCATCCTCCGGCGGCTTCTACAACAACTACACGGTCCTCCAGGGGATCGACAAGATCATCCCCGTGGACGCCTACATCCCGGGGTGCCCTCCCAACCCGGAAGGGATCATCGACGCCGTGGTGCAGATCCAGAAGATCATCGAGACCGGGGCGCCGCGGGCCGCGGAACGGTGGCCGATCAAGTGAGAGGGAGCGAAGGCCGGTGAGCGTCGTCCTCGACAGGCTGAGGGAGCGGTTCCCCTCCGACGTGGTGTCCACCCACTCGGACTTCGGGGACGACACGGCCCTGGTGCGGCGGGAGCGGGTCGTCGAGATCCTCACGTTCCTGCGGGACAACCCGGATCTGCTGTTCGACTTCGCGATGGACCTGACCGGCGTCGACTACCTCGGGGAGGAGCCCCGGTTCGAGGTGGTCTACCACCTGTACTCGCTGGAGAGGAAGCGCCGGGTGCGGATCAAGGTCCGCCTCCACGAGGACGACCCGGTGATCGATACGGCGGTCGCCGTGTGGCCCGGCATCGACTGGTACGAGCGGGAGGCGTGGGACATGTACGGCATCGTCTTCCGCGGCCACCCGAACCTGAAGCGGATCCTCATGTACGAAGGGTTCGAGGGGCACCCGCTCCGGAAGGATTACCCGAAGGCACGGCGCCAGCCCACGATCGGGCCGGAAGAGTAGAGGGACGATGGCCGAACCGTTCATTATCCAGACCCACGACGAGAGGCTCGACCTGCAGGCGGAGCCGATGCGCATCAACATCGGCCCCTCCCACCCGGCGACGCACGCGACGCTCCGGTTCCACGCGAAGCTCGACGGGGAGACGATCATGGAGCTGATCCCGGAGTTCGGGTACCTCCACCGCGGGTTCGAGAAGGAGTCCGAGGCGTCCACCTGGACGCAGGTGGTGCCGTACACCGACCGTCTGAACTACGTCTCTCCTCTGATGAACAACGTGGGATACGTCATGGCGGTGGAGAAGCTGTGCGGCATCGAGGTCACGGAGCGGTGCAAATACATCCGCGTGATCATCTCCGAGATCTCCCGGATCATCGACCACATGGTGTGCATCGGCACGAACATGGTCGACCTGGGGGCGCTGACCAATTTCTGGTACTTCTGGAAGCCCCGGGAGGAGGTCTACAAGCTCATCGAGGAGCTGTGCGGCCAGCGCCTGACCACGGCGTACACCCGCATCGGCGGGGCCATGGCGGACATCCCGGAGGGATGGAACGAGCGGGTGCTGGCGGTGTGCCGGGGCGTGATCCCCGAGTGCATCGCGGACGTGAACGCCCTCCTCACGAAGAACCGGATCTTCATCGAGCGCACGATGGGCGTCGGGCCCATCACCCCGAAGGACGCGATCGCGCTCGGGTTCACGGGGCCCTGCCTCCGCGCGGCGGGGGTCCCCCTCGACCTGCGGAAGGACGAGCCGTACCTCGTGTACGACCGGTTCGACTTCGACGTGCCCGTAGGGGAGAAGGGCGACACGTGCGACCGGTACATGGTGCGGATGGAAGAGATGCGCCAGTCGCTGCGGATCATCGAGCAGGCGATCGCGCAGATGCCCGGCGGCCCCGTCAACGTGGACGACACACGCTACACCCTCCCGGAAAAGAGCCTGGTGTACGAGAACATCGAGGCCCTGATGAACCACTTCAAGTTCATCATGGAGGGGGTCCAGGTCCCGGAGGGCGAGGTGTACTCCGCCACCGAGGCGGCCAACGGGGAGCTGGGGTTCTACATCGTCAGCCGGGGCGGGGGCGGGCCGTGGAAGATCAAGGTCCGGCCGCCGTGCTTCCCCCTGTTCCAGGGGATCCCGCACCTGGTGAAGGGGCAGATGATCGCGGACCTGATCGCCGTGCTGGGGAGCGTCAACATCATCGCGGGGGAGCTGGACCGGTGAGCTTCGTGTTTTCCGACGCGGGGAAGAGGGAGTTCGAGCGGCTGCTCTCGCGCTACCCCGACAAGGATGCGGTCATCCTGCCGGCGCTCCACCTCGCGCAGAAAGAGCAGGGGTACGTCTCCGACGGTGCGATCATCCACATCGCGGAGCTGCTCGGAACGTCCCCGGCGCGCATCGAGGGGGTCGCGACCTTCTACACGATGTACAACCGGAAGCCCGTCGGGAAGTACCACGTCCAGATCTGCCGGAACATCTCCTGCTCCCTGCTGGGGGCGGAGCACCTGATCGGGCACGTGTCGAAAAAGCTTGGCGTGAAACCCGGGGAGACGACCCCCGACGGGAAGTTCACCCTGACGAAGGTGGAGTGCCTGGGCTCCTGCGGCACGGCCCCGGTGATGCAGGTGAACGACGACTACCACGAGAACCTGGACGAGGCGAGGATCGACGCGATCCTCGACAACCTCCCCTAGGGGCGGGCAAAGGCGGCGATGGAGACGGTCCTCACAACACATTTCGCCGACGAGGCGTACCGGCACCTCGACACCTACCGGCGGTTCGGCGGGTACGAGGCGCTCCGGAAGGCGTTCGCAATGGAGCCCCAGCAGATCATCGACGAGGTGAAGAAGGCGAACCTGCGCGGCCGCGGCGGCGCGGGGTTCCCGGCGGGGGTGAAGTGGGGGTTCCTGCCGAAGGACCTCTCCCGGCCCCGCGTGCTGGTCATCAACGCGGACGAGGGGGAGCCCGGCACCTTCAAGGACCGGGTCATCATGAGCCGGGGGCCGCACCTGCTGATCGAGGGAATCCTGATCACCTGCTTCGCCCTGCGGGCCCACGCCTGCTGGATCTACATCCGGGGCGAATTCGTCCGCGAGGCGAGGATCATGGACGAGGCGGTCGCCGAGGCGTACGCGGAGGGCCTTCTTGGGAAGAACGTCCTGGGCTCCGGCTTCGACCTCGACGTGACGGTCCACCGCGGCGCGGGGGCGTACATCTGCGGCGAGGAAACCTCGCTGATCAACTCCCTCGAGGGGAAGCGCGGGTGGCCGCGGCTGAAGCCCCCCTTCCCGGCGTCGGTGGGAGCGTTCGGCCTGCCCACGATCGTCAACAACGTGGAGACGATCGCCGACGTGCCGTGGATCGTCACCCACGGCGGGGAGAGGTTCGCCGCACTCGGCTGCGAGAAGAACGGCGGGACGCGCCTGGTCGGCGTCAGCGGCGCGGTGGCGCGCCCCGGGGTGTACGAGCTGCCCGCCAACGTCAACCTGAAGGAGATCATCTACACGCACGCGGGGGGGATCCGGGACGGCAAGGAGCTGAAGGCCGTCATCCCCGGCGGGTCGTCCACGCCGGTTCTCCGGGCCGACGAGATCGACGTGAACTACGACATCGAGTCGATGGCGAAGATCGGCACGATGGCCGGATCGGGCGGGGTGATCGTCATCCCCGAGGGGACCTGCATGGTGAGGGCCCTCT
>Ga0316604_10003514_pt1 | contig 10964 bp, 9 predicted proteins | sample OWC_soil_day20_C_FD_207650 | JGI IMG/M metagenome (GOLD analysis project Ga0316604, IMG submission 207650) | Wetland soil microbial communities from Old Woman Creek delta, Ohio, United States - OWC_soil_day20_CT | ecosystem: Environmental > Terrestrial > Soil > Wetlands | place: USA: Ohio... | reverse complement strand
GTATCTGCAGACAGGTGGGACTTCCGGTCAATGAGCTTCTTCTTGGCTCTGAGATTGATGATCTGGATGACAAAACGCTGGCAGAAAAAGCCGGGAGCATGACTGTTTTTGCCAAATTATCACCTGCTCAGAAAGCAAGAGTGGTAAGAGTTCTCAGAGAAAATGGTCATATGGTGGGCTACATGGGAGATGGAATTAATGACGCTTCCGCCATGAAGGCATCGGATGTGGGCATCTCAGTTGATACAGCAGTGGATATCGCCAAAGAATCGGCAGATGTGATTCTTCTTGATAAGGATTTAATGGTGCTGGAATCGGGAATTATAGAAGGCAGGAAGACCTATGCCAATATGATAAAGTATATAAAGATGACGGCTTCTTCCAACTTCGGGAATATGTTTTCCGTGCTGGCTGCCAGTGCATTCCTTCCCTTTCTTCCCATGGCATCCATTCATCTGATTTTATTGAATCTGATTTATGATGTTTCCTGCACGGCGATACCGTGGGATAATGTTGACAGAGAATATCTGTTAAAGCCAAGAAAATGGGATGCATCGTCTGTGGGACGTTTTATGGTCTGTTTAGGACCTGCCAGCTCTGTTTTTGATATAGCCACTTATTTACTGATGTATTTTGTCATCTGTCCGGCAGTATGCGGGGGGCTTATGTTCCATCAGATTACGGATCCGGCAATGCAGGCTCTCTTTATCGCAACATTTCAGGCGGGGTGGTTTATTGAATCCATGTGGAGCCAGTCATTGGTCATTCATATGATCAGAACACCTAAAATACCATTTATTCAGAGCTGGGCTTCCAAACAGGTAGTATGCCTTTCCTTTGCAGGGATTGCACTTCTTACCATGATCCCATTTACTCCTGCAGCACAGGCATTAAAGCTGGCAAGGCTGCCCGGAATCTATTTTGCATGGCTGGCGCTGATTGTAGTCTGTTATATGGTGCTTGCCACTGTTTTAAAAACAGTCTATATAAAACGGTACGGAGAATTGCTGTAAAAAAATAAAAAAAGAAACCGGATTTTATGATATACTGATCTCATTAGACATTATGACTGCATGAGATAGAAAGGGAGATCCAAATGAAAATCATTATGTATGGGACAGAAATCTGTCCGGATTGTGTAGCAGCAAAGGCCCAGCTGGGAGAACTTACTGCGGTTGAGCTGGATTACAGGAATATTACTAAGAACACTGCAACATTAAAAGAATTTCTCCGCCACCGGGATCATGATGAGATGTTTAAGCCGGTTATGGAAGAAGGCAGAATCGGAATTCCTCTCTTTATTCTGGAAGATGGGACCCAGACCTTTGATATCGCTGATTTTATCGATGATGTCAAATCCCAACCAATTCAGAATGCCTGTTCCATTGATGGAAAAGGGTGCTGATTAACAATTATATCAGGAGGTAATTTATGAACACGTTTCAAACCATTACTGCAAAAGAGTTTAATTACAATCCATTTCAGCTAATTGGGGATGAATGGATGCTGATCACTGCTGAAAAAGACGGGAAGGTAAATACCATGACTGCTTCCTGGGGCGGACTGGGGATTTTATGGAACCGAAGTGTTGCCTATGCCGTGATCAGACAGAGCCGTTTTACAAAAGAATTTGTTGATGGTGCGGATCATTTTTCCCTCTCGTTTCTGGATCATAAAGCATATGCAAAAGAGCTGGGGTATTTAGGCAGCGTATCAGGAAGAGACGAAGATAAGATAAAAAAGACCGGATTAACAGTAAACCATGAAGACGGTGTGCCTTTCATTGATGAAGCGTCTAAAGTTTTAATCTGCGAGAAACTCTTTATAACAGACATGAAGCCGGAGAACTTTGTAATTCCTGAAATCGACACCAAATTTTATGCAGATAAAGATTACCATCATCTGTATATTGGAGGCATTACAAAGATACTGAGCAGATAAATGACCGGCGCATACATAGGATTCCGAAAATGACACATCCTATTAAAAAAATGAAAGGAGCCTGTTTATGCCAAAAGACAGTCAGCCGGATAATAAGGAAGCAAGAATGGAAAAATGCAATGGTCAGACGCCTCTTACAAGAGAGAATCAGAATAAAAATAAAAATGCCAAGCGTAAGTCCATTAAGCACAATGATGTCTAGTAATCAAGCCCCGGAGCTCACACCTCTGGGGCTTTTGTTGTGGCCTGACTGAATGTTTATCACAAATTTATGTATTTAAGCATACCATAAATGAGACTGTTGATGAAAGTGGTTTATAAGGTGAAAAAGCTTAATTCTAAAAAGGTATTTGTACAATATCGGGATATAATGGAACCATACGGGCCTGTTAAGGGCAGATTATATACGATTACACATTCAGATATAACCGCAGAACTGTTTGTGTTTGTAGCCCCTGAGTATGCAGATGATCAATTTACCAAAATGCATGACGAGGTGAAAATTGCCTGGGAATTATATAATGAAGGAGTTGCTTTAATTGGCTCTGTGATTGTTGATGGTGAGGGTGTAATCGGAGATGCATCCATAAGAAATAAGATATTCTATAACGAAATGCCTACTGCACTTCAGGCATTACGCCAGGCTGACAGATTTTTGTTTGAGAAAGAACCTGATCTGGATCATGCACCAGTGTATATTCAATTTATCTCAGGCAATCCTGAATATAACAAAACATATGATTTTGGAGTTATTGGCATGTATAAGTAAAAACCAGCCGTGATGTTGGACCAACCGGCTAAAAAAGCCTCAGAAATCATATTTCTGAGGTTTTCACTTTGTTTTATAAAAGCGATGTGATATATTAAATTATATGTGATTAAGACAGAAAGATCGGTGAAATATAAAAAAACGGAGGCGTCTATGTCAGATCATTCCATGGAACTTTTTCAAACAGATACCAGACACTGGTTTGAACGTGCTCTTGGTACCCCTACCCTGGTTCAGAAACAGGCATGGCCTGAAATTGCAGCAGGCAGGCACACTTTTGTTTCAGCCCCTACCGGAACGGGTAAGACGCTGACGGCATTTTTGATATTTCTTGACAGGCTTTTAAACGAAGCAGCAAAGGGTGAGTTAAAACAGGAACTGCAGCTGATTTACATCTCTCCTTTAAAATCCCTGGCTGGTGACATCAGGGAAAATCTACGCAGGCCCCTGGAAGGAATTGTGGAGGAGAGAAAAAAGTCAGGAAATTATAGCGGTCAGGAACTTTTCGTGGGTATCCGTACCGGTGATACCACACAAAAAGAGCGGAATCAGATGATCAAAAAACCTCCTCACATTCTCATAACAACTCCGGAATCGCTATATCTGATGCTGACCAGTAAATCAGGACAGAAAATCTTAAAGACAGCAAAAGCGCTTATCATTGATGAACTGCATGTGATGATTGATACCAAGAGAGGCGCGCATTTAATGCTTTCTGCAGCCAGACTGGACAAGCTTTGCAGTAAGCCTTTGCAGCGGATCGGATTGTCCGCTACCATTGAACCTCTTGAGCTTGCAGCAAACTACCTGGCTCCCGGAGAGGTTTCTGTTGTCGCGCCTAAAATGAACAAGGAGATCCGGATCGAAATAAAAAGTCCATTTTCAGACGGAGGCATTCAGGGTAAGGACTCTGTCTGGAAAGACATTGCAAAAACCATATACTCTTATATAGGAGGAACAGGCAGTTCTCTGGCATTTGTGGAAGGACGGGCATATGCAGAAAAGCTTGCCCACTTCATTAACGAGTTAGGCGGAGAAGGTTTCGCCCGCACACATCACGGGAGCTTATCCAAGGATCAGCGTTTTGAAGTAGAGCAGGCACTGCGTGATGGTTCTTTGAAACTTCTTTGTACCACTTCCTCCATGGAACTTGGAATTGACGTAGGAGAAATCAAACAGGTATTTCAGGTTGGCTGCCCCCGTTCTGTTTCCAGCACCATGCAGCGGCTGGGCCGTGCCGGGCATAATCCCGGGCGTGTCAGCGTTATGTATATGTTTCCCAGAGAGGCCTCGGAAGGCTTATTTTGCGGATTTACTGCAGAAGCAGCCAGAAACGGGAAGATAGAATATGCCAGACCGCCCAGACTATGTCTGGATGTACTTGCCCAGCATCTGGTATCCATGGCATGTACCCAGGAATTCGGGGTGGAAGATGTGATGGATATTTTAGCCGGAGCCTATCCGTTTTGCGAGGTAACGGCAGAGGATGTAAAAGGCGTTTTACGAATGCTTGCAGGTGATTATGAGCATGAACGGGATATTCCGGTACGACCCCGAATTATTTACGACCGGATTCATGACCGGATAAACGGAGATGCTTACAGCCGTATGCTGGCGGTCAGCGCAGGTGGAACCATTCCTGACAGAGGTCTTTACACAGTCCGGTCAGAAAGCGGAGTCAGGCTGGGAGAGCTTGATGAGGAGTTTGTCTTTGAAAGCAGAATCGGGGACCGGTTTTTACTTGGTACTTTCGCATGGCAGATTGTCAATATCATGCGGGATACAGTGATCGTATCACAGGCAAATACTTCCGGCGCCAGGCTTCCCTTCTGGCATGGAGATATTAAGGGGCGAAAACTTGGAACCGGACTTGTATTCGGGGAGATTTTCCGCAGGTTTAATGAGTCCGGCAGTACAGAAGCTTTATATAAAGAATTAACAAAGCTTGGCTTAGATGAAGTGACAGGAGAGCGTGCCCTTGATTTTCTGCTCAGTCAGCAAAAAAGCACGGGAATCCTCCCGGATGACAGAACCATACTGGTGGAGCACTTTATGGATGAAAACAGCAATCATCAGATGATGGTTCACTCTGTATTTGGACGTCAGATTAATGAACCCCTGTCTCTTCTTGTGACTGAAGCAGCAAAGCTTCATATGGATACTACCATTAACTGCACGGCGGATGATGATGGTTTTTTATTGTTTCCTTATGATGGAACCCCTTTGCCTGATGGACTTATTTATGAAGTGTCTCCTCAAAAAGCAGATGCCATTGTGGTTGCATTACTTCCGGGCACCCCTTTATTTAACATGAATTTCCGTTACAATGCCGCCAGGGCACTGCTCATGGGAGTAAGGAATCAAAAGCGTCAGCCCCTCTGGATTCAGCGAATGAAAAGTGCACAGATGCTGTCTGGCCTGTTAAAAGAGGAGACCCATCCCATACTAAGAGAGACAAAACGGGAATGTCTGGAGGACTTTTGGGATTTAAAGGGACTGCAGTCTGTTTTATATGAGATACAATCAGGAAACATCCAGATACGGGAAATGTACTTAGAGACGCCTTCCCCTATGTCACTGCCTTTAAGGCGCCAGACGGAAGCTTCCATGATGTATGATTATGCTCCCACGCCCCAGAGCATCCATGAGAGGGTAAAGGAGGCGGTTCATGAGGCGGTCAAAATCACCCCCGAGCCTGAGCATCTGGCCCGTGTTTCCCAGAGAATGCATCTTCCGGAAGATGAGGAACAGCTTCATACGCTTCTTATGATCGAAGGTGATATGGAAGCAGGAGAACTTGATATTCCCATTGAATGGCTGGAGTCCCTGGCTTTTAAGGGAAGGGCACTCTACGTAGAACCCGGCTTATGGATTGCGGCAGAGCATGCTGGGGAATATGAAAATGCCCTGATTAAGGGGCAGAAAAATGCAGGAAAGCGTCTTGTCCAGAGAATGCTCAAGTTTCGGGGAGCAAAATCTTTGGAACAGACAGCTGAACGGTATTTGTGGTCACAGGAAAAGGCACTGGATATTTTAAATGCTTTATGTGATCAGAGGAAAGTGATTTTGCAGGAAGAGGTTTATTATCACGCAGACCTTTATGACAGAGCCAGAAATGAGACAATTAAAAGCAGAAGAAAGCAGATTACCACCCTTCCTTCCGGATGCTATGCCGCTCTAATGGCAATGCGCCTTCGGATATCCGCATCCCCTCTTGAGCAGCTTCATACTGCCATGGAAAGACTGCTGGATCAGCCTTATCAGGTAGATCTGTGGGAGAATGTACTTTTGCCTGCACGAGTGGGAAACTATCGCCCGGAACTTATGGATTCGCTGTTATCAGCGGGTAAAGTATTCTGGCAGCTGGAAAATGGTTCTGACCTTACGTTCCATCAGACTGCTGATATTGACTGGAGTGCAGATTTATCGGAAGTTCATGAACAGCTGGAGGGAGAGGAAAAAGCCGTATATGGCGCCCTGCTGAAACATGGAGCAAGCTTCATGCAGAGATTGGAAGAAATCATAGGGAGATCCCCTTATGAAGCCTTGTTTTCACTGGCGGAAAAGGGGCTTGTAAGTGCAGACAGCCTGATTCCGGTCAGGCAGCTTATGAACCGGGATAAACTGAATCAGGGAACCGTTCGCCAGCGGGTAAATGCCAGAACAAAGATTTTATTAACCGGCAGATGGGAAGTAATACGTCCACAAAAGGAAGCAGATGTTGAACAACTGCTTGACCGTAACTTTGACAGAACCGTGATTGTGTGCAGGGAGACAATCAAAGGTCTGACCTGGAGTACGGCACTGGAGACACTGCGAATCTGGGAATATATTGGCAGAGTGCGCAGAGGCTATTTTATTGAAGGGCTTTCAGGAATCCAGTTCATCAGGGATAAAGATTACTCAGGGACTTTGATAAGTCTTTCAAATCCCAGTAAAGAAATAATATGGTTAAGCGGAGCTGATCCTGCCCAGTTGTGGGGGAAAGTGCTAAAGCATCAGGAAGGAAAATCATTTCTAAATGTTCAGGGAACTGCAGTAGCATTATGCAAAGGAATCCCAGCAGCCATTTTTGAACGCCAGGGAAAAGTCTTAAAGATATTTGATATGGATTCTGCAGGGGAGGTGCTTAAGGTGTTTGTTAAGGAATTTATGGGACACAGGATATACCCTTCCCGAAACAGAATTGTAATAAAAGAGTACCCGGTGGAAGCAGAAAACCTGCTCCGTCAGGCAGGTTTTCGCCGTGAGCTGCAGGATTATGTCCTGTATTGCCTTTAGAGACATGGAAACCATAGAGGGATCATAGATTTAAAAATAATGATATGTTTGTGGAGTTGCACCATATCTGCTGCCGGCAGAACTGGACAGGGTTTTATATCTGGATGCGGATATTATTATCAATGGATCGCTGAATGAGTTTTACAATCAGGGATTTGAAGACAATTATGCCGCTGCTGTCAGAGACCGGTTTGAAAACATCGATAAAGTGGTTCTGCTTAAGGAAAAGCTTGGATTAAAAAAAGAAGAGGCCTATTTTAATTCAGGAGTCATGCTGTTTAATCTGGCATTGTTTCGGGAAGAAATTAAGCTTGAAGATATTATGGCTCTGATTGAAGAAAAAAGGGAAGCGTGTGCTATTTTGATCAGGATGTATTAAACTGCCTGTTAAAGAATCATATAAAGCTTTGCAGTCAGGAGTATAATACCCAGACGTATCCCTTTGACCAATGCAGTCTCTCCGATATAAAAGCTGCCGCAGTTGTCATTCATTATACCGGACTCCCTAAACCATGGAATCCGGTATACAGCGGAACACTGGACTATTTATATTGGAAAAATGCGTTAAATGCCGGATTTACCGAAGATTATCTCGACTATTGGGAGAGAAAATTCGGAAGTCAGGAAGCGGATGAAGAGTAAAATCACGATCCTGGCTGCACAATTGATTGAACGTAAGCCAGCATTTCCAGCTTTGACTGGATCGTTTCTGCATGATCTATCATATGCTGCTGTTCTTTTTCCGGCAGTGAAAAAAAGTAGTTCATTGCCTGAAATTCTTCCAGTGCCAGCCCGAAACCGACAGGCAAATCAGCACCCTGAGTGTAGTTTCTCATAGAGACCTCCTTGTATTTTATTATTTGTTATTATTGTATTTTTTTAATTAAGTATTCGGGAATCAGAAATTATTATAGAACCGGTTCATTTGAGGAATTATTATATACAAATACAAAACTTATATGAATCAGGAGGGGCTTAAAATGTTATTTCTCGCTGTGCTTTTTATTACATTAGCTTTAATTTTCTATACTCTGGGAGTGTTTGGTGAAAAAAAACAGAAGATTTTAAAACCGTGGCATCTTGTTGCTTTCTGGGCTGGTTTTGTCTGTGATACAACTGGAACATTATTAATGAGCCGTCTTGCAGTGGGACAGAGTGCTATTAATTTTCATTCAGTAACCGGAATTGCCGCAATCTTACTTATGCTTATCCATGCAGTCTGGGCAACGGTAGCTCTAATACGAAATAATAAGGATATGATGGATGGATTTCATAAATCAAGCCTGTTTGTATGGCTGATCTGGCTGATTCCTTATTTCTCCGGAATGTTTGCCCACATGATCAGGTAGCTGAAAAGGAGGTACAATGATACTCAGTGCCAGCCGCCGGACTGATATTCCGGCTTTTTATTCCGACTGGCTGTTAAACCGTTTAAGAGAAAGGTATGTACTGGTTCCAAATCCAAGAAACACCTCTCATTACAGCCGGGTACAGTTAAGTCCGCAGACCGTGGACTGCATCGTATTTTGGACTAAGAATCCCAAAGAAATCATATCTAAGCTTGATGTGATATCCGCTATGGGATATGATTTTTATATCCAGTTTACCCTTACTCCTTATGGAAGAGATATAGAGGAGCATTTACCAGATAAAAAAGATTTGATTGAAGTGTTTTTAGAATTAAGCGCAAAAATTGGATCCAATCGCGTTATCTGGCGCTACGATCCCGTCATTTTAACTGACAGGATGGATATGTCATACCATTTAGAGTGTTTTGAAAAGATGGCAGGTTTGTTGGAAGGCAGCACAAACCGATGTATTTTCAGTTTTCTTGATTTTTATGCCAGAGTGAAATCCCCGCTGCAAAATTTGGGAGTACGTGACATTCAGGAAGAGGACATGCTAAGGATTGGAGAAGGATTTTCCAGAAGTGGAATAAGTCATGGGATCCAATTGTCCACATGCTGTGAATCTGTTGATTTAAGCCAATTCGGGGTCAGCCATGCATCCTGCATCGATGGAGATTTAATTGAAGAGCTGATTGGCTGCAGCCTTCGCAAAAAGAAGGATAACGGTCAGCGTCCCGGATGTGGATGTATGGAAAGTGTGGATATCGGCAGTTATGACAGCTGCGGGAATGGCTGCAGGTACTGCTATGGAGTTTATTCAAGAGAACGAACCCGTGTTAACAGGGAGAATCATGATCCCCAATCACCGGTCTTGTTTGGATCGGTTCCTCCGGATGCCATTATAACGGAAAGACCTGTAAAGTCCTTAAAGGATGGGCAGATGGATTTCTTTCATCTCATTTAACATTTAATTGACAGACATATCTATTACATTCGTTAAGTTAACAACTATCTGAAATTTTCTGACATTAAAATCATAAGACGAATGCAGCAAAATATATATTAAACAGGGCTGATTACCAGAAAGACAAGCTGGAAATCAGCCTGGAACCTGAATGGAATTGGAAGGGGGGTTCAGATTCTGAACGACAGAAAACGAATAGCCGGAAAAAAATTCAGAATGCTGTCACTGAGCAGTAAATTTACATTGCTGATTCTTGGTGTTTTAATGGTACCCATTGGAATTTTTATTCTGCTGTTTTTCCATAATATGGAAGAATCCTTATACAAGGATGGACAAACACAGATGATTTATGAACTGGATAAAAGCTGCCAGAATGCGGAGCAGATTGCAGTAAACTGTAAATTATCTGCTGAGATCATTGTAAATAATGAATCCATCAATGATTTCTTAAATCAGATTGCGTCTGATAAAAAATTTAGTTTTATGGACATTCTGGACTTTTATGGAAAAGAGATCAGCGGAGTGCAGAAGATTGTCAAAAGCAATCCCTATATTTATAAGCTGAGAATATTTGTCAACTCCAATACCGTAAAGGAGATTATTCCCCTTCTCTACAAAGAAGATAAAATTGCTGATTTAAAATGGGGCAAAGATGGGGTGCCGCCTACAGGAACCTGGTGTTTTGATTATGAGGATGCGTTGGGGCAGGCAGATGATCCGGACCATATTCCCAGAATTGCTTCCCTCATCACAAGGCTCAATGATTATCGGTACGGACGGTATGGCATTGTGGAATCTGCGGTAACTATGGAAAATATGTTTCCTGATCTCTATCATTCAACCGTGACAGACAGGACCTGTTTTATCGATTCGGATGGCATCATGTACAGCAGTCCACAGCTTTCCTCCCTGAGGGAAAAGCAAAAAGAAGATATGATGGATTTTATACATAGTCTGGAGGAATCAGATTTGCTTTCCAACGGTGCAGTCAGCAAAAGGACAAGAATTGGGGGAGAAGAGGTATTAGCCGGCTGCGTGAAAATTAAATCCATTCAGGGATACTTAATCCGGATTGTCTCCACGAAAAATGAAAAAATGGCGCTTCGTACTTCGAAATTACAGTTTTCTCTTCTATGGATTGTGATTCTCATCGTACTGTTTTTATTTTCCAATAAGCAGGTAACCCATATATTAAGGCAGTTTTTCGAGATCTACGATACAGTTTATCAGGTACAGAAGGGGGATTTAAAGGTACGAGTAAAGAATATGAGCCGGGATGAATTTGGAGAACTGGGGATTGAGCTGAATACCATGCTGGACCGGATACAGAAGCTGATGGATGAAACACTGCACCGTGAGCTGCTTGTAAAAGATGCGCAGATTAAGGCATTGCAGAATCAGATTAATAATCATTTTATTTACAATGTATTGGAATCAATAAAAATGATGGCAGAAATTGATGAAAAATATGAGATTGCAGATACGGTGACTTCATTCGGCGGGCTTTTGCGTTACAGCATGCGGTGGAAATCTAGCTATGTTATGGTGGAAGCAGAAATTGAGCAGATCCGGAATTACCTGGCGCTTGTAAATTTATGGTATGACGATGAAATCGGCTTAAGCATGGAGATTCCACAGGAAATTCTGTGTCAGGAAATAC
>Ga0316604_10003509_pt1 | contig 10974 bp, 10 predicted proteins | sample OWC_soil_day20_C_FD_207650 | JGI IMG/M metagenome (GOLD analysis project Ga0316604, IMG submission 207650) | Wetland soil microbial communities from Old Woman Creek delta, Ohio, United States - OWC_soil_day20_CT | ecosystem: Environmental > Terrestrial > Soil > Wetlands | place: USA: Ohio... | reverse complement strand
CCGGAAACCAAGCCACTGTTGGTGGTCCCTGCGGGGCGGCGGCGAACCTTGCCGGTTACGCGCAGACAGAACTCGTTGCGGACGTCTTCGGCTATCTTGAAGGTTTCGGCACGGTCAGGATCACACACGATCTGGACCAGACCTTCACGGTCGCGCAAATCGATGAAAATGACGCCGCCGTGATCGCGACGACGATGAGCCCAGCCGAAAAGGGTAACGGTCTGGTCTAGGTGAGCGGCGGAAACGAGGCCGCTATAACAGGTACGCATCAATGATCTCCGTGATCCGGTGTTTTGTTTTGATATTTCAAGGCAAGCCGCACAGGCTACTCTTCAAATTTGTGGTACTTGCTCACTTCAGGGGCAACTGAGCCCATTGAAATGATGAACTTCAATGCGTCGTCAACAGACATTTCCAGTTCGACAACGTCTTTCCTGGCCATCATCAGGAAGAAACCCGAGGTCGGGTTCGGGGTCGTCGGGACATAAACACTGACCGAGTCCTCGTGCAAGTGGTGGGCCAACTCACCGTTTGGTGTTCCCGTCTGAAAGGCAATGGTCCAGCTGCCCGCGTGCGGGTACTGGACCAGCAAAGCCTTGCGGAATGCTTGACCACCCGGTCCCAGCAAGGTGTCGGAAACCTGTTTGACGCTGGAGTAGATCTGCCTGACCACTGGAATACGGTTCAGGATGCTTTCCCAGATCCTGACCAGACGCTGCCCGAGCAGGTTCGAAGTCACCACGCCGGTGACCATAACAACCAGCACGGTCAAGACGGTGCCCAAGCCCCACAGTTTGAAGCCGATCAGGGTACTGGGTTGCCAGGCTTGAGGCAGAAGCAGTAAGGACTGGTCCAGGGTGTTGATGATGGATTTCAGGACCCAGACCGTGATGGCAAGAGGCACCCAGACCAGCAGGCCGGTGATCAGATATTTCTTCATTAAATGCGCGGCCTCTCAGTGGCAGGAACAGTTGCCAGCACAGGGCGGTGGTGGGGAGTTGGATTCCGGTGCGGCCGGGCAGGTGCCCCCTTTGAAGTCCGTTTCATACCAGCCACTTCCCTTGAGCTGGAAACCCGCTGCAGAAAGCTGCTTGGCATACGCGGTGCTTCCACACGCAGGGCACGTCGCTATCGGCGCGTCGCTGAGTTTTTGAAGATGGTCTTTTTGGTGACCGCAGTCACCACAACGGTATTCGTAAATCGGCATGTGCTTCCCCTAAAGACAGAATTCTAACGCATTGGCGCAGTCAGAAAAGCTGCAGACCCGCTTTGCAAGGTTTGGCAGGTCACGTTCAGGGGATTTTGGGGCTGAATACGCAGAATCAAGGTCGTTCAGACAGGAACGAACAGCTTGCTGAGGGTATCACCTAAAAACAGGGCCAATATGCCTGCTGCGGCAAGGTAGGGACCGAACGGGATGGGTTTTTCGCGACCATGCTTGGCGAAAACGATCAATCCGATACCGACACAGGCGCCAACGGCGGAAGAAAGCAGAATGACTGCAGGCAGGGCTTGCCAGCCAAGGAATGCACCAATGGCTGCTAGCAGTTTGAAGTCTCCGTAGCCCATGCCTTCCTTGCCCGTGACCAACTTGAACAGCCAGTAGACTGACCAGAGTGACAAGTAACCTGCCATTGCGCCTATCACGGCCGAGTCGAGCGGGACGAAAACCTGGTTCAGGTTTAAAAGCAGACCCAGCCATAGCAAGGGGAGGGTAATGTCATCTGGCAACAGGTACGTATCCAGATCAATGCACGCCAGCGCAATCAGGGGCCAAACCAGCAGCAAGGCGCCCAGCGTCTGGATGGTCGGACCGAATTTCCAGGCCACCAAGGCAGAAAGCAGCGCGGTGATTACCTCGACGACCGGATAGCGTATGCCGATCGATGCATGACAATGCCGGCAACGTCCTCGCAGAAACAGATAGCTCAGCAGCGGGATGTTCTCGATTGCCGTGATCAGGTGGCCGCAATGGGGGCAACGCGAACGCGGGGTTGACAGGCTGATCCGTGGTTCATCCGAAAGAGTCTCTCCACGTAAGTCAGCTGCGTCATCCTGCCATTGCCGTTCCAGCATTTTGGGCAGGCGATGGATGACGACATTCAGAAAACTACCTATGCACAGGCCTATTACAGCGCAGATAGCTATGAGGGCAGGCTGTTCCTGCATGAATAAATGAATCATATTTTTGTGAGCAGGCTGAATCCGGCTTTAAACGACGCCACCTAGCTTGAAAATTGGCAGGTACATTGCCACTACCATCCCACCGATCAGGGTACCAAGAAAGACAATGATGATTGGCTCTATCAATTGCGATAGTCCAGCAACCATGTCGTCTACTTCACGCTCGAAAAAATCTGCCACTTTTCCGCACATGCTGTCGAGTTGCCCTGATTCCTCGCCGATCGAGACCATCTGGACCACCATGGCCGGGAAAACCTGGACGCCCTGCATAGCGACTGTAAGGCTGGTGCCGGTAGACACCTCATTCTGGATATTTCTCGTGGCGACTTTATAAACATGATTGCCTGCGGCACCTGCAACCGAATCGAGTGCCTCAACCAGCGGTACACCGGCGGCAAACATGGTTGATAAAGTGCGGGTCCAGCGCGCGATGGTGGCTTTTCTCAAGAGATCGCCTATTACCGGAATTTGTAAGCTTGCCCGGTCTACCCAAGCCTGCAAAGCTGGTGAGCGCTTGTATGCCATGGCTGCGCCAACAATGGACGCTATAAGAACCACAAGAATCAGAAAACCATGGGCAACAAAAAAGTCAGAGATACCCATTACAAACAGGGTTGGGGCCGGGAGATCCGCACCAAAACTTGTGAATACCTGTTTGAATTGGGGTATGACGAAAACCATCATGACTGCCGTGACGCCACCAGCAACTACCAGAACCGAGATGGGGTAAAACAGGGCAGACTTGATCTTGCTCTTGATGGCGAGCATTTTTTCCTGGTAGATCGCGATGCGGTCGAGCAGGTTTTCCAATGCTCCGGATTGCTCGCCAGCCGCGACGAGGTTGCAATAAAGTGCATCGAAATAGGCCGGATGTTTGCGCAGAGAGTTTGAAAGGCTTGTACCTGTTTCAAGTTCACTCCGGATGTCGTTGAGCAGGCGTCCCAGTGATGGGTTGCTTGTGCCTTTGATGGCGATGTCAAAAGACTGCAACAGCGGAACCCCAGCGCGCATCATGGTCGCCAGTTGGCGCGTAAACACGGCGATATCCTTGTCCTTGACCTTGGAACCTCTTCCAAAGGAGCGTTTTTTGACCTTTGTGACGGAAATACCCTGGCGCCTCAAAGTTGCCTGGACGACGTTTTCGGTATGCGCACGGAGCTCACCACGTACGATCTTGCCGCTTTTATCCTTGCCTTCCCATGCGAACATGGACTCTTTTTGTTCGGTTGCCGGGCGGCGGATGGATCGGGTTGCTGTGGCCATGTCGGATTCCCGTGAATTACTCGTTGGTTGTGGCAAGAACTTCGGTTAGCGACGTCAATCCTTGCTTGACCTTGATTAGGCCGGATTGGCGCAAATCGTGAACGCCTTCAAGTTGGGCTTGTGCAGCAATATCCATGGAGTTGCCTCCTGTCATGATGATGCGCTGAATTTCTTCAGTGATAGGCATGACTTGATAGATCCCGACCCGCCCTTTGTAGCCGGTCCCTTTGCAGCGGTCGCAGCCTGCAGGGCCATAGGCTTGCCAGCTGCCATCCAGGTCTGATTCGGTAAATCCGGCGTCCAGCATTGCTTCGACCGGGATGTCGACTGGTTTTTTGCATGTACACAAGCGACGTGCCAGACGTTGTGCTGTGATCAAAATGACGCTCGAGGCGATATTGAATGGGGCTACGCCCATGTTTCTCAAGCGTTCAAGCGTTGTCGGTGCGTCATTGGTATGCAGGGTTGACAATACCATGTGACCGGTTTGTGCTGCCTTGATCGAAATTTCTGCAGTTTCCAGATCTCGGATTTCACCGACCATGATGACGTCTGGATCTTGTCGAAGAAAGGCCTTGAGCGATACGGCAAAGTTCAAGCCAGCCTTGTCATTCATGCTGACCTGATTGACACCTGGCAGGGTGATTTCAGCCGGATCCTCCGCGGTCGAGATATTCACGCCCGGCTTATTCAAGATATTCAGGCAAGTGTAGAGCGATACGGTTTTTCCGCTACCGGTCGGCCCGGTTACCAGTACCATGCCATACGGTCTTTCGATCGCGTCCAGTAGTGCGGCTTTTTGTTCAGGGTCGTAGCCGAGTGCATCGATCCCGAGCATGGCGCTGGTCGGGTCGAGAATCCGCATGACGATCTTTTCGCCATACATGGTCGGCAGGGTTGAGACCCGGAAATCGATGGCCTTGTTCTTGGATAAGACCAGCTTCATGCGCCCATCTTGTGGCACGCGTTTTTCCGAAATATCCAGACGCGAAATCACCTTTATCCGGGCAGCGATCTTTTCTTTCAAGGCCAGTGGTGGCTGGGATATCTCACGAAGGACGCCGTCTGTCCTGAAACGGATACGGTAAAACTTTTCATAAGGTTCGAAATGGATGTCGGAAGCCCCTTCGTTGATCGCATCGACAAGCATTTTCTGAATGAAGCGGACAACCGGGGCATCATCAACTTCTGCTGATGCATCTACTGTCTGAGTTTCTTCGGGGCTGACATCATTCAGCCCGTCCATATCAAAATCATCAGTGGCCGACAGATTGTTCAAGGCCGTAGCGACAGTTTCTGTCAGTTTTGCGAGCAACTGGACCAGTTTGTCGACTTCCACAACTACCGGATCGACAGCCAGACCGGTCTGAAAACGGATTTCGTCCAGTGCGCGCAAATTTGTCGGGTCTGCCAGGGCTACCGCGATCCGGTTGCCACGCTTGCTTAACCCTATGACCTGATGCTTGGCCATTAGTTTTACATCGATGGCATCCTTGGCAACGTAAGTTTCATCATAAGCCGCCAAATCCAACCAGGGACTGCCGAAGGTTGTGGCGCAAAAGGTGGCGACCTCGTTGGCGCGCATCAAGCCACGCTGGACGACTTCGGCAACAAATCCTCCGGGAGTGTTGGAAGGAACGGAGCAGGCTAAAGCATCGGCCTCATTGAGCCGACTGTGCTGGACCAACGCGCGTGCGAGGCCACTCAGGGCGGTTTGTTGGACGGATGCCATCAGGGTTTGATCTACCTACTATCAATGGGTTACAAGCAATTGTTGATGTTGCGCTGCAATTCGCCCCATTGTAAACCGGGCTGTGTCATTTTTTGCACCAATAGTCGGACTTCTCAGGGCTCCGGGCTGCTCGGCCTGCCGAGGCTTCTAACTGTCGATGCGGGAAGCGCTGTCTGAACCCATCAAATGCTGCGTCCCAGCAGTACTTCCAGAACGAAACGGGTGCCTGCGTAGGCGAGTAACAGACTCATGAAACCCGCCAGCATCCAGCGAGTTGCGGTCTTGCCTCGCCAGCCCCAAATATGGCGTCCGAGCAAGAGAATCGCAAAGAGGAGCCAGGACGCAACGCCAAAGATGGTTTTGTGGTTCAGCGCCAAGGGTTTTCCGAAAATCTCTTCCGAAAAGAACAAGCCTGAACCGACTGTCAGTGTCAGAAATACGAAAGCGGCTCCTGTTATCCGGAACAGGAGGTTTTCGAGAGCAAGCAGCGGTGGCGTGTCATTGTCAGAATGAAGATGTGCTTTATGAATGCTGCGCTCTGCGGCGGCGAGTAAAAGGCCATGAAAAACTGCCAAGGTAAACAGACTGTAGGCCAGCATCGCGACAACGACATGTGTCCTGAATGCCCAGCTCGTCAGTTCCAGTGTCTGCGGATGTCCGGGCAACAGGGCTGGTAGCAGGCTGGCCACTGCGGCGACAGGTGCAGCCCGTCTGAGCAAACCATTTAGCGGTCTGAGCAGGCTTTCAAGACTGTAAATGAGCATGGCCAGCCATAGCGTCAAAGACAGTGCCACGCTGAATCCAAAACGCAAAGTGCCACTTCCCAGCAATGACTCGCCAAGCGACCATGCATGAGAGAGGAGCGCCGCCAGCAACAAGCCGGAAATCAAGTTTCGACGGTTTGCCGGTGTGCGGATGCAAGCCAGCGCCAAGGCTGCATAAAATATGGCAGGAAGCAGATGCAGTAGAATGTTTTCCATCTCTTCAGTTTAACGCCCATCAGGGCGACGGCGAAACTCTTGCCGCCCTGACTCTTGCCGGATTCCTATCTCATGCTGGATAACCTTACCACTCGTCTTGCTCAAGTCGTCAAAACCCTGCGTGGGCAAGCTCGGCTGACAGAAGACAATATTGCGGAAATGCTGCGCGAAGTGCGCATGGCCTTGCTGGAGGCGGATGTTGCATTGCCGGTCGTCAAGGATTTGGTTACCCGGATCAAGGAGAAGGCGCTTGGGCAGGAGGTGATCGGATCTCTTACCCCCGGTCAGGCATTGGTGGGGGTGGTGCAGCAACAGCTCGCTGAAATCATGGGGGGCGCCCAGTCGGCGCTGAACCTTGCGACACAACCACCGGCCGTTATCCTGATGGCGGGTCTTCAGGGCGCGGGCAAGACCACCACGGTTGGCAAGTTGGCAAAATATCTCAAGGAAAAACAGCGCAAAAAAGTTTTGGTAGTTTCATGCGACGTTTATCGTCCTGCTGCGATAGCACAGTTGCAGACTGTTGCAGGGCAGGCTGGCGCCGAGTTTTTCCCTTCTACGACGGCCGAGAAACCCGTTGATATAGCCTTGGCTGCAGTGGATTTCGCCAAAAAACACTACTTTGACGTGTTGTTGGTAGATACGGCAGGCCGATTGACGATTGATGCCCAGATGATGGCGGAAATCCAGCAGCTTCATGCTGCCGTCAAACCGATTGAAACCCTATTTGTGGTTGATGCCATGCAGGGGCAGGATGCTGTGAACACGGCGCGTGCGTTTCATGAAGCCTTGCCACTCACGGGCGTGGTATTGACCAAGCTTGATGGTGACTCACGTGGGGGTGCTGCATTGTCTGTCCGGCACGTCACGGGAGCCCCGATCAAATTTGCGGGGGTCGGCGAAAAGCTGACCGGCCTGGATGAATTCCACCCCGATCGGATGGCCAGCCGGATTCTAGGGATGGGTGACATCTTGTCACTCGTCGAAGAGGCTCGATCCATTGTTGATGAAAAATCGGCAATGGACCTGGCGAACAAACTCAAAAAGGGCAAGGGCTTCGATCTGAATGACTTCAAGGAACAGATCGGTCAAATGCGCAAAATGGGGGGGCTTTCCAGCCTGATGGACAAGATGCCTGCGCAGTTCGCACAGGCAGCCCAGCAGATGCAAGGTGGGGAACAAGAAAAGACGATGGGGCGGGTTGAAGGCATCATCAATTCCATGACGCCTTTTGAACGTTCCAATCCTGATTTGATCAAAGCCAGTCGCAAACGCCGTATTGCTGCCGGAGCAGGCGTGCAAGTTCAGGAGGTCAATCGTCTGCTGAATCAGTTCGAGCAGATGCAGAAGATGATGAAACAGTTTTCCAAGGGTGGGATGGCCAAACTCATGCGTGGCATGGGGGGGCTCAAAGGGATGATGCCAAGAATGTAATCTGCTGCCAGTAGAATGCTTGTGCTGTTTCGGTTAACGAACGAGGGGCGCCAAATCAGCGCCCCTCTTTTTTCTGTGTTGAATTGTGATTAGCGCAGACCCGCCGTGTAGTCAGCTACTGCCTTGATTTCGGCGTCAGTCATGCGCAATGCCAGCGCGCGCATGACGCTGGCCGGGTCGTTGGTGCGCTCTCCTGCGCGGAAAGCTTTGAGCTGGGTTTCGATGTAATCGGCGTACTGGCCTTGCAGGCGCGGGTACTGGCCAGGAATTCCCAATCCAGCCGGGCCATGGCAGCCTGCGCAGGCGGGCAGTCCCTTGCTGATATCGCCGGCGCGCCAGAGCTTCTGACCGAATTCGATGGTCTGTTTGTTCTTCGAGAATTCGGGTTTTTGCTTTTGTTGAGAAAAATAGGCAGCTAGCCCACGCATGTCCGCATCTGACAAGGTGGCTGCCATCGGGGCCATGGTGACGTTGACGCGTAGCGCGGGTTTTCCGCCTACGCTTTTAAATTCGCTCAATTGTTTGTAAAGGTAGGCTTCATGCTGGCCAGCCAGTTTCGGGAACGTGGCGGCGATGCTGTTGCCGTCGGCTCCATGACAGGCTGCACAGACCGTTTCGGCTGTCTGCTTGGCTTTGGCCAGGTCGGGTTGGGTCGCAGGTGCATTTTGTGCGAATGCGGTCTGGACAGTCAGGGCAATTGTCAGGATTGAAATGCGCGCGATCATTGTCACCTCTGAGGTGTGGCGTTCTTGAATCCTGATATTCTATACCGCCGCGCGTGTTGCGCGGAATCCCGCATATGTACGTCTCCGGTTTCCTCCATGTCCTTGTTCCGTAATGCTCGTTTCGAGATTTCCATTGCCCGTCCGCAGGATTTGCCTGCGCCTGATGGTGCGGAGATTGCCTTTGCTGGTCGCTCCAATGCGGGCAAGTCCAGTGCGATCAATACTCTGGTGGGGCATACGCGCTTGGCGTTTGTCAGCAAGACTCCGGGACGTACGCAACTGATCAACATCTTCCGCATGAACAATGGTGCCGCGCTGGTGGATTTGCCAGGTTATGGCTATGCCAAGGTTCCTGAGGCAATTCGCAAGCAATGGGTACGGTTGCTGGAAGAATATCTGTCGAAACGGGAGAGCCTGATCGGGTTGATCCTGATCATGGATTCGCGCCATCCGTTGACCCCTTTGGATCAGCAGATGCTTAACTGGTTTGCGCCGACGGGCCGGCCGATCCACGTTCTGCTCACCAAGTCGGACAAGCTCACGCGTGGTCCCGCCATGCAGACCCTTGCCAAGGTCCGCAAGGACCTGTCTGCATGGGGCGATCAGATTACGGTGCAGCTTTTCTCGAGTCTCAAGAAAACCGGGATGAATGAAGCGGAAAAGATCGTGGGAAGCTGGCTGATCCCCTTGTCTGAGTCGGCTGATGAGGCAACGGCCTCTGAATCGACCCAAAAATAAACCCCGGCGCGAGGGGGCACGCCGGGGCCGAAATGACCTGAATGACCCGGGGGAGTTCAAGCAGGTACCCGCTCAGGGAGGTGAAGCGGGTGACGGCTCGCACCGTCTGTAGCTAAGAGCGGCTGAGGGCCATAAAAGTTTAGGGATCAATTGTAAAAAAATGTAAGAGTTGCTGTGTCATTGAAGAAACGAGTCTTGGAGATGGGCCAGAAGATGCTTCCACTTGCTGCTTTTCCTTTCAATCGTCCCCGTCGCATGCGCAGAGACGATTTTTCCCGCCGCTTGATGCGTGAATCACGCCTGAGTACGGATGATCTGATCTACCCGGTGTTTGTCCTCGAGGGCGTCGGACGTCTCGAACCGGTGGCTTCGATGCCCGGTGTGTCGCGCATGTCGCTCGACAAATTGCTGGAAGTGGCTGCCGAGGCGGTCGCGCTGGGGATTCCCGCACTGGCGCTGTTCCCGGTGATCGAGTCGGGTAAAAGCGAAGGGGCGGAAGAGGCCTGGAATCCGGATGGACTGGTGCCGCGAGTGCTACGGGCTTTGAAGTCCCGCTTTCCGGATCTGGGACTGATCACCGACGGTGCGCTGGATCCTTATACCAGTCACGGACAGGATGGTCTGACGGATGCAACGGGTTACGTGCTCAATGATGAAACCCTTGCAGTTCTTGAGAAGCAGGCGCTGTGTCATGCGGCTGCGGGGGCGGATGTGGTGGCGCCTTCGGACATGATGGATGGTCGCGTGGGGCGTATTCGGGCAGCGTTCGAGCGCGAAGGGTTTATCCACACCCGTATCCTCGCCTATTCGGCCAAATATGCTTCGAGTTTTTATGGTCCCTTCCGCGATGCCGTGGGGTCTGCCGGGAATCTTGGCAAGGCCAACAAGTACAGCTACCAGATGGATCCAGCCAATTCGGATGAGGCAATCCGCGAAGTGGCGCAGGATATCGCCGAAGGCGCAGACATGTTCATGGTCAAGCCCGGGATGCCTTATCTGGACATCGTACGTCGGGTGAAGAGCGAGATGGCGGTGCCGACTTTCGTGTATCAGGTCAGTGGCGAGTACGCGATGCTGAAAGCTGCGGGAATGAATGGCTGGCTCAATGAAGAAGCTGTCTTTATGGAGTCCTTGCTGGCGTTCAAACGCGCCGGAGCGGATGGGATCCTGACGTATTACGCGCTGGAAGCTGCCCGAATCCTGAAGCGCGATGCCTGAGCTATTGATCCGGGCAATGCAGCCGGCCGATCTGCCGGCTGTTTTTGCTTTGCAGTGCCGTGCTCACCCTGCTGATTACCATGAGCCCGTTGACGCGCTGGCGAGTCGGCTGGAGGTGGGGTCGGAATATTGCTTTGTCGCGGAACGGGATGCGCTGGCGGGGTATGTATTCGCGCATCCTTGGGCCGGTAAACCGCCAGTCCTGCACGCGCCTATCAAGCCCTGTGCATCGCCTCACCATGTTTTCCTGCATGACCTTGCGGTGTGCCCGACTTGTCGGGGCGTGTCAGCCAGCCGACGCCTGTTTGACGCGGTACGATTGCATGCCATCCAGCATGGATTCGACACGATGCAGCTGGTCGCTGTCGGCTCCGCGCAGACGTTCTGGCAGGGACTTGGATTTGATGTCGTTCCGGACCAGCGTCTGCATGCCAGCTATGGTGACGCGGTGCTGATGCAGCGAACGCGGGTGGCGCAAGACGCATCGCGAGCTGCGCAGTCAAACCCTTGCAACGTGTAGGGGGCTCAGCCGCGCCTGAGCTGCAGCACCGAGTTCAGGCGCCGATCCACCCACAGGGGCTTCTTCATCGCCCGGGCTATCCAGAAGGTGCGCATGCCGAGTTGTTTGGCCGGGCGCAGGTTCATCGCCGTATCCTCGACCATGATGCAACGCCGGGCAGAGACTTTCAGTTTGCGCAGA
>Ga0316604_10003508_pt1 | contig 10975 bp, 9 predicted proteins | sample OWC_soil_day20_C_FD_207650 | JGI IMG/M metagenome (GOLD analysis project Ga0316604, IMG submission 207650) | Wetland soil microbial communities from Old Woman Creek delta, Ohio, United States - OWC_soil_day20_CT | ecosystem: Environmental > Terrestrial > Soil > Wetlands | place: USA: Ohio... | reverse complement strand
TTACAATTGTTTTACCGGTACCAAAAGAAGTCAGAGGGTCGGTTATGGCATTTTCCCCTTTCATAACCCGATGAAAATATTCTTTGTGCCCTACAGTAGCCGTAGTTCCATTCTGTCTAGTATAATTTCCTTTTTCATCTGTATATATGATGGATTCATAAATGGCATTGTTCGCGGTTTCCGATGCCAGGTATGCCATAATGGCGTCATGGTTGTTACTCTGAAATACTGGTGCTCGAGAAATAACCGCTAATTCCGCTTCAACTACATTCATCCACTTGCCGATCAATTCGCCGCGACTCTGTGTGATAATTCCAAGCTCAGTTTCCGCATCCGCCAATAGCACTTTTTGCGCTTGCCAATAATTTAGACCGGCTAGCAGTCCCAATGCAAAAACAAACAACGTAATAAACCAAATTGCGAGTTGGGCTCTAATACTCTTCAAGTCCTGTCCCCCCTGAAAAAATCAAACAATTTAGCCAACAGCCTATTGCGACACTGTTATTTTTTATCAAAAATCCAACCAATCGCTGTAACCACTATCATACTTCCAGCATCAATCCGATTGTCGGTGCAATTTCAATGTTCGCTTGTGTTTTTTCGCGCACTTCGTCTATAGTTACATCCGGTGCAATTGCCGTAAGAACAAAGCGATCTTCTTGAATCTGAAGAATCGCCAGTTCAGTTACTACTGTATCCACTTTTCCTGCGCAAGTTATCGGCAATGTACATCTGTTTAACAGCTTAAACCCATTGGTATCCGAAAAATGTTCCATCGTCACAATCACACGTTTGGCGCATAAGGATAAGTCCATAGCGCCCCCCATGCCAATTGCTCTTTTGCCCGGGATCATCCAATTTGCCATGTCGCCACACGCGTCAACCTGAAGCGCTCCCAAAATGGTTGTATCCAAATGTCCACCCCGAACTAGGCCAAAAGACAATGCACTATCAACGCAACATCCTCCCGGAACCAATGTCGTCTCTTTGCCTGCAGCATCAATCAGATATTTATCACCGTCTCCCGGCGCAGCATGTTTACCGCAACCGATTACGCCTGCCTCGGCATGAACCATGATGTGAATATTATCCGGAAGATATTGAGGCACACGAATAGGAATTCCTACACCTAGGTTAATAAGTTCACCATCGCTCAGCAGTGCAGCCGTATTTTTGGCAATAAATTCGCGAGAATCCCGCATAGTTTCCATCTCCGTCACACTATCATCAAGTCACTTTGTTTCGAGCACTCCGCTTTACACTGGTTCTATTGATACTACAGAGTCTTGTAAAATGAAATCCACAAAAATTCCTGGAACCATTATTTCGCTATCCGACAATTCACCATTTTCAACAATGAAATCGACTTGAACAATGACTGTTTTGGCCGCCATTGCCATATAGGGCGCAAAGTTTCGCCCACAATATTTCAACATCAGGTTTCCTGAACGATCAGCCTTATAAGCGTGAATTAGCGCGATATCGGCAGTTAGCGGCTTTTCTAAAAGATATTGCTTGCCATCAACTTCGATAATCCGCTTATTTTCTTCAACCATCGTTCCGAGCCCAACCGGCGTCAACACGCCTCCCAAGCCATATCCTCCGGCGCGGATTCTTTCCACAAAATTCCCCTGCGGCGCCAGCTCCATATCCAAACTGCCGGCCATCCATTTCTGGCCCGCTTCCTGATTGGTGCTAACAAAAGAATTAATTGATTTTACAACTCTGTTTTCATGGATGAGTAAAGTTTGCACATAATTGATTGGATCATTCGTTTTGCCGGCGGAACACGCAATCAGCGTAATCTCTTTCACACCGCTTTCGTAAAGAAACTCCAACAACACGGTGGGTATCCCGCAGGTGGAAAACCCACTCACCATAACGCTTTGTCCATCATTAAACTGCTGCATAATCATCTCTTTTGATACAACCTTGTTTGCGCGAACTTTACCCATGCATGCCACTTCTTTTCATTAAAATATGCAATATTTCTCAATGAACTCACTCAAATAAAGGTAGACAGTCTCAGGGCTCTCAACTGCAATGAAATGACCATAGCCGGGAATCAGTTTCAATTCGGCATGAGAGCTGTTTACGAGACGGGACAATGATTGCTTTGTCATTGTCGGTGTGTAGGATTGGTCATCCATTCCTTCAATAATCAACACCGGACAAGTAATCTTATCCATGCCGTCTTTCACATCAAAACTTAGCAGTTCAAGATAATCGCCCTGCTTGGTGATCCCAGTCTCTTGCAGTACTCCCCAATAAATGAACTCCTGTCGAGCCAGGCTGGTTTTCTGCCCAATAAGTGACTCAGTCAATTCAAGATGAGAATGTTGGCAGCTAACCAGCGGGTGAAACAACATATCAGTAACTCTGGTGTCGGTTTGGCCTGCAGTATCTTCAACCCCCTGCATACAGCAGACAGCGCGAACCGGATACGTCTGCGCCAGATAGTAAACGATGCAGCCCGCCATCGAGCATCCGCCAATAATCGGGTTTTTTATCCCTAAGGCGGTAATAATATCCCAAATCCAGTCACCATACTGATGAAATTCAGAAACAACTTTATTCCCGGGAAGAGGCCAGCTCTTGCCATGACCGGGTATATCAAAAGTAACGATCTTATACTGGCCTTTAAACAGTGAAATCAGATCATGATATTGACGGTTATCTCTTCCTGCGGTATGCAAAAAAACCAGAGTAGCTTGATCGTCTGGACCGTCGTTTGTTTCACAATAGACCTTAACGCCGTTCACACGCACATAGAACCCTCTAATTGGTGCGTCTTCGACAAAAACATCGGCGTCTCTTTGAGGGACAACCTCTTCCGATGGGGTAATATTTTCACGTGCGTAGGAATACAGTCGGGCGGCTTCAGCAAGTGGAGCCGCGCTCTGGCGCAACCGCAAAGTGCTGCCTAGTTGAGTTAACGCTAATTCAGGATCCCAGCCGCGTTTCTTGGCAGCTCCTTTATTGGCGCCAATGTTGACGCTTCTGCGACGATCCTTGAAATGATTCCACCCTTCAGTTGTTGCGGTAATGCCGATATCAATCCCTGTTATAGGAATGCCCGCTTCATAAGCATAGGCATATCCATTCAGAAAATACAGGGTTCCATTAATGCCTTCCTCGCCAAAAGTAATGCTACCTGTAAAGAAACGCCCATAGTAAAAACCCAGCCATTTTTCGTTTTCTGTCTCATTAATCAATTTCTGTGTTTTTTTCAAGTTTTCCAGCATATTGACCGCCATTTCCTACACTCCTTTGCGTTGAAATTCTTTACCAAATCCAGCGCATTTCTGCAGCAATGTCATCTTTGTGCAAAATAATCCAGAATTATTTGTGCAAAATCCTTTGGATTGGTTCGTGCGACATAGGCAGAAACCCCTTTGATACTTTCATATTTCGCGCCTGGAACCAGCGCTGCCACCTGAGGCTGACCCACTGCGGAAGCAATTTTCTCCAGCGCGACCACTACCGTCGGGGCTTTAATCCGGGGCAATATTTCCGTGTAATCATCATCCTCAAATAACGCCCAGTGTAGGGACTCCCCGAATGGCCCTGCCTGATGCAAACACAAAGCTCTAGCATTGGCATACTCCACCGCTTCTCCATATTGTGAAGCCCTTTTCCAGTACTCCATCAAGTGATTCCCATCCAGAGAAAGTTCGACTTTTTGAAAAATGGGAAGCTGCCGCTTGCTTTTAAAACGGCCATAATCCGAATCATATACCAAATGGCAAAGCATTAACCCATTCACTCTCTCTGCCCATTCCAGCGCTATGCGCGCCGCAATATTCGCACCGACCAAATTGCCGGCAATCACAGCATTTGGAATCTGCAAAGCGTCCATAAACCGGATAACCGTTTCCGCATGATCCCGTAAACTATAGTACCGAGGCGGGGCATCCGACCCACCAAACCCCAAAAGATCAGGAGCATAAACGCTAAATTTACTGCTAAGCAAATCACCGACTTGTTCAAATTCATCTGAAGAGCTTCCCGACATATGTAATAGTACAAGTGGCTGTCCATGCCCAATGTAACGATAATGCATTTGCCCTTCAGCGATGTCCGTATATGCTCGTTTCATAACTATTTCCCTTTCTTCTCATAGTTTTTTGTGGAATTTCAGCATCATAAGCAAACCTTCATCTCGATAATGTATAAGTTCTTCTCTCGTCTTTCCAGTCCCTGGATTTCGATTGGCCATCTCCTCCAGAAGACCCTGACACGCAATGTCCACATATCCTTCAGGAATCTCCGTCCATTTTGCCATATCTTCATACCACGCTTTGATGCTATCGCCTTTTTGGACAGCCTGCTTGCGCAGGCCTCCTTCACCGCCGGCCAGCTCAAACACCAGATGCGGACCAATAATTCCCCAACGCAGGCCCGGACCAAATACCACAGCCTTGTCGACTTCTTCAACCGTGCAAACACCTCGAAACACCAAATCTCTCGCTTCTCGATTCAGCGCTGCCTGAAGGCGATTTGCAATAAAGCCCGGACATTCTTTCTGCAAAACAATCGGTTCTTTCCCCATTGTGCGGTAAAACTGTACCGCGTTTTCCACGTATTGCGCCTCTGTAAGCTCACCCTTGGCGATCTCAACGAGTGGCATCAAAAATACCGGATTATAGGGATGAGCACCAATGATTCTTCGGGGGTGCGCCGCAAATTTTGCAATATCAGTGACCTTAAGTCCCGAAGTGCTACTCGCGATAATTGCTTCATCAGGGCAGTATTCTTCAATGTTTTTGATCACGCCATGCTTTAACTCCAAGTTTTCCGGGCAACTTTCCTGAACGAACTGCGCATCCTTTAAAGCTTCTTTTCTATCGCTAGTGTAGAACGTTCTGCCCAGACACTCTTCCATTCGAATTTGATCGATCACACCCGAATCACGACAAAAAGTCAACATACTCTTAATTTTTTCCGTAGCCGCTGCCAGTTTGACATCATCCAAATCATACAGTGTCACTTTGATGCCCTTTAGCAGGAAATTTGCACCCCAACCGGTGCCGATAGTTCCTGTTCCATAGCAAGTAACATGGGTAAAATTCATCGAACTAAGCCTCCCTTAGTCAACCGCAAAATCAGTGTTTACGGAAGTTCTGATCTTACGCACTTTTCGTACACTCATTAAAGAAAATCAATCTGCCGATATACAATAACGCCATTTTTTATAGTCATTTGCGGAATCAGCAATTCATTTCCTATCAAACTGCCTCCGCTGACATCTTGGAAACAAACCTGTTTATCCTGAGTTCTGCGCAAAACAGTGACATCTGCCGGCACGCCTTCTTTAAGCGTCCCCATTTCATTCTCAAGCCCAAATGCTTTTGCAGGGCGATAGGTAACAGCATCGATCACTTGCTGGAGCGGCATGCGAAGATTAAGATATTTCGACATGGTATAGGGCAGTGAGTATACGGGCTTTTTAAACATAGAACCTTTTGTCAAATCAGTACTGATGGTGTCAGGATAAAAACCGCAGTCAATCGCCGCTTGCGCCACTGAAAAAGCAAAATGTCCTACCCCATTTGCAACATCGAATAAGATACCTTTTTCCCTTGCCACCCATACACAGGATTTAAGACTGCCGTCATCGTTCAAAAGGGTATGGCCCGAACCATGAAAAGCATGGCAATATATATCTCCCGGTCGTAAAATTTCAAAAATTTCCTCCAATGTCCCGGCAGGATCTGTCGTGTGAACCACGACAGGCAAAGAAACCTCTTGCCCGATTTCAACTGCTGTTTTTAACGGCTCCAGTCCAAACCCTCCCACGATATTCTTGCTGATGCGAATTTTCAACGCCACAATTTCGCTGCTGTATTGCGCCACACAAGCGGCAATTCGCTTTCGGTCAAAGAATTTGGGATCAACGTTTTCGGGGAAAAAACTTGCCGTAGCTAAACCAACTGCCGATACGTTTAAATAAGCTTTAATGGTTGCCCATGAAGGTTGGACAATTTCATGTGAAAACAAGGCATAATTTACAATACCGGCGCTCCCGCCGTCGAATCCGGCAGTTGCACCGGATGACAGCAAGACAGCGTCCGCCCGGGTTCCGCCCATGCCGCACCCTTCAAACAGATGCATATGACAGTCAATCAAACCCGCGCTAACGATGCACCCGCTTGCATCAATGATTTCCGCGTCTTCCACATCGCTCAGATTTTTTCCCACTCTGGCTATTCTCCCAGAACATACTGCAATATCCATGATCTCTTCTAGCTGCTGAGAGCTATCAATTACCAGCCCATTCTTAATTAAATAATCCGCATGCATCTTGGTTTCCCCTTTCATCCAGTTTCTCCCAAAAGCTTTGCACTATAGCAAAAGTAGGCAGGTTTAGGCCTACCTTGCTTCACTCAAATTTATCTCATGGCGCAACTTTGCCATAGGATTTAGCAAGTACTGATACATCCATCAATTCCGGGAGTTGCTCAATATAGCTTCCAAGTTCCCTTACGCCATCTGCGGAAATAACCATTTCGGCAAGTTCTCTAAACTTATTGACAATGTCTTGTCGGGATAATGGGCAGTCGGGATCTCCTTTTCGCGAATAGTGCGTTGCCGTAAAAGTTCCTTGGGTAGTATGGACCGTTACGACGCCGCCTCTCTTGCCTGCAAAAAAATTTTCCTCACACACGGGATCAACAGAAAGCTCTATCTTTTTCATCAGCTCGGTTATCGCACTACTGGGCGGCCAGTTTGCAAATTCGCTGACTGTAACTTGCTTATGCAGCATCCCCGCTGCAACACAATAGGCAATACTGAACTTGGCCTGCAAAACATCTTGCGGCGCAGGGTTCCCTGAATTTACGATAGCGGTCTTATAAGTTCCAACCTTTACTTTTTTGATGTCTTGGCAAGACAATGCATTCGTCTCCATTACATCAATTGCGGCGTCAATACAAGCATGAATATGACCGCAACAAGGATAAAACTTAAAAGTCGTATCCAAAATCGTATATTGATCGCCCAAATCTTCAAATGCCGTCACCACATCGCCGTCAAACTTAGACATTGCAGCGAAGAAACCCGCTGGTCCATCCAGGATATTGCGTGGCCCATTAACCCCGCTCTTCGCCATCAGCGCCGCCAGCACTCCATTAGCAGAGGCCGTACCCAAATGAAACCGCTGCGCCATATTGCCATTGCATTCCTGCAAGCCTGCCGCTTTGGTCCCAGCGATCCCCAGTGCAAAAATCGTTTCCTCCAGTGTAAGCTTCAATGCTTTTGCCGCTGACGCTGCTGAACCAAACGAACCGACAGTTGCTGCCGTATGCCAATATTTATAATGGCTGGGATTGCAAGTTCGTGCAATGCGATTGGCGATTTCATAGCCTAAAACTACCGCCGTAATGAACTCTTTTCCTGTAACCGGAACTATATCGGCGATTGTCAACGCACCGGTAATTGCCGGGATTCCCGGGTGATAGATTCCATCTTTATACATATCATCAAACCCCATGGAATTCGCTGATGTACCATTAATAAGAGCAGCAGTCGCCGGATCCGCCTTTCTGTCAGTCCCTAAAACATGGCATTTTCCCGCTGGAAAATAGCTCTCCAACATGCGCAGCATTTTCACGGGCGGTGGCTGTATTGAGCCGGAATAAACGCATCCCATATAGTTATATACACAAGAAATCGCGATACTTTTGACTTTTTCGGGAAGATTTTCATATGTCTGACTGCAAATATATCGTCCCAGCCGATCTGATAAAGCCATCAGGAAAAACCTCCTTTACTTAAAAACGGTCAAAGCACTCTCATGCCGATTCCCATGGATTCATGATATCTTGAATGCAATATTTCCCTCCAGTAATCTCAAAAGCTGCGCCGGTAATATAGCCGGCTGCATCGGAAGCAAGATACAAATAAGTCTTCGCAACTTCTTCTGCGCTGCATACTCTTTGTAACGCGATACGTGAAAGCACATTTTTCCGATATTGCGAATCCTGTAACCGAGTTTTCATGATCGGGGTTTCCACTGCTCCAGGAACCACGGCATTGACTCTAATATTATAAGGAGCCAATACACCGGCTGTGGATTTGGTTAAGCTAAGAATTCCCGCTTTTGTAGCGGAGTATGGCACGCCTTTTGAATAAGGCATGATGCCGGCATAGGATGCTGTATTGATTATGACCCCGCCGCCGCATTCTTTCATGTGCTTCGCCACCACATGCGTACCCCAGAACGTTGCCGTCAAATTGATATTCAAAATAAAATTCCAATCGGCCAGTGTGAGTTCTTCAAATGATTTGACTCGATTCACACCAGCATTATTAACCCAAATATCAATCCGCCCATAATGGTTTCTGACATTTTCAGCAAATCGACTGATATCGTCGCCTTTACCGAGATCAACCACTTCCGTGTAAAGAGTATATCCTTTATCCGCAAAATTCTTTGCAATAACTTCCAAGCCACCTTCGCTGATATCGCAAACAGCGACTTTGCACCCTTCCTGAGCAAACCCCAAAGCAACCTGCGTGCCGATTCCGCCAGCGCCACCGGTTATGACGGCTATCTTTCCCTGCAAATGCAAATCCATATTTATTCTCTCCCTTCCCCAATTATTTGAGCATCTGGGTAACGCCAGGCCCCATTGGCAAGTCGAAGTACATCCAGATCACCATAAGTAATGTATGGGTAACCGCCGCTGCCATGACATACGGCAACGTCATAGAAAACAGCGTTCCGATCCCGATCTCCGGATCATCGGTTTTCTTATATTGATTCATAATACCGACAACGATCGGCAAAAATAGATTAACGGGTGAAATAGGGTTTACGACCGCATCGCCGACACGATAAATCAAAGTAGTAAGTGCTGGAGACAAACCTAATGATGCAAACATAGGAACAAAAATCGGGCCCATGATCATCCATTTGATATTGACTGCTGTGATAAACAAATTAACAAAGCAAGTCAGCACTAGCAATCCAAGCGCCAGCTGAATTGCCCCCAATCCCATCATGGAAAGGAAATTTGCTCCTTTAACTGCAATGACGGTTCCCAGATTACTGTCCCCGAAAGCATTAATGGCAATACAGGCAGTAAAACTGATGATAAAGAATGGAATCATATCTCTGATGCCATACCCCATCAACTTGGGAATCTGTTTTTTATTCGTAATTGTGCCCGCTCCATAGCCATAGGCAGACCCCAAAACAACAAACAAGATAAACAAAATACCAACAATTCCATTGATTAAAGGCGAAGAAGGCAGTAAGGAACCGTCCTTGGCACGAAAAAAAGCGTTAGGCGGCACAGTCAGCAAAAGCAGAACCGCCACAGAGACCACTAAAGCAACAACTGTGAATTTTAACCCGCGCTTTTCGGCTGCAGTTAATGCAGTTTTTTCTCCCAGCTCTTTCACTTCACCATATTTGCAGTCCGGCACCAGTTTTTCCGCAACAAATGCAACGGTAAAAGTACCAACGAATGCATACACAAACATGAAATAGTAGTTCATCAAAGGGTGAACCGGCGCACTAATTCCTGCCGCCTGGACAATCGTCTGTGTAATCCCTGACATCAAAACATCCGTGCCAAAAGGGAATATGCACGCGCTCCATGTTCCGTGCGAAGCAACATAACCAATCAAGGCCCCTTTTATCGGATTTCGGCCAACGGAAGAGAATATTGCCGCACCGAGAGTCGTTGTCAAAACAATGCCGGCGCTAGAGGCAAGATGAGAGCATGTACCCACAAACGCCAAAGCAATGGTTAACGTTAGTGATGTAGCATTGACGAGTGTTCCCTTCATTGCCGTGTCAAATAATCCGCTATATTGCGCCACACCAATTCCAATCATCAGAACCATCACCAGTCCCAATGCGGCAAAACTCACATAGGTTTTTACCATGTCGGTGATTAGCGAACGGAGGTAGTTCTCATTCAAAAGATTGACAATAGATACCGTTTTCGATGTCACCTTACCTGCAGCTGATTTTAAAACATAGGTTTCACTGACGCCACCGAAAATGGCACTCAGAATCAGCACAAGAATCAACATATACGCAAACAGAAAAAACGGATCCGGGAGCTTGTTGCCCCATTCCTCTACCTTGTCCATGAATCGAATGAAAGCAGTTTTATTGGGGTCTACGGCAACGTTATTATTTGTTGTCATTTTTTTCCCTCGCTTTTTGCGCATTGTTTCTCGATGAGAAATGTCGGAGGTTGCAACCATCTGATCTAAAATACAATTAGCACATAGGACCGCATAATGAAAAGAAACTAAATGACACCCTGTTCCTTAAAACTTTTTATCTCCGCCTGATTGTATCCAAGCGCGGCCAAAACCTCGGTATTGTGCTGCCCCAGTGTAGGGGGAGCGCACCGCACTTTGGGTGGAGTAGCTGACATTTTTACCGCCTGGTTCGTGATCTTAATCTCACCAACACCGGGATAGTCTACCTTGGTGAACATCTCACGAACACCGTCCGCGCCAAAGTGTGGATGATGGTATACCTGCTCTATGTTAAGAATCGGGCCGCAAGCTAGTTTAAGGTTCTTGAAGTATGTTATGCAGTCCTCAACAGTCTTATCCGCGGACCAATCATTCATCATTTGATCTACTGCCTCGCGGTTCTGCGTACGAGCTGTTCGGTCCTTGTATCTCGGATCATCCGCAAGTTCGGAGCGACCCCAGCTTTCGCAAATCTTTCGCCAGGCTTCATCGCCAGAGCCGGCATACATGTAATTACCATCTTTTGCGTGATACAAATTACCCGGCACACCAGCCGCATAACCGTTACCGAGACGCTGCGGCAATGTACCTTGCGACAGATAAAATTGATTGACGCTGGCGCCAGCCAAAATGCCTTGGTCAATAAGCGCCATATCAATCATTTGGCCGACACCACTTTTTTCGCGATAGTACAATGCCGCCACGATGGCATACGCAGTGTTCACTGCAGCCAAAATATCACAGACAGGCG
>Ga0316604_10003507_pt1 | contig 10976 bp, 14 predicted proteins | sample OWC_soil_day20_C_FD_207650 | JGI IMG/M metagenome (GOLD analysis project Ga0316604, IMG submission 207650) | Wetland soil microbial communities from Old Woman Creek delta, Ohio, United States - OWC_soil_day20_CT | ecosystem: Environmental > Terrestrial > Soil > Wetlands | place: USA: Ohio... | reverse complement strand
CTGGCTCAAACAACAGACCTGGTATGGAACAACCGGGGATATGGAACACCTGCGGCGGTTTTGGTTTAATAATTTCGATAAACGACCGGATTTTAAACCGAATTATATCGTGCCGAATATCTGCTCAATCTTACGATGCCTGAGTGTAGGAGATGGGATCGCTGTAGTACCCGATTTTCTGGCTAAAAAGGAGCTGGAAGAGGGCAAGGTGAAATTGATATGGGAAGGGAGCAAAATACACGAAAACACGCTCTATTTTGGCACAAGGAAGAAAAGTATATATGAGGGTGAGATTGCGAAGGTAAAAGAGATCTTTTTACGTGAGATGGTAAAGGGTGAGGTAAAGGGGATCAGCTGAAACAAACCTTTTTGCTGGAAATAACAAAACCTACCTAAATTCGGCTTCTAAAACCTGTAATTCATGAAGTTAGCAACGATCTACCTCCTTGCGGTATTGCTGGGCGCCACCAGCATTGCCAAAGCACAGTCGCAAACCGAAGTCCTGGTAAAAGAATGGGAAAGAGCAAAGGCCTACACCAAAGAATATCTGGATGCGATGCCGGATAAAGACTACAGCCTGAAACCAACCCCTGAAATGCGTTCATTCGCAGACCAGTTCCTCCACCTGACGGATGCAAACTATGGATTTATCTCCGCCGTCAGCGGACAAAAGAGTCCTGTTGGTTTTGGGGAATCAGAAAAATCTGCTGACAAATCCAAAGCAGCTGTAACCAAAGCCGTTATGGACGGGTATGATTTTGTAATTGCAAGTATCCAAAAGATACCGGCTGCTCAGCTGAATGACAAAATTAACCTGTTTGGAAAATTTGAGATCACCAAAGAACAGGCTATTTACAAAGCTTTTGAGCACCAAACACATCACAGAGGCCAGGCCACTGTTTACCTCCGCCTGGCAGGTGTAACACCTCCGCAGGAAAAACTGTTTTAAAATTATCCTAAAGCCGTCTCTATTGAGGGGACGGCTTTTGTTTTTTATGCTTCGCCCCCATCCTCATTCCTCTATTTATTATATTATTCAGGAGGAAATACCCCTGGCGACTATATTCGTAATTGGATTGTGGGTATTTCCCTATTCTCCGCTTTTTTTGAATGAGAGCACTTATATGATTTCTTCCCCACTGAATGCGAAGGAGTTTGCAAATAGCCGGGCAACATCCACAGGTAACCTGGGTGTTACTTTGGATAAGACTTTGGGCGGATGGATGATTGCGACCCATGGCGTCGTATTTATACCGTGGCTCACGCCGGGATTTGGATTCTTAGCATATATAATGATGCTATGTAGGGGATTTAGGTAAATTTGGGTATTGATAAAGTAACGATCGTATTTCAAAGATCGTGCATATGCCGAAGAAAATATGACAGTACCTATTTATAAGCTGGAGCAGGACGAGTTCATGAAGGATGGCCAATTTAAAGTCTATAATTTTGAAGGCAATTATCCGGACCGCTCAGAATTACTGATCCCTCATCGCAAAGATCATTATTTAGTTGTCCTGATCCGAACCGGGGGCCGCCGTCAGTGGATAGATATGAACGCTATCGAACTGAAGAAGAATACGGTTTATTTTACTAACCCACAGCAGGTGATTGTAAAAGAGGAGCTAACGCAATTATGGAGTACGGGGATTGCTTTTACAAAGGAATTTTTATCCCTGTATGGAAATGAAGCTTTATTAAAACTGCCCTTGATTGTAAATCCTTATAACGGGTATGAGCTGGAAATGACCACAGAGGATATAATCGTTGTAGAAGAATTATTGCAGAAGATCAATGTCGAGTACAGGCAACGGGGAGAATGGCAGCAACGTATGCTATGTGCCTACCTCACCGTATTGCTCACATACCTGAGCAGACGCTATACGGAACAATATACAGGCAATGACCTTAGCAGTGAGCAAATATTATTAAAACGCTTTCAGGCAAAGATTGATGAATTTTATCAGCAATATCATGAAGTGAATGATTACGCATCCATGCTTAATATTTCTGCCGGGCATTTAAGTGACGTCGTTAAGGGGCAAAGTGGCAAGCCTGCCATCAAGCATATTCATGATCGCCTGATCATGGAATCCAGACGTTTATTATTTCACACAGATCAGCCACTGAAGGATATTTCCTTCCAGCTTGGTTTCTCGGACACTTCTTATTTTAACCGGTTTTTTAAACGCGAAACCGGCCTCACTCCTGCTACTTATCGTGACCAGGCAAGGGCCATGTATCAATAATGGATTTACCTTCAAAATCTCAAAATTATTTTTTGAGATTTTGAACTTTTCATACCTACGTAATGTTAAGTATTGTTTGTAAACTGTCGTACTCATTTTTAAATCCCAAACACCACAACTTTTTAATAGCCCTTTTTTATTACCTCACTTTTAATCAATAACATTATGGATGGTTACATTGGCGAAATCAGAGCATTTGGCTTTAATTTTGTACCTACTGGCTGGCTTCCTTGTGATGGAAGCACGCTCCAGATTCAACAACAATCTATCCTCTTCTCCGTTATCGGTAATCGATTTGGAGGGAACGGAACAACAAATTACATGCTTCCGGATCTAAGAGGTGTAACGCTCGTTGGTGTAAATACTGCACAAAGCGGATATAACACCCCAGGCATTACCGGAGGATCTGAAAATGTAACACTCACGGTGAGCACTATTCCGGCGCACAATCACCAGATAGGTGCAGTTACACGTTCAAGTGCAGCTCAATTAACACAGGCAACGAATGTGCCGGCACCCACTGCTTATCTTACCAATGCTTACTCCACAGGCCTTAGTCTGGGTATTATTGCTTATGCAGATACTGCCAACGGTACGCTGAACCCTCAGAGTATTTCGACTGCAGGCGGCAGTCAGGCACATAACAATATGTCGCCCTACCTGGCCATGACTTATTGTATCTGTGTGGAAGGCGAATATCCACAACACCCCTGATTCACAATTTTCATTCACACATTTGAATTTCACTTATGGAAAATTATCTCGGAGAGATTCGTGCATTTAGTTATGGCCGGGCACCAAGAGGTTGGGTTCCCTGCAACGGCCAACTTTTACCGCTCGCACAAAACCAGGCTTTATTTGCCTTACTGGGCATATATTATGGGGGCAACGGCACCACCAACTTCCAATTACCTAACTTAAACGGCAGAAGTATTGTTGGTACCGGTACCAGCAAAAGTGGTAGTAATTATCCTATAGGTCAGGCTGCTGGCACTGAATCGGTGACACTTAATTCCAACGAGCTCCCCTTACACAATCACCTCGTTCGTACCAAAAGTGCTTATGATGTAGGTTCGCCGTCAACCAACTTCCTGGGAAATCCTGACATAAAAGGTACATCGCCTGTGGCCAATAAAGCGACGGTCAACTTATATGCTGCGAGTGCAGGCACTTTGACACAGATGGGTCCCTGTATTACACAGGCAGGTAATAACCAACCTCACGAAAACAGGCAGCCATACCTGGTGATCAATTATTGCATTGCCACACAAGGCATATACCCATCCAGGCAATAACATTCCCAATAACCTTCAAAAATATTTTATGGATAATTACCTCGGAGAAATCAGAGTTTTTGCCGGCAATTATGCACCTATTGGCTGGTCAATTTGCAATGGGAGTCTGCTCTCAATCAGTGAAAATGAGGCATTGTTCACCCTTATCGGCACCACTTACGGTGGTAATGGCAGCACCAATTTTGCATTGCCGAACCTGCAGCAGAGAATAGCTTATGGCCAGGGCACACTGCAGGGAGGGGCTACCTATACAATGGGTGAAAATGCCGGTTTAGCCAATGTAACATTGCTCACTACCCAGATACCTTCGCATACACACAATCTGATGGCAAGTACCAGCAATGCTACTACCGGTGAACCTAACAATGGGTTCCTCGCCAATACGAATGGTACTACCAGCACGCCACCACCGCCTACTCCCTACCCGGATGTAAAACTGTATACGGCGCTGCCATTGCCATCAGGAGCATCAGCACCAAATGTAACGCTGGATCCTACTGCGATGACGGTCACTGGTAGTTCGTTACCGCACGATAACCAGATGCCTTATGTCACCATTAATTTTATCATCGCATTGGTGGGTATATATCCTAGCTTCTCTTAACTGATATGACAATAGGAATTATTTCGTCCAGTGATCAGTTTCTGCCACTGGCATACACACTTGCAAATAACAATTTGCAGGTGTGTATCTTTTTTGCACCCGGGCAGGATGCATATGTCAACCAAAAAGTGAATACGCTTGCTGCACATTTTGCAATGGCAACCGGTGATGTATATAACTGGCTGGAACAATGTAAACCAACAGTGGTATTTGTATATGGATATCCGCACCTGCTGGATGTCAGCAAATTCACTATGCCTGTCTTTAATATTCATGCAGGTTCACTCCCGGCTTTCCGGGGACCAGCGCCTGTATTCTGGCAATTGAAAAAGGGGATGCCACAACTCTGCCTTAGCATACATGTACTAACTAACAGGTTTGATGCAGGGCCTGTGGTCTGGGTAAAAAATATTCCCGATCAGCCACATTATAATTATGCATTGGTGCACCAGATATTTAGCCAGGTGGTGATTGAAGGCGTCTTCTTTATATTACAGGCACTAGCTGCGGGAATGCCACTACCAGATCTGCCTGCTGCCGGACCTGCTGCTTACCAAAAACGGCCCGTGGCAAAGGATGTGCTGATTGATTGGAATACCATGTCTGCCACTGAAATTTGTAACCTGATCCGGGCATGCAATCCATGGAATAAAGGTGCGGCTACCAGGTTGAACGGGCAGGAAATAAAACTGATGGATGGTATGCAAAGTGTTATGACAACTACATTACCACCGGGGAGTATAGTCAGCGAAGGATTGATTGCTGTAAAGGATGGTCATTGTATACAGGTCAATATGCTGGCGCTGGAAGATATCTTTGTGCCGGCATATCATGCGGAATATTATGGAATTAAACAAGGACTCATTTTGCAATGAGTCCTTGTTAATTTAGGCGCTCACTTCAGAGCCGAAGTCGAAACCTCCGCCTCCATTTCCGAGAGTGAGGTCATTTACTTCATACACTTTGATGTCCGGAGTCGTCCAGATGGGCTTTGATGATGTTTGTTCGCTTTTCATTTGTTGGATTTATTAGTAAATAGAGGGACTCATTTTGCAATGAGCCCCCTTTAATAATTTAGTTGCTTGACTCTGAAGCGAAGTCAAATCCTACTCCGCCACCTCCTAGGGTGATGTCATTTATTTCGTAGACTTTAATATCAGGTGTAGTCCACACCAGTTTTTGGGATGCTTGTTCGTTCATGCTGTTTTGTTTTAAATATTAAGGTATTTTGTATCCTTTTTGTGCTAATGCAGTCAGAATTTCACTGGCTATTACAGACTGGCTTGTCCTCAGAATAGCTGTGTCTTTTCTGTTTGCATGATTGAAAGTCAATCCATCTCCGGACAGGTAACGCTGGAATGCAATGCTTTGTTTATCAACTGCTTTGATATAGTCTTCATGCCTGTGAACACGTGATATATAGTCAGGCGAATACATGCCCTTATCCTTTCTCCACAATACTTCCCCTGGCACTATTCCCTGCATGGCATGGCGAATGAAGCTTCTTTTATATCCTCCTTTTACAAACAAATGCATGGGAACATCTATCATAAATTCCATGACTTTTTTGTCCAGTAGCGGTACTGCACTCTGCATACCAAACCGTTCATTACGTTTTGCAAGCATGGCAGGAAATAAGCCGGTTCTGCCATTCCGGAGGTTGTCGCACATATGCGCACGGATGTCATCTACTGATGAGAAGGACAGGTCCCTGCTATACTTTTGAAAAAACATTTCCTGCAGAAATGGTGCCTGTAACTCATCCCCCTTTTTTCCTTTTGCAACCTTCGCTATCAATTCCCGTTTGATGATATGGGAAACCTTCTTTCCTTCTTTGTTGGCGAACTCCTTCATCAGTTTCAAAGCACCCAAAAAGCGACCGCTCTTAACCATGTTGTAGATAACGGGATTACCTTTCCAGGAGACCCAGTGATCGCCACCAAAACCAGTATATAATAAGCCAATTTGTTTTTCTTTTGCGCTTTCCAGGATCGCATGATCCATATAATAGAATACGTTAGGAAATGTTTCGTCCCGTTCAAAAGCGGCTTCAATACCATCAAATGGGCCATAGGAAGAGGCTGTTACATATGTTTGGATAAGGTTGTGACAGTGACTGCCGATCACATCTATATATGTACGCTCATCATCTTCTTCCGGATGATGCTTTTCGGGCAATATTGCAGAAAAAGCATAAAGCGGTTTATTCTTTTTCTGCAATACTTCGGATAGTATGCAGGCAAGGACAGATGAGTCGAGGCCACCACTCAAGGTAATGCCAACAGGTTTATCTGTATTCAGCCTATTGCTCACCGCTTCATATATCAGTTCTTTCAGGCATTCATGCCAGTCTTTGTCTTTCTTAAACCGATAGCGACCACCTACAGGCTCCCAGTATTTGCGGATAGTCATTATGCCATTAGCCAGTACCAGTATATTTCCACCACACAGGGTCCATACATCGGCATCATAGGTGGCTGTTGGGCACGATTGCCTGAAGTAGTATTCAATCAGGCTCACCTCGTTGAATCTTGGAGGAGAAGGTTTGAAGGCTTCCACTCCTTTTTGTTCGCTACAGAATATAAATACCTCTGGGGAATCGTAATAATATAACGCGCGAAAACCAATATGGTCTGTGGCAAGAAAGCATCGTTGCCTGATCTTATCCCATATACAAATAGCAAATTCACCTTCCAGGTGCTGCACAAATGCTTTCTCCCATTTGTTCCAGGCATGTAGAAGCAATACAACATCCGAACAGTCTGCCGGAGCAGCTGTTTCCTGTAGGAGTATCCCCCGGTTATCAATCCGTAAATCAGCAATCATCACCAGTTCTTCTGTTACAAAGGGCATAGTTTGCTGTCGTTCTGTCTCATTCATGGCCAATTTGCAATAGGCCAGGGCGATATATTGATCGGTCCAGACATCCATTCCATCTATAGCCCGGTGTTGCAAAACTTTACTGATACGTTGAACTACTGCCGGCTCCAGTGGGTTGCACTTTTTGTTAATAATACCGAATATGGCACTCATGGTTCAACTTTTGAAACAAGCAATAACAGTAAATTGTTCTAAATGTTTATAACCTGTTACAATATAATTGCCGCATTGTAACCAGGCATGTGCGTTGAACTTACCTTTCTGTTTGTTTTTGCTCACGCCAAAAAAAACGGTACTCGTCATACGACGGAATTTGAGCATCAATTTTCCGGCCAGCGCCTGTTCAAAGCATTCAGTACGCCAGGGAGACCGTTTTCCGGCACGCAGAATGGCTTTGCCTATGCGAAGCAGCTTATCATTCTTGTCATGATACAGGTATTCATTTTCAGGAGCAGGGAGGGATTTCTTACCAAGAATGGGGGCTAGTTTTCTGAAGGGCAAAAACAAGAGCATTGTTCTGGCCAATGCCAGCAACAACCAGGCTTCAGTAAACATTCTCATGTCTTTTTTATTCATATGATGGAAGTTACATGCGAAAGCAATTCATCCGGGGCACAGTTTGCCGGTCTGGCAATCTGGTATACTGCTGTGTTTTGTAATAACTGTGTGATGGTCTTAAATTTAAGTACCCGCATGTCGGGGGTATTGAAAAAAGAGGGCTTGTAAATATGTTCAACAACGGCTTCAAAGGCATTGCCGCCTGAGAGCCGTTCTGTTGTAAACTGGCCATCATCGCTTAGTTTCAGGAGGATCACCCTGTTTATCGGGTATGGCCGGGTATCAAATTCCTCATGGAAGAAGAGTCCGTATTTTTCCATTCCAGGCATGATAGGGAAAGAGCGATCTTCGTATTCAAATGCCTGCATGCTCTGTTCCCATAGTTTGATCATGGGGTAAGATGCAATTCCGTGCATATGGTTATCCGCACCATTGGCGAGCACGACTATATCATCACTGAATATCCGATACTGTTTATTCATAAGTCCGGCCAGTGTGGTAGACTTCCCTGCACCTGAACGCCCAGCTATCAGGGTGAGTTTGCCATCGATTAACAATGACGCGGTGTGCATGGGGATGATACGTCTTTGCTGTAAGATACCCGCCATAGCGGCTGCCAGTATAAACAGGCGCAACAGGCGCTTTTCAATACCGGCATGATCCGGATGTATAATGATGGTGTTTCCTTCTTTTACATAATATTTTCCTATATCCTGTACCATAAATAACAATTCCTGATCATTCATGGTATATGAAATTCTGCCTGTGCTAAATGAAATGCCATCAGGGGTTTCCGGCATTTCACCCATTCTGATATTTACATGAGCCTGTTCGAATGATGATACAGGGGATAACTCGGGGAACGGTATTTCGGATATAATATTTAAACCAAACCCCCAATATTTATAACTGGACATGGTGGAAGATGGGCGATTGTAAATAATAAGTTTATAATGCAATATTACTTATTTTTACAAAGAAATAATTCCACATCCCAAAAATAACAGCTATGAACCAGGAAGATATAATCCGCAGAAATGATGAAAACTTTATGATCAGTCACCTGGGAGATGAAGTTGTATTAATGGACATTCAACAGGGACATTATATTAATATAAATCCGGTGGGCAGCGTGATATGGGAAAAACTGGCGGCACCTGTAACTATAAAGGATCTGATCAAATCGCTGGTAGAAGAGTTTGATATTTCTACCGCACAATGTGAAGGGGATACCCTGAAGTTTTTGCAAAAATTACGTCAGCACCATATGCTAAATATACAATAATGGAGATTGATGCAATCAGCCAAACCTATTCTCCTGAAATAGCCTGTGTCATTCTCTGTTGCAGAGTATTTATTAAAACAGCTGCCGTAACAGATCTGGAGCATTTTGTAGCGCATGGTGATATTGACTGGGAAGAAGTGTACCGGGTAGCAACTTTGCACCGGGTACGTCCTATCGTTTACAGAGTGTTGAATAATATCCATCTTCCCGAATCAACCTTAATCAGGTTTCGAAATTATTGTCATGCACTATCTGTATTTGCTTTTGAAAGGCAGATAGAGTCCGCACGTATTCAGCAGGTATTGGGCCAGCAGGGAATTCCGGTAAGGATGTATAAAGGACTGGATTTTACAAAGGTAGTATATGGTGGAGATATCAGTTTGCGTGAATTCACGGATATGGATATGATGATTGCCCCCGGGCAACTATCCGCCATGGTAAACGTAATGAAGGCAGAAGGATATGTATGTAGCCAGGTTGAATATTTAAGACGCTTCCCTACAGATTTTGTAGCAAACAAAAAGGACATTTGTTTTTATAAGCGGAGCCCGTTGGGTCGGTTATTTGGATTTGAGTTCCACTATCGACCCACTAAGTTCATGATGGATCAATCTCTTGGATTCGATGAGTTGCTTGGGAAAGACTCCTCTCCTTTTACCCACGAGCAATATTACAGACTGATGGTGTTAAATCATGGCGCCAGTGATTATTATCCGAATCTAAGATCCCTGGTTGATATAGTGATGTTGTCTCAGGACCGGGTGATGGATGTGCCTCCAAAGTTACGACGTTATGAACGCCTTGGGAAGGAATTAACTTCGCAGTTGTTGAATTGTCCGGCACCGGCAGTTCCGGCAGACAGAACGTTGCTTAAATGTGCCACTCTGATTACTGAATGGCAACTGACCGCCACACCCCGTTCTAATTGGGAGAAAATGTATATGCATATACGGTTTAGTCCATCTATTCTCCACAAACTCCAGTCAATGGCAAGGGCGGTGCGTTACTCCGCTTTACCCAATGAGAAGGATATTAACAACGTTCAACTACCTTCATTTAAGCTATATTATCTGGCCAAAATAATTCGATTGCTGAACATCTCCGGGAGATTTAAGAAAGTTTTTAGCTGGAGTTGATGCGAATCCGGAAAATGTACCATTAAAACCGTTGGATGTGTTCCGGCGGTAGTGTAGAGTGCGTGTAATTTTGCTACTGTTAAATCACTTATTATGAAAACAGTATTGATAACAGGAGCAAATAAGAGTATTGGTTTTGAAACAGCCAGGCAGTTATTGAAATTAGGGTATTATGTATACCTGGGGTGTCGGGATATGGAGAAGGGTGAGCTGGCAGTACACAAACTTCGCGATGAAGGATTGGATCAGGTGGAAACCTTGCTGATTGATGTAGATAATCTATCATCTATACAGGCTGCGCGAGCTAAGGTGACTAAGCTGGATGTATTAATTAATAATGCCGGTATAAGTGGAGGAATGCCCCAGAGTAGTACAGAGACGGATATCAATGTCTTCAGACAGGTATTTGAAACGAACTTCTTTGGAGTGATAGAAGTAACACAGGCGTTTATAGATCTGCTGAAACAGTCGGCTGCGCCACGTATTGTGAATGTGACATCGGGGTTAGGTTCTTTGAACTGTCAGAGTGATCCGAATTATGTACATTACCAGGTGAAGCCGGTGACGTATGTATCTTCTAAGGCAGCGATGAATGCTTATACAATTGTGTTGGCGTATGAGCTAAGGGATACAGCGTTTAAGGTAAACGCGGTGGATCCTTGTTATACGGCTACGGATTTTAATAATCATAGTGGTCCGGGAACAGTGAAGGATGCAGCAGCGAGAGTGGTAAAAGCAGCGGAGTTAGGGCAGGATGGATTGACAGGGCAGTTTTTTAGTGATGATAATGCGCCGGAAACAGGGGTAAGTCCATGGTAAGATATTGTAAAGCCGTCTCGATTTTTGGCCTGCCCCCAAAAAGTTAGACACTTTTTGGGGGCTTTTTTATGAAGTACAGTATTAAAGAAAAACTGAAAGCAGTAAAAAGTGTGCTTTCAGGAAAAGAGACCACCTTATCAGCAGGTCGCA
>Ga0316604_10003506_pt1 | contig 10978 bp, 3 predicted proteins | sample OWC_soil_day20_C_FD_207650 | JGI IMG/M metagenome (GOLD analysis project Ga0316604, IMG submission 207650) | Wetland soil microbial communities from Old Woman Creek delta, Ohio, United States - OWC_soil_day20_CT | ecosystem: Environmental > Terrestrial > Soil > Wetlands | place: USA: Ohio... | reverse complement strand
TCCACCGGTCGAAATAATGCTTAAGTCGCCACTCACAGCCGATGCCCCTAGCTTCGTCGCTGTTGTGTTTGTCAGCGTCACATCGTTGCCGGTCACACTGACCGCTCCGGTCAAGACATTCGCTTCATCCAGTGTAATGTCATTGCCTGTCGCTTCCATCGTGGTGGTGCCGCTTACTGTCAGCACCCCGCTCTGGGTTATTGCTCCACCGGTCGAAATAATGCTTAAGTCGCCACTCACTGTAATATCCGAAGCTGACACGCTGTACAGGGTATAGCCACCAATGTTGGTCAGGCTGGTTCCGAGAGCAGTTGCCAGTAGATTTGTCACATCAAGCGCGGAGAAACTGTACACAGACACCGTGCCTGACACGATATTCAGGCCGGTGAGGCTGGCATTCGCAGCGCTCACGCTCGAAGCCGCACTCCCCACACCGCTCGTGCTGGAAACATAGCTCAGCACGTCTGATCCGCTGCTTAGGGTGCCATTATTCAGCAGGATATAATAGAACCCGTTATTGCCGGTGGTCGCACTTGTTACCGTCGTACCATCCGAGAGCAACGTCACTGTGGCACCGCTGACGCCGCTGCCGGAGCTGCTTACTGTTCCCGACACGACCTGGGGCGTCCCAAAATAGCTTAAGTAAGGGTAGGACGTCCCCGCGATCAGGCTCCAGTCACTGCTGCTAAAGCCTGACGGCAAAGCACTCATCAGATTGGCGGTGGACAGCCCGGTCGCACCGGTTGAACCTGTATTGTTATAGCCAAAGGCGCCGGTTGTTGAGCCATCGCTGCCGATGCCAGCTGTATTTACATCCCAGTAGCAGGAGGAAATGTCGGCTGAAGCAGTGCCTGTACCTGTACCCAGAGCACAGTTAATCCCAATAAGTCCGCCGACCCAGCTATTGCTATAGGCGGTGCCGCTCACTGTGCCGCTATTCGCCACCCTTCCGGCGCTATAGCAGCTGACGATGCTGCTTGTGGCGTCGCCCGCACCATATGCCTCGGCGCCGCTGGCCCCAATCAACCCGCCGCTATAAACATCGGCAGCATAGGCCGGACTAACCGTTCCGCTTACTGTCACTCCGCCAAGGGCATAGCTGTTGCTGACTGTCGACGCGGCGCTGCCGCTGCTGTCAGCCTCGGCACTGATAACTCCAACCAGTCCGCCGGCTATGCATTCGGCTACCGTGTCGCCGCTGACTGTGCCGCTCATTGTCACTGCGCCGGTGGCGTAGCTAGAGGAGATACCAGCAGTTGCGTCACCCGCCCCTGTTGTCTGGGCAGCGCTTGCTCCCACCAGGCCGCCGATATAGACTGAGCCGTCGTCGGTGGTGTTGCCTGTCGCGCCGATCGCCGTAACCGCGCCGGTGGCGTAGCTGTAACTGATGTCGGCGATACTGGCAGAACCACTGTATTCACTGGCGTTCTGCGTATAGCTATAGCCCACCAGTCCGCCAATATAACTGGCATTTGTCACGCTGCCGCCGACAGTAACCGCGCCGGTGGCGTAACTGCAAGAAATTTTTGCATCAGCCTCGGCCTTATTGTCATAAGAATAACTGGCACAGCTTATAATACTGCTGTCGCTCTGCCCTACCAGCCCGCCGGCGTAGCTGCTGCCGCTTATCGTGCCGCTTACCGTTACCGCGCCGCTGCTGGAACTATCACTAATCCCGGCCTCGGCACTGGCATCAGCGCCAGCGTTTGACGTACTGTCGCTATAGCTTCTGACTGTAGCTTGGTTTTCTCCCACCAGCCCACCGACGTAGCTGCTGCCGCTTATTGTGCCGCTTACCGTTACCGCGCCACTGCTGGAACTATCACTAATCCCGGCACTGGCATCAGCGCCAGCGCTTGACGTACTGTCGATATAGCTTCTGACTGTAGCTTGGTTTTCTCCCACCAGCCCACCGACGTAGCTGCTACCGCTTATTGTGCCGCTTACCGTTACCGCGCCGCTGCTGGAACTATCACTAATCCCGGCCTCGGCACTGGCGCTTGACGTACTGTCGATATAGTTTCTGACTATTCTAGCTTGGTTTTCTCCCACCAGCCCACCGGCATAGCTGTCGCCGACTATCGTTCCGCTCACCGTTAGCGCGCCGCTGCTGCTGCAGTTGCTAATACTGGCATAAGTATCGGTGGCAACCCCACTAGCGGCTCCGTTATAGCCCACCAGCCCACCGGCATAGCTGTCGTCGGCTATCGTGCCGCTCACTGTCACCACGCTGCTGGTGGTGCAGCTGACGATACTGGCCGTGCCATTAAGTGTCATATTCGTCCCCACCAGTCCGCCGACAATGCTGGAGCTGTCAATATTGCTGCCCACTGTTACCGCACCGCTACTGCTGCTGTCGCCGATAATTGCTGTACCGTCATATGCCATGTTCGCCCCCGCAAGCCCGCCGACGAAGCTGCTGCCGTCTATCCAGGCGCTCAGCGTCACCACGCTGCTAGAGCTGGCGCTGCTGATACTGACCGCAGCCGCGGCCCCTGAAGCGTAGTTATAGCCAACCAGGCCGCCGGCGAAGGCATCTCCCCCTATAGAAGCGCTACTGCTCACCGTCACCGCGCCGAAGCTGGAGCTGTCGCTGATACTGGCGGTGGCGGTGGCGGTGGCGCTGCCGGAACTACCGGTAACGGCATGGTTATAGCCGATAAGACCGCCGGTGTAGAGGTCGCCGTTCACCGCTCCGCTTACCGTCACATCGCTGGTACTGGAGCTGTCGCTGATACTGGCGGTGGCGGTGGCGCTGCCGGAACTACCGGCATAAACGTAGTTATAGCCCACCAGACCACCGGCATAGCTGTCGCCGATTATTGTGCTGTCCACGGTTACCGCACCGCTACTGCTGCTGTCGCTGATGTTGGCCGTGGCATCGCCGTACGCTATGTTATAGCCAACCAGGCCGCCGGCATAGCTGTCGCCGGTTATTGTGCTGTCCACGGTTACCGCACCGCTACTGCTGCTGTCGCTGATGGTTGCTGTACCGTACGCTATGGTATAGCCCACCAGCCCACCGGCATAGCTGTCGGCGCCTATTGTGCCGCTCACCGTCACAGCGCTGCTGGAGATGGCGCTGCTGACGCTGGCTGTGGCAGCTCCGTTGCTGTCGACATAGGTGTAGTTATAGCCCACCAGGCCGCCGACATAGCTTGAGCCGGTTATTGTGCCGCTCACGCTCACCGTGCCGCTGCTGGTAATAACACCAGAAATTCCGCTGACGCTGGCTGTGGCAGCACCGTTGCCGAAGACATAGGCGTAGTTATAGCCCACCAGACCGCCAGCATAGCTTGAGCTATTCAACAGACCGCTTACCGTCACATTGCCGGTACTGTAGCAGCCTGTTATGTTGGCCGTGGCGTCTTCGGTGCCGCTGGAACTGGCTTTGTTATAGCCCACCAGACCGCCGGCATAGCTGTAGCTGTCAATAGTGCTGTCCACGGTTACCGCACCGCTACTGCTGCTGTCGCTGATGTTGACCGTGGCATCGCCGTACGCTATGTTATAGCCCACCAGACCGCCGGCATAGCTTGAGCCGGTTATTGTGCTGTCCACGGTTACCGCACCGCTGCTGCTGCTGTCGCTGATGGTTGCTGTACCGTACTTTGCCACGTTGTTCCCCACCAGCCCGCCGGCGTAGCTTGAGCCGGTTATTGTGCTGTCCACGGTTACCGCACCACTACTGCTGCTGTCGCTGATGTTGGCCGTAGCGTCGCCGGTACTGGTGGTATAAGCAAAGTTCGCACCTACCAGCCCACCGGCATAGCTGTCGTCGACTATCGTGCCGCTCACCGTCACAGCGCCGGTGCTGTAGCAGCCTGTTATGTTGGCCGTGGCGTTGCCAGTGCCATCGGCATTGGCATAATTAAAGCCCACCAGTCCGCCGATAACGGCATTATCCACAGTTCCGCTTATGGTAACCGCACTAGCGCTATGACTTCCGCTTATACTGGCCGTGTTACCTGATGAAGTGGCGACGTTGTTACCCACCAGACCGCCGGCATATAAGGAGCAGGACGAAGAACCGCTTATCGTCACATCGCCGGTGCTGTAACAGTCGCTGATGCTGCCGCTGTTCATGGCTACCAGACCGCCGGTAATAATTCCGTTGCTTACCGAGGAGCTTATTTCCACATCGCTGGTACTGGAGCTGTCGCTGATACTGCCAGTATTTGCGCCCACCAGCCCGCCGACATAAACCATGCCTGTCATCGTGCCACTCACCATCGCGCTGTTGGTGCTGTAACAATTTATTATACTGCCGGTATTCATACCCACCAGACCACCGACAATAACCATGCTGCAGGTGTCGCCGTCGACCGTGACACTGCCGCCGGTCAATCCCAGGTTGCTGATGGTGCCGCTTGACGAGCTAATCAGACAAAAATATTCATTGCTGGTATTGGTCGCGCTGATAGTCAGCCCGGTTATTTTGTGGCCCAGGCCGTCAAGAGTGCCGGTCAGCGAAGTTATCGGGCTGGAAGTGTAGCTAGTGCCGCTGGCGTCGATGTCGCTGGCCAGGGCGTAGTAGCCGCTGGTGTCGGTGGCTATGTCACTGGACAGGGTTGCCAGGTCGGACACAAGGGTGTAGCCGTTATTGTTGATGGTCAAAAGATCTTTGCCTGTACCGGCAAAGGTAATGCTGCCGCTGCTGCCGATACTGTAGTCTGTGCCATAGGTCATCGCCAGGGTGCTTGTTGCGCTGCCTGCCGTAATGGCGGCGTTGATGTAAATGCTGCCGCTTGACGCTGTCAGTACCAGGCCGCTGCCGCTGCCCGAATAGGTGATCGGGCTGCTGACGGTGATGTTGCCGCTATCGGCCAGTAATGTCAAAGTACTGTTTGCTGTCGTCCAGGTAATCTGGTTAGTTACCGTGATGCTGCCAGAAGCTTCGGCGGTTATCGTCGTTCCTGCCGCCAGCGAGCTTACAAGACTGCTGGCCGCAGTTGCATCAATTGTTAAATCAGTCGGATCGAGCAACCAGGTGCCGCCGGTGCCGTTGGTCGCCCCGGCGTTGACTGTGCCGCTGACGGAGAGCGTTTTGCCGCTAGTCTCAACGCTGCCGCCGTTGCCGCTTATGCTGCCGCCTCTGGCGGTGATCGTTCCGTCGAAGCTCGTCGTACCATTTGACCAGACCACGATATTGCCGCCGTCGCCGATGGTGATGGCATTAGCGTTAATGGTCGCCCCAGATGCCACAGTCGTCGTTGTGGCCGCGTATTCACTTGATGCCCCTTTTGCCGCCCCGCCAATGTGGGCGGTACCGCCGCCGGCGTCGCCGGAGACGTCGAGGACCGAGGTCGAGGTCAGGTTGACGGTGTCACCCAGCACCTTGACCGTGCCGCCGGTCGCCCCGCTCGCTTTGCCGCTGGCGTCGAGAGTGCCGCTATTTGTCACGGTATTGCCTTCCAGTCGTATCACCCCGCCCGAGTTTGTGACCGTCTGGGCTTTGATGATGCCGCTGTTGTTGACGACAGTCGATAACAGCGCGTCAGCCGTACCGGCACTCATGACCACCAAGCCGCCGGTCGAGGTTATTGTGCCGCTATTTGTGGCGCTACCACCGGCGGCCCCAGTGTCGACGGTGACATTCAAGAGATTGTCGCCGGAAAAGTCGAGGCTGACTTTGTTCCCCGCCGCAAGCCCCGTCACTTTGGCAGCAATAACGCCTTCGTTGGCCACCTTAGGGCCGATAAGTACCGCCTCATTAGTTGCGGTGATATTTCCCTGATTGACAACACTGCCTGTGCCGTTTCCGCTGAAAGTGTTGTTGTCACTTAGAAAATCGCTGTCTGAAATATTCAAGGTTGAAGCCACCAGACCGCCGACGTTGACCTGGGCACTGGAGGAGAATAATATACCGTTGGGATTGATAAGATACACCTTACCATTGGCGTTTAGGCTGCCGTAGATCGACGACACCTCATTGCCGGTGACCCGGTTGAGGGCCACTGAGGTTGTACTCGGTTGCACGAAGCTTACCGTTTCGCCGCTGGCTATCGAAAAGCTTGTCCAGTCGATGATGGCTTTGCTGGTCGTCTGGTTAATCGTAGTGGTGCTGCCGCTGGACGTTATCGTCGCGTTGCCGCTGGCCACCGTGCCTCCAGTCGGATTAGCATAAGCCGGACTGTAAACAGATAAAACTAGCAGGCTTGCCGCCACCGGCGGCAAAATTATTTTCGCCAAGCGCTGCCAGCGCCGTTTCCATTTTCGCTGCATGGTAATGCCTCCTTAGAAATACTTGACGCCTTGCAGCCAGAAACGGCTGCTCCTGTCATTATCCGCCATAGCTTGCTCGTCGCCGATCTTCCAGGCGTAGTCCAAGCGAATGGCAAAATTCTTGTCTCGCGTCCACAGCAGCCCCAGCCCCGCGCCCATCAGGCTGCGCCGGTTGGCGTCAGTGCTGTATGGGCGTTTATTGATCATGACGCTGCCGTAATCGTAGAAGGCGTTCAGGTACAGGTTATTGGCTCCTGCCGACAAGCCAGGCAATCGCCACCTGAATTCACCGGTCAGCCTGTAGCCCTGGTCGCCGCAGGCCTCGCCCTGCGGATAGGCCCGTACGCCGTCCGCGCCTCCGAGATACAGTTTCTCCGAGGAGTCGAGGTTCTTATCGGCCAGCTGGCCTGTGAAGCTGAAATTGAAATTTAAGTTTTTTGCCACATATTGCTGGCGCTGAAAAGTAAGCACCGTTTTTGAAAAGTCGCCATTTGTTTGCGCAGTGTCGTTCGCCAGCGCCGTAGCGTCATCAATCGTCAGTCTCCCCCGGTAGTGGCTAAGGCTAAAGGCATTCGCGCTGCCGCCCAGCCAGGTGTCGGCAAAATTTCCGGACAGTTTCAGGTTCCACAGTCCGCTGGTACGCGGCGAGTAGCTGCCGTAGCTGGCAATGTCGTCCGTGAGGTGTTTGACGTCGTAGCCCAGGGTGCCATATAAGCTGAAGGAACGGCTCCGGATAAGGGGGTAGCTCATGTCGTAACTGGTAATAGCCGCCCGGCCGGTGGCACCGAGGTCGGCGAAATCTTCGCCCAGGGTATAGCCGACGCGAGAGTATTGGACTTCGACTTTAGCTCCGTCATGGCCGAGAGGAGCGCTGTAGCCGAAGTTGTAATTGTTGATGCCCTGGCCGGTGGTGAGCCCGCCGAGGGTAAAGTCGTCGCCGTTATCACTGAAATTGTTCACGGTGATCTGGGTACCGTATCTTACCCTGCCGGTGTAGCGGTTGCCCCAGTTGTCGCTATAAACCGCCGCACTCTCCTTGGCGGTAGCGGCGGTGCTTAGAACCAGATCTGCCGTGCCGACTTCTTTGCCTGGTGTCAGGGTAGCCTTGACATTAACGCCGGATAAATCATTGATTAAGAGCAAGGCCCGCTCCAGGGGCGCTTTGTTGATGATCATGCCGGGTTTAGCGGTGAACAGCATAGCCTGCAGCCGATCTGAGTCGACATGAGCGTCGCCGGTAATTTTAATTTGGCCGTATTTGCCGGGAACGACGGCGATTTCAACGATACCCTCTTTAATATCCTGGGCCGGTATGTAGGCGAAGGCCACCAGATATCCTTTGTGCCGCAGGTGCTCGGTTATTTTCCCGGCAAGCCGGTTAAGTTCGTTCAACGCCAGCTCCTTGCCGGCCTCGCTATTGACCAGATTCAGCAGTTCATTTTCAGGCAGGGGTGATTCTCCGCTGAAGCGAAACGCTTTGACCGAGATTTTTTGCCCATAGCTGTTTTCCGGCGCAACCGGTTTCTGGCCTTCACCGCTGATTGCCGGTGCTTCTTGCACCAGTTGCGAAACCGTCGGCGGTTTAACCCCTTCCAAGGCTGTACCGCTGTTCGGCGGTGTCGCCGCATAAACCGGGTAACTTGTCATGGCCAGCATCGTCAAACAAGTAATTATCCGTTTCTTATCTTTTATCCGCTTACTATTCATAGTTGTTGTCCCTCTCTTTCCACTCATTTTTCAAAGACCGATTTTTCATCCATTCCGTCTCGCCGATCAGCTCACAGGCGAAAAAAGAAACTGCGTCTTTCGCCGGATAATCCTTATTAAATATATAACGATCATTTAAGAAATCCTATACGACATTCCGTGAACAACGACTTAATGGCGTGAACAACTTAAAAACCTGTTTAAATACTAAAAATCCCCGGAATCAATCAGCCGTAAAATGGCTTTGGGATTCCAGGGATTATACCAAAACAAACTATATAATTTTTATAATAACCATGGCATTGATTACTCAAACCTATTGTATTTACCTTACTATGCCGGTTTCTTATTAACCAGGTTGAGCATAATTGAGGTTTTGAATATATCTTTAGTATATTTAAAATCAAGGACACCATTATACTTACTTACGATAGATTTGATACTTGCTATTCCAACCCCCTCCGTACTGCCATCCCGTTTGCTGGAAATAAACGAGGTGCCACTCTTCTTCGCTATACCGTTGTAACTATTGTCAATCGTTATAATCAGCATCTTTCCAATCAATTTACTATGCAAGTGAATGAATCGCCCGGTATTGGTCATCCGTTGACAGGCTTCTATGGCATTTTCTATGATGTTGCCTAAGATAATGCACATATCAAAATCATCAATAAATATCTGAGCCGGCATATCCACTTTAACTGTAAAGTCGATCACTAAAGATTCGGTAATGACCCTATAATGTTGTAGAATCGCGTCAATAATGTAATTATTGCAGACGATAGGCTGATCGCTTGCCAACAGATGAACTTGGTATTGATTCAAATACTCTTCCATAAGCGAAAACTGCTTATTGTGCAAATAAGACTGTAAAACTAAAATATGGTGATGCAAATCATGTCTTGCGGCCTTGGCTTTATCGATGTGGTCGGTAAGCATTTTATAATGCTTACTTTGCGCAGTAAGCAACTTTTTTGTCATTCGTATGTTTTCATTGAAGGTTGCAGTTTGATTTGTTTGTTCCAGTATTTTTATTAAGATAAAATAGATGGCAAAAAAACTCAGCCCAACCAAACAACGGACCACATAATGTCGCCCATCCATGAGATTTTCTTTGGATAAACCGATGCCAAAGAGAACCGCAAAAACAATAAATATCATGGGGATGATCCAAATATAATTCCATACACCAGTACTTTCCATTGCCAATAACGGAATAAATTTTGCTTTAATAAATCGAAAGACATAAGGATAGCTAATAAGCAATTGCACTAGTATGACGATATTGGTAATGAAATACGTGGGCGTGTCAAAATAATAAGAGGTCAAATGCTCCACTATATATGCAGTGTCACAGACAATAGCCGAATAGGTAAGCATTATTAGGTATACGAAAAAATGTTTAAAAATGTTCTCTTTTATTACCACAAAGGAAAGCAGTAAATAAATAAAAGCGAAACTTATACGAAAATCCTGAGATAACTGCAAATTCGAAAAATCATCCTTATACAGCAAAAAAAAGGTTATGATCTGTATCAACAGGATAGTGGCATAAATACCACAAAACCTTCGTAAGGGCATTCTTAGCTGATGAAGAAACGGATAGTAACGCAAGATACTAAATGGTATGTTATAAAGTATCAGGTACAAGACAATCATAGCGTTAGCAAACATGATGTTCCTCTCTGGTTAAAGAAAATAAGAAGTTCATATATTTTTGCTTGATGGATTGTTTTTCAGATTGCCTGATAGGAACCAGTTTGCCAGATTGCAGAACAAAATCGTTCTCCTCTACACTGACAATGGAACGCATATTCACAATATAACTGCGATGACAACGCAAAAAGTGCCTCGCCGCAAGTTGTTTTTCAATTTCTTCAAGAGGAAGGTAAGTTTTTATTGCTTCCGAATCTTTGTGGATAAAACATGCTTTGTCGTAGACCTCAATATAGTGGATGGATTTAACAGGAATTTTGACAAGCAACCGGTCTGAAATCACTTCAATATATTGTTGGGCAGCGTTAAGTATTTTTTTACAACGATTAAAAACTTCAGCTGTTTTTTCATCATTGACAGGCTTGACCAGATAATGTAAAGCATTTACGGCAAAACCATCCAAAGCATGTTCCTTGCTTGTTGTAACAAAAACGAGCAAACAATCATTGTCAATTTCTCTAATTTTTTTTGCTGTATCAACACCATTTAACCCATCCATATAAATATCTAAAAAAATAACGTCAAACATAGCTTTCGAGAAATTTTGCAGCATAGATTCACCACTATCATATTCAGCAATAGCTACCTTAATAAAGTTACTTTCACAATAATTAGTAAGACTATGATATAAACGGTGTTTATCATCAGTTAAATCATCACAGATAGCAATATTCATGAACCTTCTCCTTTAATTGATATTACTAGTAATTTTACCATATCTGACAATATGTTTAAATAATTGTGGTCTTAAAAAAGACCGAATCGATTTTGTCAAACCAGCCGTCTCCATTTTTGCGAAATCCTATAAGAAGATGGTTCTTCCCATTTTCATAACCTTTTCGCAAACTACTCAATTATCGGGAGTTTGACACTTGTAAAATGAAAAAATGCCCTTGAAGCCTTGAAATAGGCTTATTTTGTCAAAAATAACATTTTTATATTGAGTACTTTTAAGTACTCTTGTATAATATAAGTATACACAAGCTAATTCGGGTAATTGCGAGGAAGATTGATGCGGCTAAAAATTACAGAATCAAAAAATGCAAAATCTCTATATGTTATTCGTTCTACCTATAAAAACGGGAAACACTCTTCCAAAATCGTGGAAAAACTCGGTACATATGCCGACTTATTGGACTATTCCTTAAAATACAGCAATTACCAAAAAGAAATACGCCGTGCTCAGATTGAACGTGCCTTGAAGCTCGTCCAAAAGAATCCACAGAAGATATGCAAACACAATCCAAATGACTATAAGCGCTTTATTTCTAAAAAAACCATCACACCTGATGGGGAGATCGCGGAAAAAAACCTGTACAGCCTCGATACA
>Ga0316604_10003505_pt1 | contig 10980 bp, 8 predicted proteins | sample OWC_soil_day20_C_FD_207650 | JGI IMG/M metagenome (GOLD analysis project Ga0316604, IMG submission 207650) | Wetland soil microbial communities from Old Woman Creek delta, Ohio, United States - OWC_soil_day20_CT | ecosystem: Environmental > Terrestrial > Soil > Wetlands | place: USA: Ohio... | reverse complement strand
ACTTAAGACTGAGGCTCGAAATCTTTGATTTCGCGAAGCCGAAGTTTCCCTTTAGGGTTTCGAGTGTTATAGCCTGTTGATCCCCGACCTAAGAGGGCGGGGTCTTACAGGCTGTTAACGAGATAAAGGATTACAGAAAAAATCAAAGTAAAAGGCGGTATTGACTGTGGAGAACATAACCGTTTTAGCTGTAGATGCCGGTGGGACAGGCTGCCGGACAGCACTGTGCAATGGAAATGGACAACTATTGGCTTATGCCCAGGGCAATTCCTGTAACTATCATAGTATTGGCAGCGAAAAGGCCACAGAGAACTTGCTTTTATTATTCACTGCCCTTGCTAAAAAACAACCGTTGCCCATCAACTGCGTGGTGTTGGGTTTAGCCGGCCTGGACACAAAAAAAGATGAAATGGCCCTGACATCCATTGTAAAACAAGCATTGGCTGACGCGAAGATAACGGCCGATGCCATCCATTTATGCAATGATGCCATGCTGACCTTAAAAGGATCCATCGGCCGGAATAATGGCGTACTACTTGCAGCCGGCACCGGTTCCATTGCCTGCGGCATCACCAAAGAAGGCCAGGAAACCCGCGTCGGCGGCTGGGGCCATCTGGTTGGTGATGAAGGCAGCGGCTATTCCATCGGCAAAGCCGCGATTACGCAGGCCCTAAAAAGCTATGACGGCCGGGAAAAATCCTCCGGCCTGCCCGCGGCAATCTTACAGGAACTATCCTGCGCCAACGCAGAAGAGTTGGTCCAATGGGTGTATAGTTCGCGTTTTTCCGTCGCCCAGGTCGCCGCTTTAACGCCAAGCATCGTACGGCTGGCAGAAGGAGGCGACGAACAGGCGGAAACTATAATTGGGGACGCTTGCCAGGAACTCGAAAACATGGCCTACACTGTCATAAAAAAATTAGACTTGCTTACTGTGGATTTTAGTTTAATCTTAACCGGCGGCGTGCTAAAAAACCAGTTTGTCCGCCGTCAGCTTATGAAACAGCTGACTGATACTCGTCCTGGATTACAGGCGCTTGATCCAAATTGCCCGCCCATCTGTGCCGGTCTCCGGTATGGCCTGATGCTGATGGGAATTGACCATGAACCATTATTACGTCAACTGACGGCACAATTACAGGTTTTCCCCTTCGCCGAGCCCGCTGGCAATTAAATCTGCCAGCGTTTGTACCGCCTTGTCTTCGTCAGCTCCCTCGGCCCAAACCGTCAGCACCGTTCCTTGGGTTGCGCCCAAGGTCATCACACCGAGCACGCTTTTGGCATCGATTTGCCGATCTTCTTTACTAAGTTTTATAGTAGTGCCTTGAAATTGGTTTGCGGCTTTCACAAGTTGAGCTGCCGGGCGGGCATGAAGGCCCGATGAGTTCAGCAGCGTTACCTCAGTTTGTTTCATCGTTTACCACCTCATCTAATCCCCCTATTTTGAAAAATCTTAGTCACACTGAAAGAAAAATTTCCCCACATAAAAAGGATTTCATCAAACAGTATTGAAAATCATAGGAAATGAACCGCACGAAAACGATTCGGCACAGCCGAAAAAAGGAGCGAATAGGATGAACTACCAAGAAGTACTGCAAAATGCCCGAACCTGTATTGGTAATTACTGCAAAGCTTGCAATGTCTGCAATGGTATTGCCTGCAAAAACAGCATCCCGGGGCCGGGGGCGAAAGGCGTCGGGGACACAGCCATCCGCAACTATCAAAAATGGCAGGAAATTCGTGTTAATATGGACACATTGTGTGAAAACAGGCCAGTCGACACAACATTAAAATTATTCGGTCAAACATTTAAATATCCTTTCTTTGCCGGTCCAGTCGGAGCGGTAAATATGCACTACAGCGATAAATATAACGATATGACGTATAATGACATTCTGGTTTCTGCCTGCATGGAAAATGGGATCGCCGCTTTCACCGGCGACGGTACAAACCCGCAAGTCATGGAAAGCGCCACAGCGGCAATTGCGAAGGCAGGCGGTTGCGGTGTTCCCACCATTAAGCCCTGGAATATCGATATTATTAAAGAAAAAATGGATTTGGTACATAAGGCTGGCGCTTTTGCTGTTGCCATGGATATCGATGCAGCCGGACTGCCGTTTCTAAAAAACATGACCCCTCCGGCCGGCGCCAAATCAATCGAAGAACTTCGCCGCATCTCGGAACTCGCAGAAATTCCGTTTATCGTAAAAGGAATTATGAGCAGTAAAAGCGCACTGAAAGCAAAAGAAGCAGGCGCAAAGGCCATTGTTGTTTCCAACCATGGCGGCAGGGTGCTGGATCAGTGTCCATCAACGGCTGAAGTATTGCCAGAAATTGCAGGTGCGGTCGGAAATGAGATGAAAATTCTGGTTGATGGCGGCATACGCACCGGTACCGATATTTTCAAAGCACTTGCACTGGGTGCCGACGGCGTGCTGATCTGCCGCACGTTTGTAACCGCCCTGTATGGCGGCGAGAAAGAAGGCATCCGCATTTACATTGAAAAACTGGCTGAAGAATTAAAAGATACGATGTCCATGTGCGGCGCCTTCAGTTTATGTGAAATTACAAGAGATATGGTCCGTAGATAATATTTATATAGATAGCTAAGCCTCAACCTTTGCGGATATGCAGAGGTTGAGGCTATTTTTCCCTGTTGGCTAAAAAACAGTTTTGTTTAATTTCTGGCAAAACAAATATGTTTTTCAATATCAGCCTTTGCGCGGTACATTGCCGAATCCGCCCTCTGAATAATCGCATCTACCGAATTACCATGGTCCGGATAGACGGCTATTCCAATACTGGCCTGTACAATCAAGCGATGATCTCCTACTTCACAAGGCTGCCGAATGGCAGCGAGCAATTCCTGCGCCAATTTTTCAAGGCCATCCCGACCGGTAATTTCAGGCAGCAAGATGACAAATTCATCCCCGCCCTGCCGGCAAACCGTGTCGGAAATTCGAACGATAGCCTGCAAGCGCTCAGCAATTGTGCGCAACACGGTGTCGCCCACATCGTGACCGTATTCATCGTTGATGGGTTTGAAGCGGTCGAGATCAATAAAAATGATCGCCATCTGCCGATTGTAACGTCTCGCCAATACCAAGGCTTGCGTGGCACGTTCGACCAAAAGCGCGCGGTTCGGCAGACCGGTTAAGTAATCATGGTGCGCCAGGTGATAGATTTTTTCTTCAGCCTTACGTCTTTCGGTTATATCCATGAACATACCCACATAATTAACAACCACGCCGGAAGGATCCACCACTCGACTAATCGAAAGCATGGCCGGAAATAATTGTCCATTTTTACGGCGGTTTAAAAACTCGCCTTCCCAATAGCCTATTTGCTCAATAGTCTGCCACATTTCCTGATAAGAGTGTTCACTCTGAACCCCCGAGAAAAACTCTCTTGGCCTATGCCCAAGCACATCTTCCGGCGCATAGCCGGTAATCCGTGTAAGCGCAGGATTGACCGATATAATGCGCCTGTCTGCGTCGGTAACAAGAATTCCGCTTGTACTTGTATCAAACACAGTACTGGCAAGCCGCATGGCTGCTTCCGTCTTTCGCAGCTCCGTAATGTCTTCAATAACCACAACGATACCGTTAATATTTCCATCGGCATCATGAAAGGCGCGGCCGGTTGTACGGCCCCAAAACTCGGATGTATTATTTTTTCGCCAATAGCGGCGATCCGAAGTAATCGAAGAAACTTGTCCGGTAATCAACGCAGTAAATTTTTTTCGAACCTCACCATGATATTCCGGAAGGATAAAATTAAAAAATTCTGTCCCTAGCAGTTCGTCAAGCGGATACTGAAACATCTCCACCGTTCGTTGGTTCGCATAAGCAATCTTTCCATCCACACCAATCAACTGAACGGCAACCCCAGACGTATCATAGATGGCCCGCAACAATTCTTCCTGCTTGACTAAACTACGGTTGGCACGGGTTGTTTCCTGCAAAGCATCTTCTACCCGCATAAAACTATTAATCACAATTTTGGCCACAAGAGCAAGAATAAGCGCCAAAAATATGCCTATTATCATAACCATCTGAGCATTTTTATCAATCCGTTCGTTAGCCCAATAACCTGGCAACGGCACTACAGCAACCGTCCAAGTAGTACCATACACAGAGATTTTCTGCACAAATTGATAAGAACCGGCTAAAACTTCTTTTTCCGGATGCGATCCGTACATCAACGCTGCCGGAGCCATCTCACTGCCGGAATAGATTTGAATAGCTATTTTCGTCGATAAATCCGCATATTCCATTTTTAAATAACTATCCATAAAATCCTTGATACGCAGTGGTAAATAGGTCCAACCAAGTATTGCCGCTCTCCGCTGTTCAACAGTTCCCAAATCGAAGCCTTGGCGATAGACCGGCATGAACATGAGAACGCCCGCCTGAACATCCCGCTCAGTTTCCTGCACCAAAGTCACCTTGTCTGAGATTGCAACGCGGCCTTCGTCGCGCGCTCGCATTGCCGCCTTCGTTCGGATAGGCTCCAAAAACATATCATACCCTAACGCCCGTTGATTGCGCCAATTAAACGGTTCGACAAAAACGACCGCCGAATAAGGGTCGCGTTCGCCTGCAGGCCAAATGTCATAGTTAGCAAAACCTTCCGCCCGGAGCGCGGCTACATGGTCCATTTTCTCACTAGCCGGGATGATTTTGGTATAGCCAATGCCTTGGATACCGGGATAATTCTCGGATAATTGCAGTCCTGCAGAATAACCATGGAATTCATCGCGGGTTACCTCGCTGCTTTTGTTAAACAGGCTGGCCACGCCTCGTACGATCTGTGCATGGGATATCATACGAAGTTCAAGCCCGGCGACAAGTTCGCTGGCCCTGATTTCAAACTCAGCTTGCCCTGCCTGGATTTCATGCTGCCGCAATTGGGATACTTGCAGCCAGGTCACTACAAGACCGATAACAATGATCAGCCACGGCAAAGCCCTTAAAAACCACCGTTTCTTCATAAGAGTAAATTTTTCACTTGCCATTTAATAAACACACCTTCCGGTTGCATCAGGCACGCAGCTTGTCTGGCTGTTATTATAGTAAGAATATAATCACATATTCTTACTATAATATAAAATTCCTTCCAAGGCAGAAACAACAAATAAACCTGTTAAAAAACAAGACCCAGCCACCGCTTACAGTGACCGGGTCCGTGTTCTTCCTTATTCTTTGCCCAAAACAACGATCATTTGCTTCTTGTCAGTAACTTCTTTGGTCAACTCTTCCAAGCTGCCATATTTCAAGCACTTTGCCTGGCAATGTTGGACACAAGTCGGTATTTTTCCTTTTGCAACCCGGGTCTCGCAAAGATTGCACCAATCAGTGAACTGCGGAATGAAGTCATATTGATATTTCTTTTCCTCAATATGCAAAGGACCGAGTTTCGTAATTGTGATACCATATTTTGTTTCGTCATAACCCAATTCTTGCTGACACGCTAAAACGCACGCTTCGCATCCTGTACAAAAGTTGCTGTCTATTAATATCCCTGTATACGCCATGATTTCTCCCCCCTATGCCTTGTAAATCTTACAAATCATTGCTTTATAATTAGAACCAAACCCGGAAACACCGGCATCCATAGGAACAAGGTTATTGCAGTTCGATTCAAAAACGCCAAATAAGTCTTCCGCCTTACGCTCCGGGAACCACCAGCCATGCTCTGCCTGGATAACGGCCGGATCATAGGTATCGTTGAATGCGGCTTTGTATTTGCACTTCCCGTATTCGTTTTCGATCCAGATCCAGTCGCCGTCATTAACATCGTACTTTGCCGCAGTCTCCGGATGGATGTATACCAGCGGATCCGGATGCAGAGCCCGAAGCTTTTTAATTTGCCGTTGCTCTGAATGGAAGAAATGCGGCACGCGCGCTCCCGTTGTAAGAATCAGCGGATATTCTTCCGTCTTTTCCGGCATGGAAAGCGGAGTCATCGAAGGCTCAATCTAGCTTGGCAGCGGATCAAGTCCCATCATCTCGAAAATCGTTGAATATACCTCTGCTTTACCCGTAGGAGTCTCAAAGCCCGGTTGGCCGTCCCGGCGCAAACCGCCGGTTTCATATTTGCGGTATTCGAACTTTGGATATTTCCACGTTGATTGCTTCAATTCATCCCAGGTGAAACCGCCGTCTTTCAGCGCATAATCGTTCATCTCTTCGAGATTAGCCCACGGCCAGCCTTTCGGCCCAATGCGTTTGCCGAGTTCAAGGAATATTTGGTTGTCGGACTTGGTTTCACCGACCGGCTCGATCGCCTTGACAATCGCGCCGATGTAATATGGGTTCAGACCGCTGAAGCCGATCCGTTCCGTATAGGTAGCAGCCGGAAGAATCACGTCGGCCAGCGCCATTGCCGTAGGAGTCATAAACAAATCGTTGCATACGATAAATTCGAGATTTTTATACCATTCCAGCTGTTTTTTCGCCTGCGCGCCCATCGTTGCCAGGAAGTTGTTCGTCACCAGATAAATGGCGCGCGGCAAATACGGTTCGCCCGTTTCAAACGCCCGGAAGGTGGATTGGGAACTCAAGTTTTTAAAGCCGACGTTGAAGAGCGGATACTCATCCGTACCCAGCCGGGTAGCCTTCTGCTCATCGGTAAGAAGCTCATCATAGCCCCAGCAGCCAGTCCAGTTGCTCTCTGCGATGCCCCAGCACGGATGCCCGATGACATTACTGCCCGGGATATCAAGGTTGCCGGTAATGGTCCACAGGCAAGTTGCCGCATGGGCCGCTTGTTGTCCGCCGGTCTGTTGGGCAAAGGCGACGCCCCATTGAATAGTCGCCGGTTTTGCTTTCGTATACAGGCGGGCAACACGGATAATATCTTCTTTGGGAACCCAGCAAGCTTCCGCCAGTTTATCCAAATCATACTCTTTGCAGCGCTCGATGACTTCATCAAGACCATGCACCCACTTATCGCAGAATTCTTTGTCATATAGTTTTTCATCGCAAACGACTTTGAGCAGCGCCATCGCCAGAGCGCCGTCGCTGCCTGGACGGACGCGCAGCCAGTTTTCACCGGCCCGGGCAGCAATCCAGGTCAGTTGCGGATCAATAACAATCACTTTCGTACCACGCTGCATAAGGTCGGTTACCCAGTGCCCATAAAAACCGTCCGCGTTGGAATAGAATGGATTATGACCCCAGACAATCATTACTTCCGGAACCACATACTCAGGATCCTCATACCGCAGAGGCAAAAATTGCGAGCAGTCCGCGACCGTAGCATCGCCCAGCATGCAGGCCATCGAAGCGATACGCGGCAAATAACACGAATTACCGGCAAAATAAGGCACACCTTCATTCGGGCTGCCAATGCAATAGGCCAGACGCGTTATCTGGTGAATATCACGCCCGGTTCCTTGCCCGAACAAAATAGTATGCGGTCCATATTTTTCAGCGATCTCTTTAAAGTTTTTCTCGATAATGTCATAAGCTTCTTCCCAGGTGCAGCGTTCGAATTTATCCTTGCCACGGTCTTGACGCGCACGTTTCATTGGGTACTGGAGGCGGTCTTTGTGGTAGACATAATCCGGGATGCAGAGGCAGCGGCTGCAAAGTCTTCCCTGGTTATACGGATTTTCCGGATCCCCTTCTACCTTGATCAGTTTTCCATCTTTTACATACATGAGGACACCACAGTTATTGTGGCATCCTGGCGCAGTCCTCGCGTTCCCGCGAATTACTGTGCATCCATCCTCTTCCCACGTCCACAGATGCTCAGTTTCTTTAGCATTAACCATAACTGCTTTACTCATACAGACTCCTTTCATTGATCCCATTTTTTTAATTGTTATTAGTGACTGGATTGTCCGCCACTATGTTTACAAAAATTAAACGCGCGGCACCCCTCCCCGTAAAAATCCACTACTTAGTACAGCCCATGGTAAGTGCAAAAGTTATGCCAACATACTTGTCACCAAAAAAGCGGCTTAAAACCTCGTTTTTTCGTGTGCGGCGTTAAAGTCGAGCTCTCTGTTTTTAGCCAATTTGAATTTTTTATTTTCAGTTTGGCTATGACAATGATAAATTCCCAACAAATAGTACGCGCAGTTTGCGTTAAGAACTTTACTATTTTCAAAGCAAAAAAACCTTAGCAGTTGGAAAATCAACCAACTGCTAAGGTTTTTTTATTGTTTTTGGGCCTTGCCAATTCTACTGTTTTGGACAACGCATTTAGATAATAAACGTTAGCCACACAATCCCAAATACCGTAGTGATTAAGGTTAATGGGAGCCCAACTTTTATATATTCCCTGGGCGCCATCACCACGCCCTGGCGTTTCGCAATCTCAACAACAATAAGATTGGCAATAGATCCGGTTATCGTAAGGTTTCCCGCCAGCGTTGAAAACAACGCCAACGCCTTCCACCAGGCAGCTGCATCTGCTGCAGGGACAAAGAACTTCAACAGCAGCACCGCAGGTACATTGCTTACAATGTTGGATAAAACAAGGGTTAGGAAGGCAAAGAATCCGATAGTATTGATTTGATTTTGCGGCAGAAACTCCATCACATAAGTCATTAACCCGCTCTTCTCTACGCCGCCGACAATCACAAAAAGCCCCGTAAACATCACCAGCAGGTTAAAATCAACGCTGGTATACACCTTATTCGGGTTTACGCGCCTAGTAATCAAAAGAAACGCCGCACCCAAGCCGGCGGCAAGAACCAGCTCAAAACCCAGCATATAGGCAGATAAAACACAAAATAATACTATCAATGATTTGCGGATCAAATACGGATGAAATAAACTTTCCTCACTGGCGGAGGCATTATCGATGCATCCCTGGAGGTTATTCCCGTACACGGACAAAATGATAAAATAATTCGCCGCCAATCCTAAAACCGCAATGGGCACGGCAGTCAAAGAATAGGATGCGAAGGAAAGGCCTGATAGGCTGGCTATCAGTATGTTTTGTGGATTTCCCAGCAATGTAGCCGCGCTCCCAATATTCGATGCTGTAGCCAGCCCCAGAAGATGCGGAAGCGGATTACATTGACCTTTACGGCAAATCATGAGCACAACCGGCGTAAAGAGAAGGCATACTATATCATTGATGGCAATTGCCGACATCACACCGCTCGACACGATTACGGCGAAAAGCAACCCCTTCTTGGTCGATACTTTTTGCAAAACAACATTGCCAAGCAATTCAAAAAAACCGGCCAACTTCAAATTGGCTACGATAATCATCATGGAAAATAATATAACGATGGTCTTGAAATCAACATACTTAACCGCATCATCAAACGATAAAACTCCAAAAGCGATTAGGGCGATTGCCCCGATAATCGAAGCACCTGCCCGGTCAATACGAAAAACAGGGCTCTTCCCCAGGGTGAAAATAACAAGTACACCGCAAAGGATCAGCCCTGCAAGCAATTTGTCCCCCGTATCCTGCAAAATATCACCTACTATTATCAACTTCGATAAATGCAGCCTTCCTTCAGGTGGAGTTGCTTATACCCGGATGGCAAAATTCCATCTGAAGTTCCTGTGACCTGTGGGTATAGTCGAATTTATTTCGAGCTACAGCCTGTAAAGTCTGTGCCATTACCAATGACAGCCTAGATATCCGATGGTCTATTCTTCCATGTTTAACAACTCTTTGATCCCGTTGATCGCCCGGTCACAGCCGTCCACGCTGCCAAAACCGTACCTTGCAAAAATAAACGGAATACCGGCTATTTGCGTAGCCTCATAGTCACCCTGCGTGTCACCCACATATACGGCATCGGTTAACTTGTTTCTTTGTATGAGCAGCGCAATGTTTTCCCCTTTTGTTTTCCCGTTGTTACCGAAGCATTCCCAATCTGCAATATACAGTTCAAGCTCCGCCTTTTTCATAAACAGCTCAATATAGCCCGACTGGCAATTGCTTACAATGAATAGGCGATGCTTTTCCGACAGCTGTTTTATGGCTTCCGCCACATCCGGATACAAAAGACTGCCGGGATATTCTTCCAACGCCTCATGTTCATAGGTGCAGCACTTTGCCAGAAGCAATTTTTTCGCATTTTCATCGGCATCATAGAATAAATTATCGGCGATAATATTCATTGGCTTGCCAAATTCCTGTTTTAACACATCCGCGTTCACCACTGCTGCCGTTTGCCCGACTTCCGCAATCGCAATATTCCAGGCTTGCGCTACCACTTCCGTGGTGTTCCACAACGTTCCATCCACGTCAAAAATAATGTTTTTGGGCACGAGCAAAGGCCTCCTAATGGTTTATAAATTTAGACCACAAGACTCAAAGCAACCGTTCAACCTGCACCACCGTAAGAGTGCCCTTGTCAACCGAAAAGCGAATATCAAAACCGGCGAACGGAACCCCAAAAATCCGGGTTGGATCCTGAACGTAAGCCGGGCGGGGATCCTGCTCCAGAACGTTGTACAAGCCTTGGCGTAAAGTTTCTGGAATAAGGGCAAGCCATTCTGGCGGAAAAACGACCTGCAACTTATAATCCGTAAAAGGAGCAGCAAAGCCGGAAATCGCATCGGGATGGCTATCCGTATACGGCAGATACGGTTTAATATCAAAAATTGGCGTTTGGTCAATCATATCGGCCCCTGATACATGCAGAACCGGCCCCCAATGCGGATGCATCTCAATACGTTCCAGTTTAACGGAGGAAAGCCCCAGATGGTTTGGCCGGAAAGGCGAACGCGTAGCAAATACGCCCATCCGGGCATTGCCGCCCAAACGCGGCGGCCGGACGGTAAGCGAAGTTTTTCTGCCTGCCGCTTCGGAAAACTGCCAAATCAGCCAGATGTGAGAAAACCCTTCCAATCCCCTGATCGCACTGGGGTCACGGTAAGGCGGTTCAAAAACAATCATCGCTGCTAACGGCACTATCCCACTTTGCCGGGGAACGCCGAATTTTGTCGGAAATTCGGTGCGGATACGCGCAATATTCGTAATTTTTGCCGATATGCTTGA
>Ga0316604_10003504_pt1 | contig 10981 bp, 15 predicted proteins | sample OWC_soil_day20_C_FD_207650 | JGI IMG/M metagenome (GOLD analysis project Ga0316604, IMG submission 207650) | Wetland soil microbial communities from Old Woman Creek delta, Ohio, United States - OWC_soil_day20_CT | ecosystem: Environmental > Terrestrial > Soil > Wetlands | place: USA: Ohio... | reverse complement strand
TCCATAACGGCTTAAAGCTTGGCATCTCTCAAGGTGCCAAATTTTAAGCCGTTATGCGGCAAAATATGTGAGCAGGTTTTGGCAAATGTCTTGGGCAAGGCAAGGACAAAACCTGCGAGCAACAACACTTTGTCTCTTTAGGCTATTAATAGGCAATTATATCTTGTCGATGTTTATTCACTAGACGATACCAAAAATAAACCGAGGTCAGCAGATTTTACACCAACTAAATCATCTTACCATGAAAAATTAAACACTTCAAAACGTCTAAGAGGATTAAATGGGGATGTTATCAAAATAATCGGACTCAAAATATCATACAATTTAGAGTCTCTAAAAAAATCATATCTCCTTAACATTATTCTGACATCTTTATCTTCAGAAAAATGTATTTCACTTATATATTCCATTTTTTCAAATAATAATACTTTTGTTTTCTCTCTATTAAATTCATCTACAAATCTGAAGTTATTTTTCTCCATAATTTCAATGCAAAAATCGTCTTCTTTCCCCGCCGCCGCCTGATATTCAATCGTGAAATCTTCTATTTTGTTTACTTTACTGTCATAACTATTTAATCTAATATTTTTTGAATTATAGACCTTTCCGTAAGCTCTAAAATCTTCTTTGATTTTTGCAGTTTCCTGTTCTAATTGTATATTTTTTTGCATTATACTTTCTTTGTTTAAGATGTAGTAACCTGAAATATACATATTTAAAGCAGGACCTATAAACAAAATTATCCCTATAATATAAACAATGCCCCGAATTAAATTTTTTTCAAATTTTGATTTTCTTATATCATTATTTGAGACTTTTTTATTCATACATTGTTGATAAAGTTCTTTTATCCAGCTTATAGACATTTCTAAAGCTTCGTAAACAGCATGTGCTTTCGAAGCTTTCTGCTCATAATTAGGCGGAGAAGTAATGATTACATATAAAACAAAAACATATTTAACTATTATTATTGGTAATAATAGTAATACTATGAATGATAATAGTATTACTTTAGTGCCTTTTAACAATAAATTCAATATCTTATAAAGAATATCCACTTAATCCTCTTTTCCTTTATTAATCGAAATAGGTATGACGTTAAGCCGAAGGAGCTCGTATTATTTATTCTTCAAATACAGTAATAAATAACTCCCCGTCCTCTTCCTCAAACACTTTTACATTAATTAACCTATCAGGAAACCTATTCTGGAAGCTCATGGACCAAAATGAAGTTAGAACATCTCCAAGAGCTTTGATTTGGGCATCTAGATTCCCATCATCTTGAGTATTGAGATGAAAGAAATCTCGCAATTGATATAGATTCATCATTTTTTCTATACAGGTTTTCTCACCATTACATTCATTTCGCCATAACTCATATAGTTCTTTCGAAAATTTATCCTTTAATAAAATGCAACCATTTATTTCCATAACATCAGGGTAAAAGAACTTGGCAAAACCCAACGCGGTCTGTAAATCCGATTTTAGATTTATATAATTCCACCAACTAAAATTCTGCGGATTAGCATTTTTCCACATAATATACTCACTAATCAATTCCTCTTTGAACATATCTATTAGCTCTCCTTAAGAGATTAATCAAACTTTAAATTCCCCTTATCCGTAAGCGCCTAATAAGTCGGTGGATAGAATTCCTCTGAAATCTGTGAGATAATGCTCTAAACTAAGTATTAAGAGTTTTTCGAGTAACTTGAAAAACTTCAAGGGAGGTTTAGAGTTGAACACTAGGGAAGTTACTCAGCAATATCGTCTTCATCAATGGATAGAGATTATACGAGAATGCCGTAGCAGCGGCCAGCCGGTGTCCAACTGGTGTAGCAATCACAACGTAAAAGAATCTAGCTACTATTATTGGCTAAAGAAGGTCCGGGTGGCCACCTGCGAGTCTCTTCCGGCTCTTAGTACTTCGAAGCAGGAAATCGTACCTTTAAATCCTCCTATGGGAACTGATTTTCAGGCCCAGGAAGTAAATTCGGCAATCATTGTGCGTTTCGGCTCGATTACACTCGAACTGCATAACAGTGCTTCTGCAACACTCATTGAAAATACATTAAAGGCGCTCAATAATGTTCGGTGATATCTCTAAAGCAGAGCAGATCTTTATCGCGTGTGGCCATACGGATATGAGAAAGTCGATCGATGGCCTTGCAGCAATTGTTCAGCAGAACTTTCGGTTAAATCCATTCCAGAACAGTCTGTTTTTATTCTGTGGCCGACGATGTGATCGAATGAAGGCCCTTTACTGGGAAGGTGACGGATTTGTCCTTCTTTATAAAAGATTGGAAGGTGGAAACTTTCAGTGGCCTCGGAATGCTGAGGCCGTTCGAGCAATCACCTATCAGGAATTCCGGTGGCTTTTAGAAGGGCTTGCAATCGATCAGCCCAAAGCCGTTAAAAAGATAAAAAGCGGTGCAATTATTTAACGGAAAAAGTGCTTATGACCAGCATATTTACTGGATTTATAGGCATTTTTGTGGTATAATATATTTAGTAAAAATACCTTAAGGGAACCGGTTGTAGTGAGCGAAACAGAACGGATTGAAACACTTGAAAATCATATATTGAAACTAGAACAAGAGAACAAGCGTCTGCATGAAACGGTTGCTTATCTGACGAAAAAACTCTTTGGCAAAAGTTCGGAAAAGACATCTGGCCTTAACTTGGGAGAGATGTCTCTTTTTGATGAAGCGGAAGTCGAAGCAAATCCGAAAGCACCTGAGCCGGATCTGCAACAAGTTACAAACTATCGGCGCAAAAAGTTTAAAGGGCAACGAGAGGCACTGTTAAAAGATATCCCTCATATTAAACAACTGTGCTCTTTAGCAGAAGAAGACCGCTTCTGTGAAAGGTGCGGCACATCTTTGGTATCGGTTGGGGAAGAATATATTCGCACGGAGATTGAGTTTATTCCCGCTGAAATCAAAGTGATTGACTATTATCGAGAAACTTTCGAGTGCCGTCCCTGCCGCAAAGCTGGCGAATCCTACATGGAAAAATCTCCGATGCCTTATCCAGTGATTCAACATTCCATGGCATCGCCAACAACTGTGGCCTGGGTAATGCAGCAAAAATATGTGAATGCCATGCCGCTATACCGCCAGGAAAAAGAGTGGCAGACATTGGGGGTCAACTTAAGCCGGGCGACTATGGCCAACTGGGTCATTGCATCATCGAGGGACTGGCTTGCGCCGCTAGTGGATGTGATGCATCAAACACTGCTGACCGAGCGGTATATTCATTGTGATGAAACTCCCGTTCAAGTGATGCAGGAATTGGGACGTAAAAACACGACTACCTCATACATGTGGGTGTATAGCAGCGGCCAGTACTCGGAACATCCCATACGGATTTTTGAGTATCAACCGGGCAGAAGCGGCAGTTACCCGCAGAAATTCCTAAAGGGATTTCAGGGGTTCCTCCATTCGGATGCTTATAGTGGGTACAACAAGGTCCCTGGGGTGACGCGATGTTTTTGTTGGGCCCATCTGCGACGATATTTTGTGGATGCTCTCCCGAAGGACACGAAAAGTCCGGCAGCTACATTTGCTAGCCAAGGCATTGAATACTGCAATAAGCTATTTGAGATCGAAAGGACTCTTAAGGAGCTCAGTGACAAAAATCGAAAAATAGAGCGTCTGAAACGGGAAAAACCTGTTTTAGATGCCTTTTGGGCGTGGGTAGAATCCGCGAAAAACAACCTTCTGCCAAAATCAAAGTCAGCCGAAGCTGTCAACTATGCCATTAATCATAAAGACGGTTTGATGAACTATCTATCAGATGGAAATTGCTCCATCTCGAATAATCTCGTCGAGAACAGCATACGCCCTTTTACAGTGGGACGCCGGAACTGGCTGTTCAGTGGAAGTCCCAGAGGTGCGGCTGCTAGCGCGATTGTTTATAGCGTTGTTGAAACCGCTAAGGTTAATGGACTGAATTCCTATAAATACTTAAAATTCATTTTCAGCGAATTGCCTGGCGTTCAGTTTGGGCAACATCCTGAATTCCTTGAAGATTATCTTCCTTGGAACCCTGAAGTTCAACAAATCTGCAAATAAGGCAATGCCTTGAGTATATCTCAGGTATTGCTTTTTTTCTATCCACTATGTTATTAGGCGCTTACCCTTATCCCATTCTGACAAAGTCATTTCCGCGTTGAAAGCAACTAGCCCTTTGCCAGCTGCCAGTTTCATCAGAACGACTCTTGCTTGCTCCGGCATTATCGGAATTAAGCAAAAAGCTGTGGTTAACCTGACATTTGCATTTGGATGTTCCAAAAAAGGAATTAGTTTTTCAATTCCATACTGTGGATTTGCTTTCAAATCACGCCTAATATTGTTAATATTGCGATACTGTTTATTGCCTGTTTTAGAGTCTCCCCGGTTAAGGGAGTCTTCCTGTTTTATGCATGCTTCTATGTATTCTTGCAAAATTTGTTCTAACGGCCGCATTGTTTCTGCTCCATCCCTTAATTTCTTTTATATACGATTACTATTTTACTGATCGAACTGACCAAGCAATATTTGATAATATCCTGCAACTGGCACACTGAAAATCAAATAATCTATGAAGTGGCTCTTGAAGTAGCCATTCATCGTTACATGAAGGACATTTTCTTGCTTGCTCTGCTTTTAATTTCAAGTTATACATCTGATTTACTGCCTGTCCTCTTCGTGCAGCGGTGTCCTTTTCCATGGATATTCATTGACAAGCTTTGACTCAAAGGTATCATACGCAGAGTTATAGCAATGCACGTGAGGGCAAGGAATGATAACAGGTTCCTTTTTCAACTCCCTTTTTTCGATAATGTGTAGATGCTTATCAGTGAAACCATATAAGTATATGAGATTATGTCGGTCATATACGATAGTTGTATTTGTTTCAGGCGAATGAATCCAAATATCATGGCGTGCGTCATTCTCAAAGAAGTCTTTATAGGAATTAAGTAGCGTACTGACTTCAGCATAGGTAAGTGCTCCACTTTGGTACCTGCCTTCTTCACATGAATGTGGGGTATGCAAGACATACAAGATGTAAAACGTTCCATTGCACACGCCTATTAAATCTAAAATTGTATCGATTTGGCTTTTCGCGAGTCCCAAAACAATTCTTTCATAGCTACTGTTTTGCTCCACATTATATATGTCAGAGTAATGATACTCCTTGGATTCGTCGTTGCTGTGGCGACCGAATTTAAACACCCACTCACGTCCTTACTACATTCCTTATTACATTTCCTGTATTTGTTATTTCTTTTTAAAGCTCTGAAACCCTTTATAAAAAATCAGTAGCCTACAACCAGCGTGGGAGGCCATTAAGGGGAAGTATAAGCAGACTTTAGCTGCGCAACTCCAATAAGATGATGGTTATTTTGATCCGTTCCTCTGATAGATGTTACCTTCACTAACGTCCACATACCATAAAAACCCGCGAAATTCGCAGGTTTTCCTCATTTCTGGGTTTGCATTTTGAAAGGCAATCCGTGACCTTACAAGTCCCACCTATTTTGCAACTAATCTATTCCTATTCAAGAGATTTTAGCAGTTTATAAAAGTACTGCGGATCCTGCAATTTATGAATATTGTACCAACAATCCAAGGTTTCATCCGAAAATACGGATAGTTTCTTGAAAACCTGATAAGCCAGTTCTAGCGGAGCCATCCCTCCAGCAGTAATCAGATTGCCGTCACTAACCGCGCTCTCGAACCGATAATTCTCTTCTCCTTTATAGTCAGGACAAACCTTTTTTAAATACGGAAGATCATTACTTGTATGCCGGTATGTATCCAAAACGCCGGCTGCAGCGAGTGCCATCGTCGCACCACAAATTGCGGCGACAGGAATACCGCATGCCAAAAATTCTTTCGCCTTTTCCAACACTATGGCATGAGTTGACTCCAGCCACGTTTCGCCACCGGGTAACAGTAATAATGCGCAATCCTGAGGGCCAATTTCATCAACGCCTAAATCAGGTATTATGCGTAGTCCGCCCATGGTCGCAATCGGTTCCTTAGTTAGGGCAAAAGTCTTAATCGTAAATGGAGGAATTCCTTTCTTGAAAAACCGTCCGGTTTTCAATTCAGCAGTTACGTATCCCCACTCCCAATCGGCCATAGTATCAAGGATGTACATGTATACCGTGTTTTTACTCATGACGTCATCTCCCGTATTCTAAACTATCGTTTTGGTAATTTCATTGCTCTTAGTTAGCATAAGCTTCAAAACTTCTATCTTTTTTCTAATCTAATCCTGTTTCGCCGGATTCATCCAAATACAAATAATACATAGTATCGTCTGCCCTCATCTATATTGTTCATTTTTTTACACTATTCTCTCATAAGCACTATGTTCCCTCCGATTTAGAAATATATCCATAATACCTCTCCACATTTATTTTAAGTATTCACATCATTTTTAGTTACATTTTCAATCTTCTTGATTATATTCAAATGTGTTTCGTTTAGTAGATTTTTAATAGAATCCAAATTTTGATCGTTAAAATTGTTGTTATCCCTTTTAAATACATTCTCAACAATCTTTCCAGCCGTTGTGTGTACCTCTTCGTTGCTAGAATTTCTCTCTAGAAGCTGCTGTAAAGTTAATAGATCTCCATATAGAAGATATATTGCACGAATCTCATCAGGTTGCAATTCGTCTTTGAGATATGCAACATTTTTTATCCATTCATTACTAAAAAACATTTTACTAGGAGTCGAATTTACTATGTTCCTATTACCATTTGCTATGTATAAATTTGTAACATCGATCAAACCAAGTAATAAATCATAATATACAATTAGTGCGTTTTCACGGATAATACCCTTTTCCTTATTTTTTTCTAATTGTATAAGAGTATTTGCAAGTTTATTACTTTTATTTGCCGTATTAATCAAATAATAACTAAATATCGCTGTTACAACAGCCTGCATAAATCCCGCAAAAGATGAAAGAAATTCTTTTATCTGAATTAATTGACAGGGAAAAGGTATCCAACCAAAAAAATACATCAATACTAGTGGAATGAAAATTGAAAAAAATGCAATTCTAATAATCATTCCAAAACCAGTTTTTACCTCTGGATTTGACTCTTCCATCCTTTTTTCTCCTTTTAATATCTAGTATATACCCCAAATTTTTATTAACTCCTTTAACCATCCGGCCAATCATTCGCTTTCGGCATTTCATATTAAAAGAACCGCTCGGCAACCCTTAGAATCACTTCCATTAATAAATCATTATCATCGTCCTTATAGTCAATCCATAAACCTTCTTCTTTCGGATCAAGCACTAATTTACCGAAATACCTATAAGAAACCTTATTTACTAGAACATCCGGTACCTGTTAGTTTATCAAGATTAGGAATCATTTGTTCAACTTTTTCATAAGAATAATTTTTCACCTCGAACTGTAAGGAGTCTTTATTTTCAAGTACACTGTTTATCTGTATTTTTACCGTAATTTGCTCATTCTTTATTATGGGATCCCAAATAAGATCACCCCATACTTCAAATTCATAGTATGCCATCCCTGAAATACTATGTCCAGATTTGACCAACGTACTTCCATCCGTGTATATCCCCTTTAATCCCAAGACTGGCAAAACTTTCAAGCCAAATTCTTCAAAATTAACGGTTGGCTCTGATATATTAAGAGAGCACAAGGGCTTTGTCCATTCCTTTCCCGTTAATATAGACAATCGCCAATAATCCACGTCAACTTCTCTCAATCCCTTATTTTTCACTGAGAGATATACAAGGAAACCATATCTCCTTGTTTCATGTCCATTATACGATCTAGGTGGAAGTCTAAAAAACCACTGGTACACCGCGGGATGCACTAGGCCTACTTTAAGAATTGCTCTGTCACGTCTAAAGTTCCTATATAAGATGATTCCATTCACAATACTTAATATCAGTGCCGACATCTCAGAAAGACGCTTGAAATCTAATGTCCCGTAAAGATATTTTAATTCTAGTACCCATAAGCTAAACTCTATTACTAGCACCTACTTAAACATTATAATATACCCCAGGAAACAGTTCTTTATTTTCTCTATACTTGTGCAACGTTATTCGATAATTGAACCTATGATTCACCCCTAATTACCATTTTAAATAGTTTATAGTATTATTCATTTTTTTTATATCTTCTTTCTTAAAGCCAATTTCTTTCAAAATATGGAACTTTAGTAATCTTTTCAGCAACTCTATTACATCATATAGTGGTAATCCATTTAACGCCTGTTCCTCTAAAGATTTATCGTAATGGGTAAGATAATTGCGAGTAATACATAATTTATTAATCAAGGATTTAATATCATTATTGCTAACTTCGACCACATCTTTAATTTGCAAAAAAAGTTCCTTTAATCTCTTTCGCAAAACAGGTTCATTACCATATTGCAATCGCCCACTAACCCATTCTTTGTATTCATCAGGTATAGTATCCATTACTGCTGCAAACCGCTTTATATGCTCATCATCGGAAAGTTCCTTGTTATTTTGTGTCCGTCTATGATAAGCTTCAATAGCTTGTATTATATTTAAAAACCGTTGGTCTAAATACATATTTTCATCGTAAATTACACCAAAATAAAGATTAAGTACTGGCTCTAACACTTCTCGCTTGTTAAACCAATTATTTAAATAATCCTCAAAATTGTTTTCAATTTGAAGATAGTTAAATAACATATTAGTTGGCAAAATACCGTCCTTATATTTACACGAATTCCTGCGATTATAATAGATATCAACTTCCGGATAATGTTCTCTTCCTGCGATAATTTGTTTATTGCATTCTGTGTTACCACTAAGTTCAATAACTTTAGTAGGTTTATCCAATGCCAATGTAATGAAATTATTTAAATGATCTATAACTTTTAAAAATTCTTCAAAATTAACACCATTAGGAAAGCTAATTCTAATATATATTTTTTGTTGAATTGAAATATCTTTTTGTACCATACATCGTTTAGGTCCAATTTGATTAAAGTAAAGACCAATTTTTAAATTTCCTACAATAAATTCTTTTTTATTTGGTCTTTTATATTTAATAGTATAACTTTCATCGTCTAATTTTATTTCAAATCCATCCTTCCATACCCATTCGTCGAGATTTAGAACTCTAAAATACATATTATTAAAAATTATTTTTTCAGTCGACGAAAAATGGGCACCAACAAAGCATACGTTCACAAGATAACGAGTACTTTCTATTCCTAAACAACCAAAGCTATTGTTAACCACAAAACAATTCATCAAGGTAATTTTCTTACCCGTAGTTGTCATCCCTAATAATAGTTGATAATCGCTACGTTCCGATGCTTCTTTTCTTAGTCCTCCAATAATATCCAAATGCGTGCCATTATCTGGCGTATAATATAATGTACCACTACAATGTTTTTCTGGATTCTCAGAATCCCACCATACCCCTTTAAACTCGAATGATGTATCCATACTGTTCGCAACCTCCTTTGTTAAAGGCCCCAAAATCTGCTATATATATTCACTTGATTTCACCTACAAAAGCAAATCTATTGTGTATATTTTATCAAATTTGAACTTCAGGCTTCTTTCCTATAACACAATAATTCTTATCAAAAATTGTGACATTAGTTGGTAAAATACTACTTCAACGTGTAAAAACCTTCCCAACCTGCTATTTATATTAACGTCATTCAAAAATAAAGGCGGGAATTATCCCGCTCTACCCTGATTCACTATACTCTTATCCACCGGCCCCACCACCGTTGCCGCCAGCCTCTCAAGCTCCCCGGCAACCGCCGCGGCCTTCTCTGTGTGCATCCCAAACCGCTTACCGGCCACAACTTCAACAAGCACCGTCCTAAGACAAAGCAGCTCCGCCCAAACATACCTTTCATCCACCTTCAACTTAGGCACCAGTTACTCCTCCTTTACCTCGCTCAGCGCTCCTATAAGCGCCAAACCCTTGCCCTACAACATTTAGAATATCCCTAATATCAACCACGTTATCAATCTGCCAGCGCCAATGGCCACCTTCCCCGGGCACCGTCCGGGCTATTGCCTTTAACTTGCATGACGATCCCCGCCGCTCAAAGTCTACCGCTCCGGCCGGCAGCATGATATACGTGGGAGCATACTTCCCATATTGACAAATTTCCAATGTACCGCCTCTATTTAGATGCTCTTTATATGTAAGCCCTGCTATATCCAGCATGCTCTCACGCATTCCATCACTAATGATCATGATATCCTCTCCCCCAACCCCTATTCTATCTAAGCACCGATAGGTATCTTTCTTTCAGCCATATATGGAATGGCCTGATTATAAGCACTGTAATGCCGCTCTAAAACATTCCGGCCCTCTGGCTTAATAATCACATCATCTGCAAAAGGCTTTCGTTCTATATACCCGTCAGCCATCTCGTTAATAGCACAGTTTTGGCAAACAAATACTAGCACTGTTGGCGTGCCAGTAATGACTGGCGGCCACGACCAGGTAACATGTAGACGGTGCCCACATACAGGGCAGGTTTGATTTGATAAATACATCTTATTGCCCCCCATCAATATTCATTTGGTGATTTACTCCGGCGCTCCGGCTCAATACTTTTATTAACTTTGCAGCAAACCGGTCTGCCTGCTGCTCTATGCTGTCATAGTAATTATCCCGCTTGTGATACAGAGCGTACTTGATTGTATCTGCATGTAACTGACAATGTCCTAACTCATGCGCTAATACATAGATTGCCGCAGTAAGAGAAAGTCTGCTGCTGAGCCCAATTCTCTTTATTCCGTCAAAATTAACACACAGTCCAAAAATGTTTTCCCCAAGATCGAAATCTGAATAAATCTTAATGCCGCGTTTATGGGCTAACTCAAATAACCTATGTAAAATTCCTGAATCATCATTTTTAGGCACATCAATATTCATGTTTAAGCCCCCTATCATTTGACTCTATTCCCGCCGCCTGATAGAATG
>Ga0316604_10003502_pt1 | contig 10984 bp, 12 predicted proteins | sample OWC_soil_day20_C_FD_207650 | JGI IMG/M metagenome (GOLD analysis project Ga0316604, IMG submission 207650) | Wetland soil microbial communities from Old Woman Creek delta, Ohio, United States - OWC_soil_day20_CT | ecosystem: Environmental > Terrestrial > Soil > Wetlands | place: USA: Ohio... | reverse complement strand
AGCCGAGCCGTAAAACAACCCAGTACCAATAGCTCCCCCTAATGCAATCATTTGAATATGCCGATTCTTGAGACCTCGCTGGATGTGTTGATCTGTATTATTCGTACTCACGCTTTTCCCCCTTTTACTTACCTGTCTCCCTCTGCTTTGTCTGTCGGTTGTACCTTAAACCATACCGCATACATTGTCGGTAACGCCAGCAGTGTCAGTACTGTTGCGCCAAGCAAGCCGCCACTGATAGCCACTGCCATCGGTCCCCAAAACGTGCTAGGGACCAGCGGTAACATGCCAAGTATGGCCGCTGCTGCTGTTAACATAATGGGGCGAAACCGCAGCACAGCAGAATTGATGATCGCATCCCACGGTGTCTCGCCTGCTTTAATATGTTGTTCAATCTGGTCAATAAGAATAACCGAGTTGCGGATAATCATGCCGCTAAGGGCTAAGATTCCAAGTTCGGCGACAAACCCCATTGGCCGCAGAGTTAATAACATGGCGACACTAACTCCAATAATCCCGAGTGGTGCCGTAAGAATGGTCAGAATCATTAAGGATACCTTTTGCAGCTGCAGCATCAGCAGTATCACAATAACCATGATCATTATCGGCACTGTTTTAAGCAAAAAGACTATAGATGTATTGCCTTTTTCTGATGATCCGCCAACCTCAATACTATAACCAGCCGGCAGACTGTCCCGCAGTTGTTTTAGATTCTCATAAACCTTCTTGGTGGCATCATTACCAGTTACCCCGGCAATAACCGCTGCTTGTACGGTAATTGTTGGCTTTAAGTCATACCGCCAGATTAAACCATCCTCGCCCTCATAGCTTATTTTGGCGATTTGTTCTAAAGGTACAAATTTGCCATTACCAATATGAACAGGCAAATCTTTAATACTAACTAAGTTTTTCCGGTTTTGAGCATCAATGCGAAATACAATACCCACAGTTTTGTCTTGTTCATAATATTCGGCGATAGATGCCCCCGATAGTTGGTTCTGTAAGTCCTGAGCCAAGCCTTGGCTGCTGATTCCCAGCATTCTAGCCTTATCCTGGTCAATTGCCAAATGCATGACTTTGCTTTTTTCATTCCAGTCAAAGTTAATATTCTTCACAGTCGGATTGCCTGCCATACTATCGCTAACCTGTTTCGCAAGCTCGCGTACCTGCTCATGGTCATAGCCGGAAACGCGCAGCATCACAGGATATGGCGAAGGCGGGCCTGTCTGAATTAAAGTAACATTTCCCCGCACATTCTCAAAGTTGTCGGCAAATAGCTGCGTGACTTTTTTCTGCAAGGCTTCCCGAGCTTTCAAATCTTTAGCAACAATAATAAACTGCGCATAATTATTGGCTGGCAGCTTGGGCTCGATCGTAAGGATAAATCGTGGTGCTCCCTTGCCAACATAATAGCTGTAAGCCTCAATATCCGGATCATCAGTAAGACTAGCCGCCAATTTTTGTGCTTCTAGCTCAGTAGCCGCTATGGCGGCGCCTTCCGGCAACGTCATCTCAACAATGAGTTCCGGTCGAACTGAGGGCGGAAAAAACTCCTGCTGTACAAACTTTAACAAAAATATCGAACCGATAAAACACCCTATTGTTATGCCCAGCACTAGCTTCTTGTTATACAAGCACCAAGTGAGTATCTGCCGAAACAGTCGGTAAAATCTGGTATCATATAGATCATGACCTTCAGTAATTGTATGTTTGGGTTGGATTAATTTATAACCTAAGAGTGGGGTCACCATAACCGATACCAGCCAGGAAATCAACAGCGCAATAGTCATAACAGGAAACAAACTACTGGTAAATTCAGCTGCCGACCCTTTGGAAAAACCGATGGGTATAAAACCGGCGCAAGTAATCAGCGTACCTGTAAGCATGGGGAAGGCGGTAGCCTTATAGGCATAGCAAGCGGCCTCAAATCGACCCCATCCCTGCTCTAATTTTACTGTCATCATCTCAATAGAAATAATAGCATCATCGACTAATAAGCCCAACGCCATGATTAACGCTCCCAGCGATACCTTATGCAAATCTATTCCGCCCATCTTCATACAGGCAAAGATACCGGCAATGACCAGGGGAATACATAAAGCAACAACAATACCGGAGCGAAAACCCAGGCTGAGAAAACTAACTACTAATACAATAATAATAGCTTCCCAGAGCGATTTAACAAAATCGGCAATTGATTCTTTAACCACTTTGGGTTGATTGGATACTTGACTGATTTCCATGCCCAGCGGCAAATCTTTTTTGATTACGGAAATCGTTTTCTCCAGGTCTGTTCCCAGGGTAAGAATATTCCCCCCCTTTTCCATCGCAAGCGCCATACCGATGGCCGGCAACCCATTAAAGTACATTTTGGGCTCCATGGGGTCAACATAACTGCGCTCTATCTTGGCAATATCGCCCAAACGGAAGGTGCGCTCATTGACCCGAATAGGTAGGTTGCGCAGGCCTTCTACATTTTCAAACAACCCAGACACCCGCAGATATACATTATCGGAAACTGTTTCAACCATACCTGACGGAGTCATCGCGTTTTGCGCCTTTACGGCAGCAATAATAATAGCAGGATCGATTCCCAGACTGGCTAGTTTACTGCTTTCCATCTCAACATAAATTTTTTCCGGTTGAACACCGATAAGCTCAACCTTGCTCACATTGCTTACCCCGAGTAAGCTTCTACGAATTTTCTCGGCTTTTTCCCGCATCTCTTCATAACTATAACCATCTGCTGTGAGGGCATAAATATTGCCAAAAACATCATCAAACCGGTCATTGAACGCCGGCCCAACTACCCCCTGGGGTAAGGTGCTTTTGATATCATTGACCATATTACGCACTTCCACCCAAGTAGGTCGGACATCTTTTTCATTTACCGTATCTTTTAGATTCACATAGATCACAGCCTGACCTGGCCGTGAATAACTTTTTAGATAATCCAGCCCCGGTGTATCCTGCAGCTTCTTTTCAATTTTGTCTGTTACCTGTTCTTCCACCTGCCTGGCACTTGCCCCCGGCCAGGAGACAGACACGATCATCTGGCGGATTACAAAATCGGGGTCTTCCATTCTTCCTAACTGCTGGTAGGACAAGATTCCTGACAGGAATGTCAGGAACACAAAAAAATATACAAGTTGCTTATGGTTAAGAGCCCATTCGGTCAAATTGAGTTTATTCATAACCGTACCTTCTGCCCTTCCCGCAGTTTTTGTACACCGCCGGTAGCAATGACTTCGCCATCCTGAAGTCCTTCCAAAACCTGCACCTTACCATCACCAAAAGCTCCGACTTTTATGGGACGCAAACTGACTATCCCCGCTTGAATAACCCATACATTCGGGGTGTCGCCAGTCTGGTAAATGGCTGCCAGCGGAATATACACGGTTTGCTGGCTAGTGGAACTCCCCACAACGACACTGGCAGTCATTCCTAAGTTCACGGCTGCCGGTGGGTTGATTAAACTAATTCTGACTTTATAAGTTCGGGCAACTTTATCAGCCACTGGGGAAATTTCCCGGACTTTTCCCGCTGTGGTAACATCCGGCAGAGCCCAAAAGCTAATATTCACTTGCTGGGCATTACGCATTTCGTCAATACGATTTTCCGGAACATTAATTTCGATTTCCCGTTCGCCGCCCTTTACCAAGGTCATGACCGCCTGGCCGGCACTGACCACTTGTCCTGCTTCGACATTGACGCTGGAAATGACGCCATCACTATCTGCCACCAGCGAGGTATAACCTAGCTGGTTAGCACCTTGCGCATACTGGGCTGTTGACTGGTTGACAGTGGCCAGTGCGACTTCATACGTGTTCTCATATTGATCTAGCTGGGCACGGCTAATCGCATTTTGCTCATATAACTTACGATAGCGTTCCAGGTTACTCCGGGCTAAGCCCAATTGTGACTGAGCCGAAGCAACCTGAGCTGAGGAAATGTTTACTGTTTGCTGTACATCCTTGGCATCGATTTCCATAAGGACATCCCCGGAATTAACTACGCTGCCAAGCTCAATGTTACGTCTGATAATTTTGCCGCTAACCTGAAATGCCAGTTGCGTCTCATACCGCCCCCGCACTTCACCGGAATAGCTTGCAGTTTGCCCCATAGCATCCATTTTTATTGTTTGAGCGCGAACAAGCGGCGCTTCTTCCTGGACTGTTTCGGTCTTCGAACAGCCGGCAAAGCTCAAAGATAGAATCATAATTGTCAGTGCAATGCAGCCAGCAATATCCCTTCGCATAAAAAAACCTCCCTCACATCATTTCTTCACAAGTGCGTTAACGATGAAATCAACAAGCACCTCTGTATAATCTTCTTCTTTGTGCAGCGGCCTTGTACGCGCATAGCTAAAGGCTTGAAATAACTTAAACCCAGCATAAGCTACGACTTTTTCATCGACTTCCCGAAATTTCCCCTGCTGTTTACCTTCGCTAATGATCCCGGCAATGATTGCGATAATCTCTTCATCAATAATTTCATGATATTTTCTGGTTGCCAAAGCCACAAACAAATCATTGTCTTTTAGTATTCTTGTAATAAAGTGGTCCTGATTAAAATACGCTATTGACTTCCTAATAAGGAGAACAAGTCGCTCCAGTGGGTCAGATATACCTCCCATCTGTGCAAATAGTATCTCGATCGTTTTATGGCATTCCCGTAAGAGTAGACATCGGAACATGTCATCTTTATCTATGAAGTGTTCATAGATTGTCTTTTTTGAAATTCTGCAGTCTTTACTAATTTCATCCATTGTTGTCTTTTTAAAACCAAAGCGATCCATTCGTTCGGTTGCTTTGTCGAGGATAAGGCTTTTTACATCATCCATTGTATCTCCCTCTTTCATAAAGCCAAGCAATAGTGGTGTAATCTCCCCACCCAAAAACTATTATAGTATTTTAGTTTCCAAAATTCAATAGGAAACGGGCTCTTTATAATTACTGCACTTTAGCTTTTTTCCAAAAAAATATACCCATTAGTATTGCAGCAAACAACGCCATGGCTGAACCGAAGTAAAAGGGTGCTTGATTGTCAACCTTGTCATATAATGCACCCGCAATAACACTTGCCGGCAATAAAGTAATACCGATAAGGCAATTGTATAGACCAAGTCCCGTCCCTCGCTTGTCTCGGTCTATAAGATCAGCAACCAATGCCTTCTGCACACCATCTGTCGCTGCACTATAGAGTCCGTATAATGCAAATAACAAAATCACGATAACTTTATCGTTTGCGCTGCCAAAGCCTAAGTATATGATGGAATATAGTAAATATCCAAAGATGATCAGTCTCTCCCTACCAAACTTATCGGAAAGCATACCCATAGGAACAGCGAAAATTACCGAAACCGAGTTGAATATCAAATAAACAAGCGGTATGAATACCGCTTCTATACCAATATCGTTTGCCTTTATCAGCAACAAGGCATCTGTTGAGTTACCCAAGGCAAATAAGAACGCGATCCCTAAAAACAGATAGTATCTACTAGAAAAATCGTTCAATGAAATTTTCCTAGCTAATTCTGCTTTATGCCTTTTCGCTTCTTTGACAAAGAAAATTATGGTCAGCCCGCCTAGTATACCTGGTACTACGGAAAACAAGAATATCTTGCGATAATCACCTGGAAACACTGACAAAATGGCGAAAGCCAGCAGCGGCCCTACTATGGCACCGCTATTATCCATCGCTTTATGGAAGCCAAACCCTTTCCCTCTTTCACCTTCACCTGCCGTTGCAGCGATCAGACTGTCTCTGGGTGCAGTTCTTATTCCCTTACCAATCCTTTCGGCAAAGCGTAATGCCAGCACCTGCAGCGGCGAAGTTACTAAAGAAAATAGCGGGGATATAACTGCCGTAAAAGCATAGCCCACAACCATAAAAGGTTTATTTTTGCCAATCTTATCACTCCAGAAGCCAGATAATGCCTTAATAATTGATGCCGTACTTTCGGCAATTCCTTCAATCAGCGACAGTTCTGTCTTTGTTGCACCTAACGACAGTAAAAAAAGTGGCATAACAGCATAGATCATCTTTGTTGTCGTATCAGTAAAAAAACTAGTTATCCCTGTAAAAAATATATTTCGTTCAAGTCCTAAAACCTTTTTCTCCCGCTTGTTCTCAATCCTCATACCTGCCTCCTGCTACCTGCCATTTGCTAATAGTGTTATGCTTATCCTTTTCGCTATCATAGTATTTATTGTACTACAACAGCGTTCTTTACTGCGATAGAGGTATCTGCGTTTGTCTCCGGCCCTCAAAAAACCTCTTTGCAGAATTTCCAGGTCGTAACAAAAAGCCATAAGCTCAATGCTTACGGCTTCTTATTTTAGTGCTAACTCACCAGTGTTCCTATATAGTAACTAACTGCCAAAATATTGCTTAATCCCATTGTAAATTCCTACTGCGACTTTTTTGTCAAAACTGCTGTTAGTAAGCAATTTTTCTTCCTTGGGATTAGAGATGAAAGCGGCTTCCGTTAATATCGCTGGCATGTTGGTATTCTTGAGAACATAGAAGTCACTCTGTTGAACACCCCTGTCATATAACTTTAATTGCGCAACTAAATTAGCTTGTACCAATGGGGCAATACTATCATCCTTCGCATCATACGAATAGGTTGTGGTACCGCCGGCCAAGTCTGAAAAAGAATCTGCGTGAATACTTACAAATAAATCTGCATTGGCCTTGTTGGCAATCGCAACCCGAGTTGCTAACTCTTCTTTGTCATCTGCTCCAGCGTACGCAACATCTTTATCAGTTGTACGAGTCATAATTACCGTTGCCCCAGCGTTTGTCAATAAATTACGCAATTCTTTACTAATAGCCAGTGTCACGTTTTTTTCCATCACATTATGGGGACCGATGGCACCAGTGTCACTGCCGCCATGACCAGGGTCAATTACGACTAACTTACCTTGCAATGGAGCTTTTTGTATTTGAACTAGCTGAGCAGCAATTTGATTGAACAAATCATCAGTTGCGGCGGCATTAACCGCTAATGGCAGCCATCCCAGAAGCAATACTAATACTGTCGCCAATACCACAGGCTTCCGTATTTTCGCTTGCATTTTCTCATCCTTGCTCTTGTAAAGTTTTAGTCCCTACCCATTATACTTTATAAGAGTTCTCAAGGGAAAATGAAAAATCTTCCTGGCAAAGGGGAAAAATTAAAAGCCGCGAAATTCGCGGCTTTTAAAAAACTAATCGTTCTCTTCTGCTTCTTCATTCTCAACAATCTCAATCGTATCCTCAAAGGTATCAAGAATGTTTTCATGATGCTCTTCCACTGCATCATTAATCAGTCTTAGCGCCGCATTGGTCTGCTCTTCCGGCAAGCCCATTGCAATTATAATGTCCATCAAACGGTCTCCAAGGAGTTCAACATCATCGGTAAAGAGTACCGGGATTTCATCAGTCATTTCAGGCTCTAGTTCATCGCACATAATATACACTCCTCGTCACTGTTTATTTTTCTGTCTCAAGCGAACAGCCTCGATATGTAGTCCACCTATGATACTGCTTGATACACTGTTATTGTAACACACATTTGCGCAAAAAATTATTAAAACTATAATAATTTGTGGATAAGCTCTTCTTTTTATTTTCCTATCCATTAGTATACGCAAATAATTAAGCCCGACAGCCGAAGCCACCGGACTTTTCCTATAGATTATCTATTAATCTGAATTTGAGCCACTTCGTATCTTGTAACTTCAATCTCCTTATATCTATAGGCAATGCTATAGATATGGCGAAGATATGCTGAGATATTTACTACATATCGTATGGGTTTCACGGCATTTTCCCTTTCCAGTAATAATTAATAGTACTATTATAAAAGAAATAATCCACTTAGTCGACTGGAATGTCTAGGGAAAAATTCGCCCGCCCAAAGGCGATAGACAAATACGTTGTTGTTAATCATTTGACGCGCTGCCAACTGCAATCCCAATCAAAAAGGCGGCAATATCACGCAATTCGCGGTCATGATGGTGATTTTCACGCCTTTGCCGCTCACGCCACGCTCGTTCGCTCTCGTGATGGCGCCGCCTCATTTCTCTTTCGTGCCGCTCATTTTCTCGGCGCATCCGCTCGTCATGCTGCCGTCGCCGGTCATCGTCCCGGTTGTAATGACGATCATGACGGTCATAACGGTCCATCTGCACTATTTGTTGCGAGTCATTGTTAAGTAGGGGACCTGGTGCTGCGGCAGCTACCGATGATACCATGCCAACTTGCATTATACCCAGCATCGAGTATATAATTACCTTTTTGGATACGATTTTCATAGGAACACTTCCTTTACTTCTGATCCCGAATCATACTTTAATAATAATCGCCAATTTTTAGAATTTGTTTAGAATTTATTGGATTTTTTCACAACTAGATTCTTAAGACTATTGGTAAGGGGCTGTGGATTTACTTATCTCCAAGTTTTCCACAGCCCCTTTTATTCAATGTATCATTAGCCTGTTGGCAAATAGACCTTACCCTTCATCATTACTTTTTATAATCAGGGTTGGGCAGGACGCGTGATGAAGAACATGATTACTGATGCTACCAAGCAATAACCCTTTGACATCACTTAAACCCCTGCGTCCCATGACGATCAAGGAATAGTCTCTTTCTTCCGTAACATCAACAATTCTTATACCAGGATGTCCATACTCCACCAACGTATTAACTCTACCGTCAAAGTCATCAAAAATTTCCAAAGCCTTATCTAATATTCGTTTGCCACTTGCTTCTAAATCCTTTATAAGCAACGAAGGGATTATGGTGTCTGGCATGATGTAGGCTGGGTTTTGGATAATATGTATCAAGGTGACCGAGCTGTCAAACTTTTCGGCTAAAATTCGCGCATATTTAGCAGCCAATAGTGCTCTCTCCGAACCATCAATAGGAACCAAAATTTTTTCGAACATATCATCGCCTCCGATAATAATAATTTAGAATCTTGTATAATAAACTAGCTTTCTATACTAGTTTATTCTTTTTTTCTTTATGCTGCAATAAATTTCGCATTTTGTGCTATTGTTTCTAAAGCTGCCAACAACAAACAACAGCAGCTTACTCTCCTGCTGTTGTTACTGCGTTCTCTTTAACACGCTTATAGAATATCGCAAATAATTTATTAACTCAGCCAAATTCTATATTGACACATCTACCCAATAATAGCATAGTAGTAGTAATAAAGAATATGATCTACGAGGTAAAGTCATATGTCTATTGATATTATTGCTCCTAATAATGCCTTATCCCAGCTTAATCAAGTTAATAATAAACGGGAGTTATCAAATTATATCGTTCAAGATACCACTGGTGATGATGCTGACTTTAGTCCCGCCTACATTGTTGAACTCTCAGCTATGGGTAAACAATTACAACAGGCTCATCCAGTAAAAATAGTTCGATTATAAATTCTGGGATTAGCACGAGGTGTCAAGGGGGCGGGGTTGATGACACCTTTCAACAAGCTAATCACCAAATTCCTGACCTCTATACCTACTTTAGGATTCTGCATTGGACAGATCTCGTTCTAATTCTTCGATAATATTTGGCAATCGAGACAATAATTCCTCAATTTCTCTTAGTTCTTCTTTACTTAATTCATTGTTTTCGCTGACGAACACATTATCCAATACAAACACCCCACTTGTCATTTGAAATAGAAAAATTGCCAGATTACACTTTAAGTGCAACCTGGCAATCATAGATTTAACCCTCTTTAGACCCATGGCTTTGCGTCCCTTCCTTTCAGAAGGTTTGCTTATATTATTCATTTTGATAGTATTATTGGCCATTAGACATACAAAGTCCTGCCTAAGTAATCTAAAAGTTAACAGTTTCAGCTTTATTGTGGCAAAAGGACCCTCCACTAAATATATTAATACTAAAAGATGTGGAGGAAATGCTAATGTTAAGTACAAATGAAGTCCAGATTATTATCTGGCTGGCGGGATTGTTGATAGCTGCCAATATTGCGGCTATGTCGTTATTTGTGCTGTATGCGAAATTGCCCAACGGTAAATTGCAGGGAATAATCCATAATATTATCTACAGACTGGATGAATTGGCCGATAAATTAGAGAATGAGGAAAAAAAAGCCGTTGCAATACAACAAATAAATGCCCTCTTAGGCTGGCGGAATGTAATTGTCCCCCAAAAAATAATTGGCTGGATAATTGATTCTGAGGTAGCGGCTATTCGAGAAATGCAGAAAGCAACTAATACTAATACGCCCAATTTACATGACCCCGAATCGGATGAGCGGACTGCCCGTATTATGCGCCAAGTTACATTAGCAGAGATTACAACACTCGCCGTGCAGGCCAAACCAGCTCTACAGCAAGCCGCTCAACACTATGACTGGCCGATTAAGGTGTATTACCATTGGAGCGCCGGCCACTATGACCAATACTTTAATGACTATCATTTGAACATCGGCAAAGACGGTTCGGTCTTTGTAAGCACCAACGACTTAAGCACAAAAAAAAGTCATACCTATTTTCGGAACAGCGGGGCAATCGGTATCGCGGCCGCCTGCGCCTATAACGCCAAATCAGCCAATGACTTAGGCCCCGAGCCGCCAACAACACTACAAATTGAGGCCATGGCGCAAATTATCGCTGTTTTAAGCAAGGCATTGAATATTCCCATTGATATCAAACACTTTATGACCCACGCTGAAGCTGCCGACAATATGGATGGCTGCGACCCGGGCTATGAAGCGAACGGCTATCCGCAGGGAAAATACGGCCCGCAAAACAGCGTAGAGCGTTGGGATCTGTGGGTACTCAAAGAGGGCGATGATCCTGGAACAGGCGGCGATATATTACGCGGCAAAGGTACCTGGTACCAGGATGTCGAAGACCAGCTAGTTAAAGTCAAGCCCTAAACCATAATTTTGTTTCAAAGAAAAATGAGCAAAGCAAACAAGCCCTTCTCAAACGTGAACAATGCTCGAAAA
>Ga0316604_10003501_pt1 | contig 10985 bp, 7 predicted proteins | sample OWC_soil_day20_C_FD_207650 | JGI IMG/M metagenome (GOLD analysis project Ga0316604, IMG submission 207650) | Wetland soil microbial communities from Old Woman Creek delta, Ohio, United States - OWC_soil_day20_CT | ecosystem: Environmental > Terrestrial > Soil > Wetlands | place: USA: Ohio... | reverse complement strand
AGCTTATTTGGTTTAGCTTGGGGATCATCTTTTTGGTGGGTTTCCCTATTCATGTTCACTGCTGGAGCTGGCAGTGCTCTTGTATTTACTCCGCTGATGTCGTTAACGATAGGATGGTTTCCAGATAAAAGAGGAATGGTATTAGGTTTTTTATTGAGCGGGGCAGGAATTGGCATGTTCTTAAATGGCATTTTGGTTCCGAGTATAGTTAAACAATTTCCTGAACTGGGGTGGCGTGCAGTATGGCTATTGTTTGGGGCAATTTCTCTTGGTGTTATTGTACTTGCTATTCAGGTTTTAAAAAATCCTAATCATACAAATAAAAAAGACAGCAACGAGGAAAAACCAAAATGGTTGCACAATAAGGAATTGATTAAAATTGCCTGGCTGTATTTTCTTGTAGGAGTGGGATATTTAATTCCAATTTTATATCAAACTGTTTATATGATAGAACTTGGTATTCCTGATAACATTGCGGGAGGAGTTTTTGCAGTAGCAGGAGTTTTTGCCATTACAGGAGGACCTGTTTGGGGAATGATTTCAGATAAAATAGGATCACAAAGGACCTTAATTGCTGCCTTGCTTTGGGCTATCGCCGGAGATATTATTCCTCTTATGTTTCACAACGTGGTGAGTTTTATTGTATCGGCTGTCATTTGGGGGTCATCCATAGGGGGAATTCTTGCTTTAATTCAAGTAAAGGCATCCCATCAGGTTCCTCAAAAGTATATTTCAGCGGCAATTGGTTTTATCTCTGCCTTTTATGCTGTAGGACAAATGCTAGGACCTGGGCTTGCAGGATGGATGATTGAGTATCATGGAGGTTTTGCATCTGCGTATTGCTTTGGTGCATTGATTTATTTTATGGGATTATTGTTGACTTTAAGCTTAAAGACTAAGAACATGAAAGTCACTTCCACAAAAGAGTCTTAAGCTATGAAAAGAAAAAACCTCGCATTTTTGCGAGGCTTTTTCTTTTTATAAGCTTAAGGTTGATGTACAGCTTTAACTCCATAAATAGTGCTATAATAAGTACCGCCACGTATACCGTCAGCTTGTACCACAATGGTTCCATTTCCATAGGAAATGGGGACTTTAAATTGATATACCCATCCAGTATAAGGATTACCAATGCCCTCTCTGGCAAAAGGTTCGGTCACTAGAGTCGTTGGAATTCTACTTCCGTTCTGATATAAAAAAATGCGATTAGGATCAGGATAGCCAATAAAACGAACCGCCATATAAAAATTTTGTCCATATAAGGTTGTTGTGGGGATGTTTCGAACTTCTATCCAATCCGTATTTTCAGCACCGACGTGCGTAATTTGAACATTTGTTAGATTTGGGGCTGGTCCAGCATTTACAATAGAAGTTACTAAGGTGAGTAGGCAAAGTAATACAACTGACATCATCAACTTTTTCATATATTTAGCACCCCTTTTATGGTTTGATTATCTACGTTTTATCTTCTGCAAAAAGTTTGTTTTTCCTTTGAAATTAGAGAAATTAAGACATATATTATAATTTTTCTTGAGATATTCCCCCTATGGAGGATATAATAAAAAGCATGGAGGGGTATTTTATGCAAAATCACAAACATGTTCATCAGAAGCAAATTATTAATAGACTAGCTAGAATAGAAGGTCATGTTAGAGCCGTGAAACAGATGGCTGTTGAAGAACGCGATTGCCCTGAAATATTGCTGCAGATTGCTGCTGTGCGCAAAGCTCTTGATAATACTGCAAAGCTTATTCTTAAGGATCATCTGGAACACTGCCTGATTCATGCCGTCCAAGAAGGTGAGCAGGAGAAGTTTTTGAAGAATTTGCAGGAGGCAATTGATCGTTACATCAAGTAAATGGACGGTAAGAACCAGTCAGATTGCAAAAGCTAGGCTGCTTTATGGATTAAATCGAGAGGAAATTATGGTACCATTGCAAATGGATATAATTTATTTGGAAAATAGCGGTTTTGTTGTACAAACTGCACAACATACATTGGTTTTTGATTATTATCAAGATACTTCGGATACAATTGCCAAACTGTTACAAAAGGGAAAGCTTTTACATGTATTTTCTTCCCATAGTCATCATGATCATTTTAATCCGATCATAAGTACATGGCAGGATCAGGTAGCTGCGTTTTTTCTAAGTGATGATATTGGCAATGTAGGTATTAGTCCTGAAAAAATTGTTTGGCTGCGACCTTATGAGACAAGTGTTCATGGGAACTTGCAAGTTAAAGCTTATGGTTCTACTGATCTGGGAGTTTCTTTTCTAGTTGAAGTGGATGGCTGGCGATTGTTTCATGCTGGTGACTTAAATTGGTGGCATTGGAAATGGGACCATAAATATAATCAAGTGTTAGCTCAGAATCTTTTTGAAAAAGAAATGGATAAATTGGAAGGCTTGCAATTGGATGTGGCCTTCTTCCCTGTGGATAGTCGATTAGAAGAGTATCGATCAATTGGGGTGAAAGAATTTTGCAGTAGAGTTAATGTAGAGCAATTAGTAGCGATGCATACTCGCGGCGAAAGATGGAGTCCTCCTTCTGGATTTTTCGCAAAGGGAAAAGTTGTTGCTTCTTGGTGTCCCATTTTTTCTGGAGATCGGTTACAAGTGAAGAAATCACAAAGAGCTGCCACTGAATTTTGATAAGTGGTAGCTCTTTTATATTGATTAGTATTTAACATAAAAAAATAACTGGAATATAATAATATAACTTAAATAATTTGGATGGGGTTTTATTATTGTATGGAATGAACTTATTTTTAGTTTTGGAGGGAAATAATAGTGAGAAATTTCGGCAAGATTACCATAGGCCAGTTAATTGATTTGAGGGCAAAAGAAAATACGAAGACAGAAGCCTTAGTGTATTCTGATCTTAATTTACGGTATAATTACGACGATTTTCGCTACGTTTGCAATCAGGCGGCTAAAGGTTTAATGAAACTAGGCGTGCAAAAAGGAGAGCATATTGCCATTTGGGCTACAAATGTGCCCCAGTGGGTTATTACTCAATTCGGCAGTGCCAAAATGGGAGCAGTATTAGTAACAGTAAATACGAATTATAAGATATTTGAATTAGAGTATTTATTAAAACAGTCGGATACAACTACCCTTATCTTAATTAAAGGTACAAAAAGTTCAGACTATATCAGTATGCTGTATCAACTTTGTCCTGAACTGCATAGCTGCAAACCAGGAGAACTTAAATCACAAAGATTGCCTTTTTTGAAAAATATTATAGTAATTGATGAAAAGAACTATCCTGGTATGTTTACCTGGAATGAACTAATTGAAATAGGGAACACGGTAACGGATGAGGAGCTTGCAGTCCGTCAAGATTCTCTAGACCCGGATGATGTGATTAGCATGATGTATACTTCAGGGACGACAGGCTTTCCAAAAGGGGTTATGCTCACTCATAATAACTTGATTGGCAATGCTTGCAGTCTTGCGGAGTGCATGGACTTCACGGAAAAAGACCGATTATGCATTCCTGTTCCTTTTTTCCATTGTTTCGGATGTGTACTGGGAACAATGGCTTGTGTAGTATCTGGTGCCACAATGGTTCCAATTGTAGTGTTCAATCCCATCAAGGTGCTTGAAACAATTGAAAAGGAAAGCTGCACAGCCGTCCATGGAGTACCTACGATGTTCATAATGGAACTAGAAGAAATGGAAAAAAACCAATATGATACCTCGTCTCTACGGACTGGTATTATGGCTGGATCACCTTGCCCCATTGAGGTAATGAAGAAAGTTGTAGATAAGATGGGAGTTAGAGAAATCACCATCACATATGGCCAGACAGAAGCCTCACCGGGCATTACCATGACGAGGACCGATGACCCTCTAGAATTGCGGGTGACTACTGTAGGGCGAGCTCTGCCTAACGTAGAGGTGAAAATAATTGACTCGGAAACTGGCAAGGAAGTACCTAGAAATACACAGGGCGAGCTCTGCTCTCGAGGTTATAACACGATGAAGGGATATTATAAAATGATCGAAGCGACTGCTGCAGCTATTGACAATGATGGTTGGCTGCATACCGGAGATCTAGCAGTCATGGATGAGGATGGTTATTGTAAAATTACAGGGCGATTAAAAGATATGATTATCCGTGGCGGAGAAAATATCTATCCACGTGAAATTGAGGAATTTATTTATACGCACCCTAAAGTGAAAGATGTGCAAGTTGTAGGAGTACCTAGTGAAAAATATGGAGAGGAAGTCATGGCATTTATCCAAATAAAGCCGGGAAATTCAATTACAGAAGAAGAGCTTAAGGAGTATTGCCGAGAAAAAATAGCTCGTTATAAGATACCCAAGTATATTGCCTTCGTAGACGACTATCCGATAACGGCCAGCGGCAAGATCCAAAAATATAAACTACGTGAACTGGCTATGGAACTATTGGGGATACACTGAGGTAAAAAGTATAAAAGCAGGGAGCGTATCCCTGTTTTTTTTCAATTAGTTAGTATATTGCCTTCGCAGAAAATTTTCCGATCACAGTCAGTGATAAATTCAAAAATATAAACTGCGTGAACTATAAAAATCTTAGGCTTGCACCAATGCAGCCAAATAAAGAACTAATGGTGAAGTAGCCTATATTATTTTTAGAAAGAATTCCTACAAGGATAACTTGTAGGGATTCTTTTATCTAAAATTTTTTAAAAAATTAATAGATAAAGGAAATATTGAGTAAAACTATGAAATTCCAAGAAAATACTTCATATTACTGTTTTCCAAAAAAGATTAGTATAACCTTTTTTGGGAAACTATACCTTTTGGTATACGAAAAAAAATCCATAATGTTCTATACTAACTTATAAAGTGGCTAAAATTTTATTAGCCATCTCTTCTTAGTCACAATGTAGCAAAAAGATTACACATAAAATAACAGAGGAAGAGGGGGGAGACTGATAATCATACACGGTATTGTGACTAAGAATATAAGTAAATTAGGGGGCGCATATTTTTGAAAACCATATTACGTACAACAATGACACTAGTATTTCTGATTTATTTTAACGCGTTTGCTTATGCGCAATCGCCAAATGCACTTTACCAAGCTTCTACCATTAATGCCATCTTACAAGGAGTCTATGATGGAGAATTAACAATTAAAGAATTGAAAGATCAGGGTGATTTTGGTATTGGCACATTAAATGGCCTCGATGGTGAACTAATTGGTCTTGATGGAGAATATTATCAGATAAAAGCAGATGGACAAGTACTGAAACTAGAAGGAAATGTTAAAGTGCCGTTTGCGACATCTTTAAATTTTAAACCTGACAGGTTTGCAGAACTTCATGATCTAGACTATGAACAGTTACAGAAATCTTTAGACAAAATAACAAATGATAAAAATTATTTTTATGCGGTCCGTATTGATGGTGTTTTCGAGAATGTAAAAACGAGAGCCATTCCAAAACAGACTAAGCCATATAAAACATTAACAGAAGCAGCAAAAGATCAAACAGTATTTGATCTTAGCAACATAAAAGGAACTATAATTGGGTTTTGGTGCCCTCAATATGTTAACGGTGTCAATGTCCCTGGCTATCATTTACACTTTATCTCCGATGATCGTAAATACGGTGGACATATTTTAACTGGTAGTCTGAAATCAGGAAAAGTTCAGATTGCTCGTATAACTGACTTCCGCATGGTATTGCCGCAAGATGCTAGTGATTTTGGGAAAGCTGCTTTAAATGAAGACTATAGTGAAGAGTTAAAAGCAGTTGAACAATAAGGTCGAGTATAAACAATAACGATTAATGCCAGTCAGTAAACAAATCTTGCAAACAAGGTAGTTTGCAGGATTTGTTTGCTGCAATACTGCTTTTTCGAATATTTTGTATAGTGAGGACTTGTAAAGACTAGAATCAAAAGGAGATAGCTAATCTATGAAAAGTCTGCGCGCTCAATTGGTAACAGCTGTTGCTATCACAATTACAGTTATCCTTCTCAGTGTTATGGGGATCTCATACTGGAGCACATCAAGCATAGTGCAAAGCAACTTAGAGGAAAAGTTTGAAATTAAGGCTAGAGAACTTGCCAATGGATTTGACATACGTATGCAGTTGGAAAAAACAACAATGACTTCATTTGGCAAGCAAGGAACCCATCAGTTTTTAAACCTTACTGGAAATGTTCAAAAACAGTTAGAATTTACTAAAATGATGCATGATGATTTCACGCAGTGGAGCCCTGTCAGCTTTCTTCCCGATTTAACAGGAAAGGAAGTGGCAACAAGTTTAGGTAAAATCGTAGATGCATCAAAGCTTGATTATGTAAAACGGATTCCAGAGGGAAAACCTTTTATGGATAATCCGATTGTCTCTGTAACTACTGGTAAAGCCATCTTAGTCGGAGCTGCTCCTGTTTCTATTAATGGGAAAGTAGTAGGTGCAGTTGTTGGCGGTATTCCTTTAGATGAATTTACGAAAGAGATTGATGAAGCGAAAATTGGTCAAGCTGGTTATACAATATTAATCTCTCCTAATGGTATGATAGCGAGTCATCCCAATAAAGAGCTGGTAATGAAGAAGAATATCGAAGATTTGGGCAATGAACGACTGCTTGAAGCAATGAAAGATATAAAGAATGGTACGAGTGGACATTTTATTGGTCAAGTTGATGGAATTGAGTCGATTGTAGCCTTTGTACCAACTCAGGATCAATGGGGCGTGTTTACGGTTGCGCCCACTGCAGAAGAATTTGCACCTATAAAGCGACTTACCTGGATCTTTAGCGGTCTATTTTTATTAGGGCTGATTATCTCTGTGGCTATTATTAATTTGATAGCAGGCAGAATTGTACGTCCCATAAAAGAAATGGCGGAATACGCAACAGCAGTTGCCGATGGAGATTTAACAGAAGCTACTCTAAAGCAGAAGGATCATACTCAGTACCAAAACAAAGATGAGGTTGGAATACTACGTGCAGCTATGATTCAGATGCGGTCCAACTTGTGGATATTAATAAATCAAGTAGCTAATTCAGTCAATGAAGTGACGAGTTCGTCCATACAAGTAAAGGAAAGTGCAAATCAATCAGCGCAGGCTGCTAGTCAAGTTGCTATTGCAGTAACAGAAGTAGCAGCAGGTGTAGTTCGTGGGCAAGAGGCAACAAACAAAACAAGTAGTATTTTAAGAGGATTAATGGGACAAATCAATGACATGAAAACAAATACAGAAGCCGCAAATGGGATGGCAAATGTTGCTGTTGAAAAAACCAATATAGGTGGTCAAACGGTTCAAGTTGCGGTAAAACAAATGAATAATATCGGAGCAAGCGCAAAAACAGTAAATGACGCTGTCAGTAAATTATCGTTAGGATCCACTAAAATTAGTGAAATAGTACAAATGATATCGGGGATTGCGGCCCAAACTAATTTATTAGCTTTAAATGCAGCAATTGAAGCTGCCCGCGCAGGGGAACATGGGCGGGGATTTGCCGTAGTAGCAGAAGAAGTTCGTAAATTAGCTGAACAATCACAACATGCAACCGGACAAATTATTTCATTAATTCAAGAAACCAATAGCGATGTGGATAGTGCAGTTACGGCAGTACAGCGTGCTGTTGATGATGTACAATCGGGCATTGGACATGTCAACGAAGCGGGAGTGCAATTTTCTGAAATAGCGAATTTAGTAAGCAATGTATATCAACGAACATTGGAAATATTATCAACAGTAGATGAATTATTTGCTAATGGACGTATCATTGAAGCATCATCCAAGGATATCGAAACGGTTATTAATGAAACAGCTTCTCATTCACAAACTGTATCCGCTGCAACAGAGGAGCAATCGGCATCTATGGAAGAAATTGCGGCATCTAGCGAGCATTTGGCTCATTTATCAAATGAACTGAAAAATAGCTTAAATAAATTTCAAATTTAATTATATATAAAATGTTACTGATTAAAGAGCTAAGGTGCCTTTCAAATAATTCGAAAGGCACCTTAGCTCTTTAATCAGTAAAGGTCGCTATTAACATAAAGATTAATTCTGTGTTAAAAAATTACCTGTCATATTTTTGTCATATTTTCATGTTATGCTAATAATTAAAAACGAATGAGGTCTCAGGAGCTTAAAGATAATATAATAACAGAGTAATAGTTGCGTGCGCAACTATTACTCTGTTATTATATTACTTGAGGCTTCACAGGAGAAACACTACAAATGACCTAGTATTTCTAAGTATGATGTTCAATCGCATTTATGATCACAGTACTTTTTAACGTAGAAAAGAATTCACAGGAGAGTGAAACAGGTGGCACAACGTTTAGCAAGTAATAAAAAGAAAGTAGCTATTATTGCAATTACAGCCTTTTCGTTATTGTTTTCAGCTTATCAAGGACTTCATTCGAAAAACGTAGCCAAAGGACAACATTCCGAAGATACGAAACCACTAGTTGATGTTTTGACGATTCAGCGCAAAGATATGACTAAGACAATTGACTTAACAGGGCAAACTGTGCCTGAATCCCAAGTTGATATTGCTGCAAAATATACAGGGAAAATTACTCAGATCAATGTTGAGCTAGGGCAGTATGTCACGCCGGGGCAAGTATTATTGAGTCAAGACAGCAGTGATATTGACATTTCTATAGAGCAAAATAATGCAAGTTTTCGCCAGGCGAATGCAGATGCTATTGAAAGTAACGCTACTTTTGAAGCAAATTACCAAAAAGCACAATCGGATTATCAGCATAGTGTAACTACATATCAAAGATATAAACTCTTGTATTCCCAAGGGGCCATTTCAAAAGAAGTACTTGATAATGCAGAGCAGCAAATGATTTCATCCAAATCAGTCATGGAATCCTGGTCGAAACAGCTCATGGCAGGAAGTGCAGCTTCTGTTGAATCAAAAAGAGCCAGTCGAGATAAAGCACAAAGTGTTATTGATGCATTAAAGAATCAGAAAGATGACCTTACTCTGCGAGCACCTCGATCTGGTATGATTGGTTTTCGGCAGGCAGAAGTAGGCAACATCGTATCAGCTGGTCAGAAAGTGTTATCTATTGTTGATAATAGTAATATCTATATAGACTGCTCCGTATCAGAGCAAGATATCGGGCAAGTGGTTCTAGGCTTACCTACAACTATAGGGATTGAATCTTTGGGTAAATCATTTACTGGAAAGATTATTTACATCAGCCCATCCATAGATAGTAAAACACAGGCCTTTACCATTCGGATGATCCTTGACAAACCTGAAGACAGTATTCGAAGCGGAATGTTCGCCCGTACCACGATTAATACGATCCTAAGGTCACAAACCTTATTTGTGCCAAAAGAAGCTGTTTTGTCGTTAAATGGTAAAGATCGCATTTTTGTAGTGAACAGCAGCAATCAAGTAGAAGAACGTATCGTACAATTGGGTTTACGTAATGATAAGAGCATTGAAATTATTAGCGGCATTCAAGATGGCGAGACAATTGCTGTCAGTAACTTAGCAAGACTCAAAACAGGCTCTGATATTACACCAAACATCCTTGCAGAATAGTCGAATCAGATAGGAAGTGTTTATTTTGAATATTACAAAATTTTCCATACAGAAACCGATTGGCATTACGATGATTATTCTATTCTTTGTTGTGCTTGGTTTATATAGTCTTCATAGTATTAGCGTTGAACTGCTGCCAGCCTTAAATACTCCTTATGTTACTGTTTCTGTTCATTATGCTGGTGCAGGAACAGAAGAAATGGAACAACAAGTTATTAAACCACTGGAGGATTCTCTGTCTTCCGTTGCCCATTTAAAACATATGACATCTACTGCCAGGCCAGAAAATGCTAATATCGTATTAGAATTTGACTTCTCAGCAAATGCAGATATTGCTTCTATTGATGCTACAAAGCAGGTGAACTCGGTACGACGAAAATTGCCAGATGGCATTGATGAGCCAGTCGTTGTAAAACGAGATATAAATGCTACTACGATTTTAGAAATTGCGGTAACATCCAATCAGCCTTTAGCTGAAGCCTACACCAAGGCTGATTCTGTTTTTAAAGAGCGTTTACAGCGGGGCGATGGGGTCTCAGAAGTGGCCTTATATGGTGGCAGAGATAAAGAAATTTCCGTTGAGCTTGATAAAGATAAGCTCCGTTTCTACAATGTTGCAATTAATCAGATTGTAAGCAAGATAAAAAGTGAAAATACCTTGCTGCCGTCTGGCAGCGTGTTCAATGATAAGACACAAGCCGATGTACGTTTGCTTGCTCAATATAAAACCCCTGATGAAATCACCAAGTTGCAAGTAAACAATGGGGATAGTATTCCTATACAATTGAAAGATGTTGCAACCATTCAAGAAAAGGATAAGCGAGTCAGCCGTTATAGTCGTGTAAATGGATCAGATGCAATTTCATTATCCGTTTATAAAAATAGTGATGCCAGTCTTGTCGATACGGTAAAATCTACTCTACAGCAATTGGAGACCTTGCGTACAGAATATCCGGATTATACCTTTACTGTTGTTACAGATGCATCAAAGTATGTTACCAATTCTTTACATAATACTTTTGGAAGCCTGGTAGAAGGCTTACTTACTACGGGGCTTATACTCTATCTTTTTCTGCGTGGCTGGCGATCTACAATTGCCGTAATAATTGCCATTCCTACATCGATGATATCTACATTTTTTATCATGTATATTGCAGGGTTTTCCTTCAATATGATGTCTTTAATGGGAATGGCTCTTTGCATTGGTGTTTTAGTAGATGATTCTATTGTTGTACTCGAAAACATTCATCGTCACTTAAAAATGGGCAAAGATGCAGTCATTGCGGCTGAAGATGGCCGTAATGAGATTGGTATGGCAGCGATTGCTATCACACTCTGCGATGTTGTTGTATTTATGCCTATCGCATTTATGACAGGAATGACGGGTCAATTTTTTCGTCAATTCGGCTTAACAATTGTTTTTGCTACTTTATTTTCTATGCTTGTATCTTTCAC
>Ga0316604_10003500_pt1 | contig 10988 bp, 11 predicted proteins | sample OWC_soil_day20_C_FD_207650 | JGI IMG/M metagenome (GOLD analysis project Ga0316604, IMG submission 207650) | Wetland soil microbial communities from Old Woman Creek delta, Ohio, United States - OWC_soil_day20_CT | ecosystem: Environmental > Terrestrial > Soil > Wetlands | place: USA: Ohio... | reverse complement strand
ATTGTCGCCCCTATTTCCTTTCAGGCGGAAACTATAACATTGGTAGGAACCATGGGGCGCAATATTCAGGAGCGCCTATCAATGGTCTTCTGGGAAGGCAGTATTCTACTGGTTATTGGTTTATTGGTAACATACAATGCCTGAAACATACACCCTGAGACTTTGCGGCTTAGAACGAAAACTTCCCATTATTCAGGTATCGCCGACATTAAGTATTGCCAGTTTTGTCATATTAGGCGATACGGAATTGATTTGCCGGGTTGCACCCGAACTAGTTAAGCGGTTGCCGGAAATTGACGTTATCGTCACGGCCGAAGCTAAAGGAATCCCGTTGGCCTTCGAAATTTCCCGGCTGCTGTCGATGAATTACATAATTGCCAGAAAAAACATAAAACCATATATGCAACAACCCCTGGTTGTTTCGGTAAATTCCATTACAACCCCAAAAGAGCAAATCCTTTGTCTAGACAATAAAGATGTTCTTACCATCAAAGGAAAACGAGTTGCTATTATTGATGATGTTATCAGCACAGGCCAATCGATTAACGCCGTTGAACAACTCATACACCAAGCCGGCGGCACCGTGATCGCACGAGCTGCCATATTAGCTGAGGGAGATGCGGCTGACCGTAGTGATATTATCTATCTTGAAAAACTGCCATTGTTTGTCAAAAATTAAAACAAACATTAGAAAAAGAGTTGCCCAAATAAACGATTGGGCAACTCTTTTTTAAATTCCCTGATCAACCAGTCTTCTGCAGCTGGAATTTTGGGTATCCTGCCTAATAATTCGTCGCTACTTATGGCATTGGCGTTAGCAATAATTACTTCACGCACTTTGTAATACCATGTATAATATATATAAATATTACGAATGGAAGGTGAAACTTAATGGATAGCAATGATTTGAAGGTAATAAAGCAACTTATGGAGAAAGGCCGTTCAACTTGGGCGGAATTAGGTTCACTATTAGGTTTATCTGCACCTGCCACAGCAGACAGAGTACATAAATTAGAAGAGGCGGGGGTGATAAAGGGTTACTCGGCATTAATTGATCCAGATGCTATTGGTTGTGGGCTAGCGGCACTAATATCTGTAATAGTAGAGCACCCAGAACAGCGGACACCTCTATTAAGGAAAGTTAATGAGCTACCTGAAATTCTAGAGTGCCACCATGTAGCGGGAGATGTTGATTACATTCTTAAGGCCCGTTGTACTAGTACACGAGATTTAGAGAGACTGATCAGTACAGAGATAAAGTCTTTTCCTGGTATAAAAACAAGAACTATGGTAATTCTTTCGACGGTAAAAGAAACTGCAATACTACCATTAAACATAGGAAAGGAGTAGAAAAATGTTATTTTTGATTAAAGGTATCATTTTAGGCTTCTCTATTGCCGCTCCGGTAGGACCTATAGGATTACTTTGTATCCGGCGCACACTAGCTAATGGTATGGGAAATGGCTTTATATCGGGCTTAGGCGCTGCTACTGCTGATGCACTATATGGCTTTATAGCTGCACTTGGTATTTCAACTGTATCGATTTTTTTAGTAGATCATCAATCCTACCTGCGCCTTATCGGAGGGGTGTTTCTACTTTATTTAGGTTATACAACATTTAAATCTATGCCTGCTGAAGTTGCTGCAAATGCAAGCGGTGAAGGACTTATAGGTGCTTATGCATCTACCTTATTTTTGACCATTACTAATCCGATGACTATAATGTCTTTTGCCGCTGTTTTTGCAGGATTAGGCTTAGGTGCTACAGGTGAGAATTATATATCATCATTTTTTTTAATTATTGGTGTTTTTATTGGCTCTATGCTTTGGTGGTTAATATTAAGCGGAATGGTTACTGTGCTGCGCCATAATTTAGACGGAAAACGCTTACAATTGGTCAATCAACTTTCAGGACTTATCATTACTGGCTTTGGTATATTTAGCCTAATTTCCATTTAAAACAGGTCATTATAATCTGTCTACTTGACAAGCTACAGTTCAGTTTATTGCTTTTGTTCGATTTCCGTAACACATTCATTTTTGATCTTGCCAACCAGGAATTGTAAGGCATCGATAACATGCGGCCTAATATCGCCGCCAATCAGTACATACATTATATCATCGCCTAGGGTAAGCTGGCCCTCATTCAGCCACACCTTAATATAGAAGATACCTTCCATTTTATAGGTTTCATCAATTGCTGCATCAACTTTTGCGGCATCATACGCGAATTCCATTCCCTTTACCAGCGAACCGTCATCAAGCCCCTGGCGAACCTGGGCTTTAGGTGTCTGGCGAACAACGCCATTATGGACCAAAAACATGCCTTCTTGTAAAGCTGATGGATGAGCTTTTGCTTCTTTGAGCCAAGCATCAATGGATGGTGGTACTTTTTTTATTTTTTCATTTGTCATAAGATAACACGCTCCTCTTTTCGTGTTTTTATTATAACAAAAACAGCTTCCTACATTCAATACCGCCACACATTTTTGACCTCCCACCCCGAGATCTTTATATTTTCCTTAGCTAATTCTTACGAAACCAAATGCACCTCAGCCGCAATTGCCTTATGCGCTGCAGAGTTCCACTGTATACCTACCAAGATACGTATCACCTTGGTAATTGCCTACTCCTGCGAAAACGCTTATATGATTTCACGCATTTTTTCTTGAATTGTATAAGTATTGTTTGACATGTGTTGTAACGAAGAAGATTCTTGCTGCGATATCGAAATATTTTCTCTAACCGTCCGCCCAATATCACTCATTGAGGTTTGCGCTAGCTGTAGTGTTCTGCTAATTTTATTTACCGAATCCGCAGAGTAAGTAGCTAGTTTACGGATTTCATTAGCAACGACCGCGAACCCTCGACCATTATCACCAACTCTTGCTGCTTCAATCGCTGCGTTTAGTCCAAGTAAATTAGTCTGGCCCGAAATATTCTGGATGAACTCAAGAACATTATTCAGTTCACTTAGTTGTACCTCAGTTTTACTCAAATGTTCTTCCATCTGCTGATATCTGACAGCAATTCCTTCCGACGCAGCAGTCATGCTCTGAATAGCACCAAAAATACACTCCAATTCAGAGGCTACACTTCTTATAAGTGCTTCCCTTTCCTGGCTAGCCTGCATTTTGCTTATCTCTTCCGTTACGATGATAGCAGCCATTTTTTGCAGCGGGCGAACCTGCTCCGGATCTCCAGATATCCCTATACAGCCGATACGCTTCTCATGATATTGAATTACACCATTATAGCCTGGTTTTACACCCTGCATTCTGTCTGCTTCCTCAACAGTGATCGCAATTTCATCAACTTCACCAGCCATTATCTTATGGGCTCCGGCATGGATAGTTCCTAATCTTTCCAATTGTTTTGTAGCAATTATTTCTCCACCTTCGCCCATAAAATTTACATTATTGCCGGTTACCTCATAGATTAGCTGGATAACATGATCCGCTAATTCTTTCGGTACCTGATGTGACCAATTCAAACTCATACTGCACCTCCTAAATTAACTTAAAACAATATAACAAGTACTTTCTACATGTAAAGAAAAGACAATGCTCGGTCAATTGAGCATTGTCTTTTTGATGGAATTCGTTTAGAATCCCCTTAAAACTCAATCACAGTACCAACAAAGGCAGGTGTGAATTTCTTGCCGAAACGGCCTCGTAACTCAGCCATCATGTCAAAGCCGGTACAGTGGTTTGCTGCAATAAAATCAGGCGAGTATTGTTCTAAGGTTGTTAGGCTGAGTTCCTGTTGGGTGTTAGAAACCGGACCTAAATGAGTTCCCCCTATCCAACCGGCCAGCCGAGTTTGCCCAGTTATTTCAAACCCTCGCTGCAGTGTATTAACTAATCCAGAATGACTGCACCCGCCGATAACCACTAATCCTTTGTCGCTAGCATAGTACAGAGATGTATCGTCAGGAATATCATCCTGGCAGTCACAACCATTTTCTGCACAAACGACTAGCTTGGTGTCGCCTTTCTCAAAGGTAGTTTTTCGTGGCATGCTGCCACTAAACCATAAATTCGGTGCTATTTCAAGAGGATCATTCGTTAATTTCCAATTGGCACCCAAACAAATACTTTCTTCTTTCTCAAAGGGAATACCAATATGTTCGCGTCCCCCACCTGAGACCGAATATCGCAACCCAAATATCTGGCTATGAGCATAAATGGGTATAGGTTTACGCCGATGCCTGAGAATATGTGGTATGCCTCCAGTATGGTCATAGTGCCCATGACTAATCGCAAGAGCATCTAGCTGGAGCGGGTGTATACCGAGTAGGCTCAAGTTATGGATGACGGCAGAGGATTGTCCCGCGTCTAGTAGAAGTTTGAATGAGTCAGTTTCTAATAAAAGCGACAGACCATGTTCAGCAAGAAAGGGCTTTTTTGCACTAATGGGGACTGAATTATCGACAACAACCGTTACTTTCATAAAGGGCACCTCCTGCACAAATTGATTTTAACTAACAAACTGACTAAAGATTAGTAGCGTAATTAGTCCGATAACAGACGCTATTGTTGTTGATAGAGTGTAAGTTTTAAATAAGTCACTCATCGGCATGCCGAAGTATTCTTTTACAAACCAAAATCCGGGATCATTTACATGGGAAAAGCCAATAGCTCCTGTGCCAATCGCTACAGCAACAAGGGCTGTATCAAGCCCGGGGTATAGAGGCAATAATGGAACAACAAGCCCAACAGCTGTAATCATGGCAATGGTTGCGCCACCTACAGCAAAACGCATTATCGCCGCTACACTCCAAGCGAGTACAAGCGGGTTAATTTGCCATGCCATGAGAAGCGATTTTATAGCATCCCCGATACCACTATCCATAAGAATTTTATTAAATGCTCCGCTGGCTCCGATGATCAGCAAGATGGCCGCCATTGGACCAATAGCTACTTCACTTAATTTCTGGATTTTTTCCATGTTCATGCCCCGATTTAGGCCTAAGGTCCAGTATGACAAGATCACCGCCAGAAATAATGCGGTAACAGGATCTCCAATAAAATTCACATACACCATACTAGGATGTGTTTTTCCGAGAACAAACTCCAAAACGGTTTTAGAAATCATTAATAATAACGGAAATAAGATGGTAAATAACGTAATACCAAATGGTGGTAGTTTTTCGTCAGGAGTAGGTTCAGCCTTGCAGAGATGTTCTGGTGGATTTAACTTAAATTTGTTACCCACCAATTTCCCAAAAACGGGACCTGCCAGAGCCGCTGCCGGTAATCCGACAATTAAGCCGTAGAGAATGACCTTACCAACATCTGCCTTCAGACCTACAGCTACTGCCATAGCAGCCGGATGGGGCGGCACGATGCAGTGGACAGTAAGTAGGCCGATTATCATAGGAATTCCAACCATTACTAGTGACATTCCTGCTTCAATGGCAACACAAAACAATAATGGCATCAATAACACAATTCCAACCTGAAAGAAAACTGGAATCCCACATATATATCCGACAATCATCATTGCCCAGTGAGAATTTCTTTTACCCAGGACATTTATCATGGTGCGCGCCAATCTTTCGGCACCACCTGATATTTCCATCATTTTACCGACAATGGCGCCGAGAGCCAGGATAGGGGCAAGCATCCCCAAGAACCCGCCCATGCCCAGTTCAATAGATTTTAGCATCTTATCAAGCGGCATTCCTGTTGCAAATCCAATAAACAGACAAGCGGTTAGCAGTGCAACAAAAGCATGAACCTTGAGTCGAATGGTAAGAAAAATAATTAATGCAATAGCCATAAAAAGAACAACCATCATTAAACCCGTTGTGCCCATAGTTACCTCCCTTAATCATTATAATTTTACGGTATTGACTGTAAAAAAACACAAAGCTGTTTTTTGTTAGCCATGAATTTCTTTTCCAATCACACCGTATCCTTTATAATAATGATAGGGCTTTATCGTATTTATTACAATTATCTGAAAAAGAGAAATTCCATATAAAAAATATGGCTTTTTTGTGCAAACTATACAAATTGCTGGGAGGGATTATATGATCATACCAGAAAAATTAGGACAAAGGATTGTCGATACAACCATGCGTTTGGTTCACCGGAACATTAATATTATGGATAGAGACGGAACTATCATTGCTACCGGTCATCCCCACCGTTATAAGACACTACACAAAGGAGCAAAAGATGTTATAGAAACCGGTTCTATTATCGAAATATATCCAAATGAATTATTTCTTTATCCCGGTGCCTTACAAGGGGTTAATCTGCCCATTGTATTTGATGATCAAATAGTGGGCGTCGTTGGTGTATTCGGGCATCCCGATGAGGTTCGGAACATAGGTCTTCTTGTTAAAATGATTACAGAGTTGATTTTAGAAAGGGACTTCGTTCAAAGAGAAATGCGTACCAAAACCCGCTTACGAGAGCAATTTATTGAATCCTCGATTCTAAATCCTGGTACTGAATTATCGCCCAAGCTAATGAGAATTGCCAAAACACTGGAAATCGACCTTTTACAACCCCGAACAGTCATGCTAATTGACGCTTCCATTGTAATACAGAAACTAAGGTTAGAATATGGTTCATCTGAATTGGTGGTAGAGCGTGTTGAAGATATTCTATTTTCTTGTATTGAAGCTGGTGATTTATTAACTGAACAGGACATAGCTTGTTTAATAGGAGATCAAATCATTATCCTTAAGACATCTAAAAATACAGACTGGTTATGCCAACATGATCCTTCAGCGGAACAATTGGTACGCTCTCTGGCAGATGCAATTGGGGGGCCAATGACTTGCGGAGTAGGTGCTATAGCCAACTCCGTCTTACAATACCACATATCTTATAAACAAGCTCAGTTTTGCCTGCGACATTGCAGCACAGATCAAGCAATGGTGCAAATCTATGAAAAAGCTATACTAGTACACCACGCTCTTTGTGAGTCACTCAGCGGATCAACGTTGCTGGCAATCGACGAACTGAAAGAAACATTTAATCACATGGTCGCCAACAACAGGGAGATTTGTAATACACTCGCAGCGCTTCTAAAATGCAACCTAAATATAAATGCTACCGCTAACTTTCTTCACATCCATCGCAATACCTTGCTGTACCGACTAAGCCGACTAGAGTCTGAAACCGGCCTTGCTCCGTGCCGTTCGGTGGATGATATGATAATTTGTCGCCTTTTATTGCAACTTGTAGATCAAAATAGTGTATTATCATAAGTAACAAGGTATTAAACGATTATCGAAGCAATAATAGGATATAATCAGAATATCGGATAAAGCAAAATGTTAAATATGAGCAAGGGAGTAGAGTGGTATGATCATTGTAATTGAAGAACAGGCCCGATCATATATTGCACATAAGTTAGACCAGCCAGCCATAAGTATTAGCTTGGAGGAACGCCCTCGGGGCGTTTGAAGCGGCGGTAATTGCGGGGCAACACCCCTTATCCCGTCCGTGCGACTGGGAGTTAATGAAAAAACAAGGAATTATGAGCAAACAGAGGTCGACGGAGTTAAGGTCTTTTACCAGGCCGCGGCTGACTCGATCTTCAAAAAAGTGACAGTAAAGGTTGAAAAAATACTATTTTTCAAGACTTTGGTCGCAATAGGTGAAAGATAAGTAGACGTTTTTATCTTGAGAAACCAACTGCAACGCTTTGGTGGGACAGGTAGCAACACAAGGAGGCACACTGCATCTACCATCTGTTTCCTGGAAACATCGGTCACATTTCTGCATTTTTCCATCCGCACCGAATTGCGGCACACTATACGGACAGGCTTCCAAACAAACTTTGCAGCCAATACATTTTTCTTGATTAACTAGAACAACCCCATCGGCAGCTCTTTTTTCAATAGCTCCTGTAGGACAGGCTGCTACACATGCCGGCTTAGCACAATGAAGGCAAGCCACCATAACCGGAACCATTTTAATGTCCGGGTAACCTCCGTGCCAGCTAATATTAACCCGTCTCCAGTTCACACCAATTTCAACATTGCGCCAACTTTTACAAGCTACTTCGCATCCGTGACATTGAATGCATTTTTTTTGAATGAATAAAATACTACATTTTTCAGACATTCTTTCCTCCTGTATAAACGCCAATAAGTTCATTCTTTCCTAACTAAACTTTCTTACCTCTACTAGTGTTTGACTGGTCATAGCAGTAATGATGGGATCAAAAGCCTTTTTAGGATCAACGCTGTACATCATATTCACATTAGCCCCGCCATCAAGTAGCGGAAAGTCTTCCAAACCCATTTCTTTACAACCCTGCCACCAACCGTGAAGGATCATCACCGTATCAGGCCGAATTCCTGGATATAACTTAGCCTTTACTTTCATCCAACCATGTAGCGACTCCACAATTACCCAATCATTTTCTTTAATTTCCCGCTCCGCTGCTGTATCAGGATGAATATGTATAACTGGATAAGGTTCGATTTCTCTGAGATAGGGCACATTGCGTTCCCATGAGGCCGTGTAATTCTTTGAAGTATGATAGTCCGAAAGAATAAGCGGATACTTTTCACTTAAGTCCGGTGTGCCTGTTAAACTCTCCGGTGGCTCTCGCCATTCCGGCAATGGATTAAAACCGGCTTCTTCAAAGGATGTATTATATATCTCTATTTTTCCGTGTGGAAGGAATGGTGCTCCGGAAAGCCTTGGGCTTTTCCTCTGAAACATCTTTTCATAATTTTCATAAGCTCTGGTCAAAGAATCATAGATAATCCCGGTAGGATTGTTTTTGAGATCAGCGAAATTCATTCCAAATGGCTGTAATTGATCGTCCATAGCCTTCTCTATACTTCCATTCCAGAAATCCTTCCCATAACCCATTTTCACCCCTAGATCTAGAAAAAATTGATAAATTGATTTATAATCACCTAACGGCTCAATGACTTTGTTCCGTACCATAACCCGTCCCCCCGTGGCTTCAAAGGGGTGATCCGACTCATACGGCGTAGTAGTAGGAATAACAATATCGGCGTAATCCATGTCTGCCGTTCTAGTTACGTCAATAACAACATAAAAATCCAGTTTTTGAAGCGCCTCAATAATCCTTCTCGATCCGCGAGTGCTCACCACCGGCTGCGTGCCTGGAGCAATTACCGTTCGCACCGGATAAGGGTCTTCCGTAAGAATACTGTCAAAAATCCGGTAATAGGCCGAAGAAAAGCCTTCTATAAACGGCTGAAACTCTTTAGGAAATTCGGGGCCTACCAATTTATCCCGCATTTCTGGTGTATACCGTTCGCGTAGCGTGATATCCCGCGGCATCGGCATGATGGAATCAGTACTGCGGAATACATTCCCCCCCGGCCTATCGAGATGTCCGGTTATCGCAATAAGAATTGCCACCGCTCTTATAGCGTCATTTGCCGAAGGAGCATGTTCAACTCCATTACCTAGATCAATTGAGGCTCGCTGGGTTGAAGAATAAAGTCGGGCAACTTCACAAATTTGCTTAGCTGAAACCCCCGTAATTTTCTCGGCCCATTGGGGCGGATATTTCTGAATATGTTTTTTAAGTTGTTCATACCCAAAACACCAATTTTCTACAAATTCTTTATCAATAAGTTCTTCGTTAATAACTACATAAAGCATGGCAAGAGCAAGCGCCGCATCAGTTCCAGGCCTAATAGGAACCCATATATCGGCCTTACATACGTCGGGCTCAACAGAAGGTTTGATCGCTATGATCTTCCCTCCTCTTTCCTTCAATCGCAACAATGCCTTAGGTCCGTCCAACGCCGGACCTGAAAATACTGGTTGCCGCCCCCAATAAATAACAAGATCGCTCTTATCAATCTCCGCGATCGGCCAATCTGCGAGGGTGTACATAAACGAGAAAGCCCGTTGCAATGCGCAAATACCGCTATGTCCATAATTAGGACTCCCATGGACAGTAAGAAACCTTTTTAAGTAGGCGTTATAGCTCCTCATGGCTGGTGCCAATATCGCCAGCGACTCGGGTCCGTATTTTTCCTTTTGGCGTTTTAGGGTATCAGCTATAATTCCAACCGCTTCGTCCCAGCTTATCCTTTTAAATTTACCCTCGCCTTTTTTCCCCACTCTTTTCATTGGATATTTCAGTCTATCTGGCGAATAAACCCACTGCGGGGCTGCATTTCCTTTCGGACAAACAGCCCCTTTATTGTTCGACGATTCCTGCATCCCGGCCACTTTAATAAACCGATCATTTTTGACAAAAGCGTACACACCGCAACTTAATGATGTAGGACCACACATAGCACAAAGCGTCGGCACTACCTGTTCACCATTTGTTTTTGCTAGGTTTAATGCCTCATCTAAAGTGAGGCCACTTACTCTTGAATGAGTATCTCTGTTATTAAAATTCATTTTTTCTTCCCATCTTCCCAAAATGCGTGCAACCCTATACAATTTACTTTGACTATACTTTAACTCAAAAATTTTCCCGTGATTACCGAAGTATAGAAACACTTAGGACGTATATTCGTTGTTGATATTCTGAAATTAAATTAATATTATCCTTTTCGGCAATATTTTCCATACTCCTTCCATATTTCCATATACATACACTTATATTTGCTTCATAATAGCTATCGTCATAGAAAAATATCGCGACAAAATGACCACATGAACGGCCACCTTATCGTGGTATTATTTTCTACAACCTAAGATCCCAGGGAACTGACAGAATAAAAATATCTTACGACCAATAGTCGATAGTTTTCTATCTACAAAGATATTGTCAATAACACCGTCCCCCTGACACACTCCCCCAAACACAAGACTTTAGTCGCATTAGATGAAAGAAGTCCTATATAAGACATTACAAAATAATACACCCCATAGTGTAGCCGCTTTGGTATGCTACCCCTAGATAGGACAATGAAAAAACAAATTGTCTTGTCTGGGGGTAATTTTATGCCACATAAGGAAAAAGTATCGACTGCTTTGAAGATAGATGTTTGCAAGAAATATTTGGCAGA
>Ga0316604_10003499_pt1 | contig 10989 bp, 8 predicted proteins | sample OWC_soil_day20_C_FD_207650 | JGI IMG/M metagenome (GOLD analysis project Ga0316604, IMG submission 207650) | Wetland soil microbial communities from Old Woman Creek delta, Ohio, United States - OWC_soil_day20_CT | ecosystem: Environmental > Terrestrial > Soil > Wetlands | place: USA: Ohio... | reverse complement strand
TCATCACGGAGGCTGCTTCCAACATCTCGACCAATAATGCCGGAAGACCTTTCATGAAAATGCTCCGCACCAGTTTGATCGCCGTAGCTTCGCCTGGAATGTCGCTGACTTTCTCCAGATCCATGCCATAAGGCGACATGCGTTCCATGAAAAAATCACTACCGTTTCCGCTGACCAACGTTGGAACCTTATTTTGATACAAGGTTAGCGATCCCAGCATGGCCCCGTCCACGAACAATACGCCAGTTTCCTTGATTTCGTCCCAAATTTGCCGTTTGGTTTCCGGTGAGGAAGCAGACACATCGGCATAAATTGTTCCCTTTTTCAGAAGGCATTTTTGTTGCCGGGCTGTTTCCAATGCCTTTCCGCCCGGAACCGCCACGATAACGACATCCACATTATGCAGCACCTCCTGCGGTGTGGCGCACATGGTCACACCTGATGCGCGGACTCTTTCAGCCACCAGCGCGCCATACGCGGAATGATTCTGCAACAGGTCATACGCTACTATTCCTTTTAGACCCGCTGCACCAAATCCTTTCGCCATTTCAAACCCGACTTCACCAAACCCAATAAACCCAAGCTTCATCTTTTTTCCTCCTGTTTCTAACATCACTTTATGATTTGATTTTGTTATAACTCCAGACTCCGGTACGCTACCTTGCCACGGCTTACCGTTAGCTGGGGAATCAGCAATTGATTACACACAAGCGACTGGCCCGCAAAATCTGTGAATACAACCTGCTTCTCCGCTATCCGGAAAACTGCAACATCGGCACAAGCTCCCGGAGCCAAGGTCCCCAACTTGCCTTCCCTTCCGATCAGCTTCGCAGGCGCCGCAGTACATGCTTTTACAATATCATCCAAAGTCATACCTAATGCCAGATATTTTGACATCATGAGCGGTAGCCCGAAAACTGCCTGATTGTAAACATTACTGCAAGTCAAATCCGTACTGATGACATCAGGTACAAAACCTGCCGTCAGCGCTTTTTTCGCCACATCAAATGAATAGTGGCCTCTCCCATCAGCCGTGTCAAATATAACGCCTCGCTCTCTAGCCCGATATATCCGTTCGTCTATCGTTCCATCAGCGTTGACTATGGAGTTGCCCTTACCCTGATACATATGAGTAAATACATCCCCTGTCCGAAGAAGATCCGCCAGCTTGCCCACAGCATCCGGAGGATTTGTCGTATGCACTACGACCCGGCAACCGATCTCTTCTGCCATCCGAATCGTCGCTTTCAATGGCGTCAATCCCAACTCGCCAACGATTTCACGACTCTGGCGGATTTTTAAACCTAGCAGTCTACCCGCATACTTTTCGAATAAGCCGAGTGAAGCCCTCAGGTCATATAGACTCGGATCAACAACCTCGGGGTTATATGGCAAAGATTCCAATCCGGACGGAGCTACATGCAGATAGCAAAAAATCTGAGCTTGGCTGCGCGCAATGACGGTGTCAAAAAACGCCTCCATGTTGGAAACACCCGCACTCCCCTGATCCACCGCCGTTGTCACGCCCTGCGGCAAAAGAGCCAGATCAGGATTCACGCCTATATGGGTTCCTCCGTAAAAGAGATGGGTATGGTAGTCAATCAATCCGGGAAATACATAACATCCTGTTGCATCAATCACCTGTGAGGCAACCTCATGTTTTTCACCCGGTGACATCGCTATAATTTTGCCATTTTTAATTAATATGTCCATTAATCCATGAAAGTTCACCGCAGGGTCGATTACCATGCCGCCCTTGATTAACAATTTATTTTGAACTTCCATATGCACCCCGTCCTTTTGTGAAAAAAATAATTCATATAAATTTTTTATGTAATTTTTATTACTTTTATTATATTCACACTTATTCGTGTTGTAAAGGACTTTTCACATTTATGTAAAAAATACTACATAATAAAATCAGTTTCTCCAAAATGGAGAAACTGATTTTATTATGTAGGCGTATTAAAAGAAAATACAAAAAACGATTTCAATGAATTATTCGGATGGGAGCAGACGAAAGACAAAACTGCAACATATTATTGATTTCCTGTAACACCTCAACACTAATCATTTTGCGGAATTCCGCCAGCACCGTAGAATCAAGCGGCGGATCATCCCGGTATTCATTTAACCCAATGAAAAATTGCAGATAAGGATTTTCCTTGATATGCTCCACCGTTTCGATATCGGACAGATCATAATTATCCCAAATGATCAACGATCCCAGAACCATGCGCAATGAATAGGCAGGCTGTCCATTATCGGAGGCAATTGTCGCTGAAAATTTACTTTCAATCTCGTTCCAGGGAATCAACTGGGCCATACGAAACCAAGGGTTATTAGGAGACAGTTGCACTGAAAATGTGGGTAGAACTTTGTCTGAGGTCCCTGAGCGCCTCGACAGCGGTTCCAATTTCATCTTCCTCCTTATCCAGCATTGACATAATTTTCTTTCTATTTAAAGAATAAACAATTATTTTTGGAAATAGCTTTGTTTTCGCTTCATTTGTGCATTTTTTTGATGCAAAAAAAGAATCCCGCGCGATGTGGCGGGATTCTTTTGATTTTCGAAGTCTTCCGAGGCTTTAGTTCAAGTCGTTTTTCGAGTACTTGGCGCCTTTGAGCGTCAGCTCCAGCGCCAGGCCCTTTTCGGTAATTTCATACATCCACACGCCAGGCGACACGGAAATAGCTCCCTGATAGGCGCCGCCAGACACGCTGTCGGTAGCGGCCGCCGTAACTTGTCCGCCAAACTGCCATCCATTATCGGTAAAGTCGTTCAGCGCATTCTCATTCTCAAAAATGAACACCATATTGTAAGTTTTGGCGCCAATGCCAAAGCCTGCTGTGCCTGTAACCATATCCATAAAAGTTTCATGGTTATTGCTATTGTTCACAGCCATTCCCTTGCCGGTACCCCCGCCAATAAACAGCAGCTTCACACCCCAATTGCCAAACACGGCATATCCGGCGGCGTTCTCGACATACCCCCGTGCTTTGGGTTGCAAATCATACAATTTCAATAGCGTTGCATTCGAGATATTCCGAATATGTTGGCGTTTTTCTGCCACGCTGGCAGCGCTGGCAACCGGCAGAGACAGTAGCGTCAACATCAATACTGCAGCCAGGACCTTAGTAATCGACTTCATTTTCATTCCAGTACCCCCTAAAGCAAATCAATTTTTGACAGCGATTCTCATAGTGCTATCTTACTAATTAAGATTCGGCAATTATGATGAAAATCCTGCAAAAACGACTGGTTGAAAATCATGCGGGATCCGTCTCCGGTACCACAGAGCCAAAATTTATTAAGGGCGAATGATGAAAAAGCTGCCAATCGAAGGCTAAAACGACCTCCGCGATTTCGGGATCGAATTGACCGCCCTTATTCTTGGCGATCTCTTGACGAACCTCTTCGGCGCTCTTCCCCTTACTGTAAGGTCTATCAGTCATCATGGCGTCAATTGCATCCGCTATGGCGCATATTCTAGCGAGCAAGGGGATCTGTTTTCCTGCCAGCCCCAAAGGATAACCGGTTCCGTCGAACCTTTCATGATGCATAAAAACAACATCTGCCGCCTTATGCAGAACCGGATCGTTCTTGACCAAGTCATAGCCGACCCGTGGGTGATTTTTCATCAGTTCATACTCATCCTCAGTCAATTGACCCGGCTTAATTAAAATAGTATCTCCAATAGTTAGTTTTCCAATATCGTGAAGTAGCGTTCCCAAATTCAAAGTCAAACTGTCGGCTTTCGGCAATTTCATTGCTCTGGCAATCTCCATGGCAATCTTATTGACCCTCAAAGAATGTTGAATGGTCCCTGGGTCCCAAATTTCCAGCGCTTTTAAAAACGCCAATATCGTAGGTTCATGCAGTTGCGGCAAGACATCTGCTGACCCGTGAAAAAAACGACTGATAAACTTGCGAGTCACTTCCGCTTTCATCTCTGGAGATTGCGTCGTAAGATTCAATGGCTCATCATCGCCTTCGGGCAGTGAAAATGCACAGGCGAAATTTCGACCGGCGCTCTTCGCTTTATATAGGGCGTCATCCAGTTGGCGAAACATTTCCTGAAACGTAGCCGCAGTTTCGGTCGAAGACATCCCAATGCTGACCGTCAATCGCCCTTTAGGTTGAAACTCAGCGCCGGGGAAATTGTGGGCTTCCACCGCGACGCGAATCCGATCCGCCACCATGGCAGCCTGCGTCACTTCGGTCTCAGGCAACACAATGATAAATTCTTCTCCGCCAAAACGCCCGATAATATCCTCATCCCGCAAATGCTGCCGCAATACATCGGTCATCTCCACCAGAATGGCGTTTCCGCTCTCGTGCCCGTGCAGATCGTTGTAGTTGCGAAAAAAATCAATATCCACCAGCAAAACAGACACTGGACCGGTAGGCTCGGCAAAAGCCTGCATCAGGAGATTGCTGACATAGGAAATCGTATAGACCCCGGTAGCCACATCGTGAACAGACATTTCCTCCAAACAGTCATTCGCTTGAGCCAGATTGTCAATAGCCTTGCGCTTAGCCTGCTCTGCCTGTTGAATGTTTCGGATGGAATAGTAGTATATTCCATATCCTACGGCGGCACCAGCGACACCACCCAACAACAAAATCAGTGCTGCGCAAGACAGCACCCCATCAAGACGGTTTTGGACCTGCAAAACGCCATAGGATTTACCCTTGTACTGCAACTCGTGTTGAGTTGAAAACGCTAGCGCAGTCGTTGGCACGGTAGGTTCTTCCTTATGGATCAGCCGTGAATCCGTATCATACACAACAACATCCACGATGTCAGGAAACCACTGCCGATGCCTGGTGATTTCGATAAATTTAGGTATGGCAAACTGCCATAATTGCGGATTTTCCGCAATTGCCTGTTGCATCCGTTCAGCCAGCAGTTGGCTGTATTGCAGGGAATCATCCCGAATATGACGGATTTCATTTAGAGCGTATAAGGTCGCCGGCGCCACCATTATCAGGATGGCCAGCAGATAAGCAAATAGTTTGATTCGCGCCGTATGGGAACCATCCCCGCAAAATGCGCGCATTATTTTACTCTTTCCATGGCGTTGGAAGCGCCCCGGCGGCAAGAATCAGTTTACGACCTGCCTCGGAAAAACAAAAATCGATAAAGCGTTTGGCTGAATCCGACGGCTCATCCCGGTAAATAAAATATAAATTTTTCTTCAACGGATACCGGCCGGTTTGCAAATTATTGGCATTCATCTCTACTCCATTCAACGATAGCGCTTTAATTTTCCCTCGATTTTCCGCCAGAGTTGCCGCATCTACAAACCCAATAGCATTGGGTGTTTTTAGCAATGTTTCCAGCATGGCGCCCTCACTGTAAAGAACTTTCCAGCTTTTTCTTGCCGCCGCCAGTTGCAGTGCGGAGGAAAGCATCGGTATTTTTTGCACTAATACTGTATTTGTTGAATCACCTTCATACATGCATAGAGCAATAATCTCGGTGCCATTACGCCATGTTGTTTTTCCCCCGGAATATATTTGAATTAACGTATGCTCATCAATAGTTGTTTCCTCAACGGAAGAGGACACGGTGATCGCCAGCCCAACCTCTGCATAGCGAATTTGTTTTAGCCCCTGCGCTTTTTCTTCCTGCGTGAGTGAACGCGACGTCAACCCCAGGGGTATGGCCCCCTCACGGATTGCCTTGATCGCTCCAATTGTACCGATGCTGCCGGGAATCTCGACTTTTGTGCCCGATTGGTGCCCATATTCCTCAGCCAGACGACGAGTCAGCGAAATATTGGTGCCGGATCCAGCCACCAACAGAACATCCGGGTCCGTCGGCATCACGTTCAGGTGCGCTGGAACCGTGCTTTTGGCGCAGCCAGTGCACACAATCAATAGCAGGATGAATGTCGGATATCGCAACCATTTTTTCACTCTCAATCCCAACCTCAATTTTGCTAAAAATAACGAAAGGAACAGATCGCAATCTGTTCCTTTAGGATTCTCTTGCAACCTGGCAGTCATAGGTGCAGGCACCCTTAGACCCATAGCTTTGCGCCCCTGTCTTTTGACAGGTTTGCCAATATTATTCCATTATTTATCAATGATATACAACATAAAACTCTGTGTCAAGATAAACAGCACATTACATACCATTTATTTTAACACAGAGTTATTTTAGGATATAAAATCGCTTACAAGCGGAATTTCGACACGGCTTCCTGCAAGTCTCCCGCCAATTTCGCCAGACTTTGGCTGGAAGAGGCAATTTCTTCGGTCGATGCCGATTGTTCTTCCGTTGCGGCCGAAACGCTTTGGGCTTCAAGCGCCGTTTCACGGCTGACCTTTTCCACACCCTTGATAGAGTCTACAATCCGCTTAGTGCCGGCATTCACTTCTGCCAGCGACGTGGAAATCCCGCTTACCTTCTCGGCAACGCCGTTGACCTGCTGCCCGATAGCTGCAAACCCTTCTCCCGCCGAATTGACCAACGCCACTCCCTGCGTAACATTCGCGCCAGCTTCGCCGATAGCTTCCACAACGTTGCGAATATTGGCATTGTTCGTGCCGATAATTCCATTAATCTGCTGCGCTGCATGTTCGGATTGTTCCGCAAGCTTGCGGACTTCCTCAGCCACAACGGCAAAGCCGCGTCCCTGTTCACCCGCTCTGGCCGCTTCGATCGCCGCATTGAGCGCCAATAGATTGGTCTGTCCTGCGATGTTGGAGATCAGTCCCACAATTTCTTCAATCTGCCGCGACCCTGTCTCCAGATCACCTGCTGCGGCATGGGCTTTGCGAGCACCTTCCCCAACGCTGCTCATTTGGAGTACCGCTTTATTCACAGCCTGCTGTCCGTCATTCGTCGCCGTCACTGCGTTTGTCGCCAGCGAGGCCATTTCGCGGGCAGTGCCGGACACTTCTTCGACGGTTGCCGAAATCTGCTGCACTATGGCAGAGGTTTCATTGACAGCAGCCACCTGCTTTTCTGCGCCGTTAGCCATTTCAGTAATGGACGCTGCGACCTGATTGGCGGCATCCGCCGATTGTTGGGCCCCAGCCGTCAGCTCTTCGCTGGAAGCGGCCAATTGATGGGATTGACTCTGAACCTGCTGTACCAGTTTGCGCAAGTTCTGATTCATCAAAATAATACTGTCGGATAATTGGCCGAACTCACTATGATCATTAATGGTTTTTTGAATTGACTGCAGGTTGCCTGCGGCAATTTCCTTAGCGATGGCAGTAATTTTGATAATCGGTCGCACAAAAGATCCGCTGGCCCAAAAAGTGATTAACAAAACCACGACTAAACTGCCAAGAGCCAAACCAAACAGTATTTTTGACAGGGCTGAAGTTTCACTTGTGGCATCCACCTGGCTGGTGGTTAATAGTAGAACCCACCGCTGCCCGCCTGGAAGGGGAACAACATTAAGCGACCCGATCTGCGACGCGCCAGACGTAGATTTGTACGGGAATCGCAAGCGCTCGTTCTTTTCGGTGACTTGTTTAAAACCATTCATCAATTGGGAATCAACGGCCGCATTTGCCCCCAATGTCTTTTTCACTTCATCGGCAATTTCACCGGTCTTGAGATTCATCTTACCATTCAATTCGGGACGGGTCGGGTGAACCAGATAAATTCCGTTGTCGTCCAGCAACGCGCCATAGCCCTTTTCCTTGAACTTGATTGTTTTTATGACCGGCAGTAATTTTTCCGCCGAATAAGTTCCAAAAACGACGCCGACCAATTGTCCATCACGTATGACCGGCACCGCTACGGCAATAGATTGCTTGCCGGTAGTACGCGATATCAGTGGATCTGAAACATAGGGTTTTTTTGTTTCCACTATTTTTTTGAAGTATTCCCGATCTGCGTATTGCCCAGTGGCCCCGGCGTCACTGATCGAGACCCCGTCAAGCGACGCAAAGAAGACATGGTCAAATTTGCCGCTCCGTTGGTGCATGTCAGTCAAAACTGGATGAATCAACACTTTGTTTCCGCTTTCAACCACAGCAGCATTGGCCACTTCTTCCAGTTGTATCATCGCCGTCTCCATCTCCATCTGAACACGGGTAATGGCGGTCTCCGCTATAGATTTCTCAGTTTGCTCCAGACTTTCTTCCAGATATTTTTCCGAGAAATAGTACCCTCCCCCGGATACAACCAACATAGCTCCTACTACCAGTAGTGCAATTAGCCCCATAAGACGAAAACGAATACTTTGAAGATTTTTCACAACACAGCAACCCCTTCTCTGAAAATACCAAACGCAAATTCCGCTTACAGTTTCTATTGTTGATTGTTTTTCGACAAATCCAACAAATTTCCTGCACAGAATCTTTTTGGGGGAAAGAGGCTGCTGCTTACATAGATAGTAGGACAATTTATACAATGAGCGTTAATTTTTTTTAGGTTCTTTGGGCTAGACTCTGAACCCGGATACCGCGCTCTGCAAGTCTTGAGCCAATTTTGCCAAAGCCTGACTCGAAGACGCAATTTCTTCCATGGACGCTAATTGTTCCTCTGTTGCCGCCGAGACACTCTGCGCCTCGCCTGCGGATTTTTTACTTAACGTATCAATTTGTTGGACGGAACTTACGATTCGTTGACTCCCGACAGCCATCTGTTGGATTCCCTCTGACATCTGCTTGACCTGATCCGACACTTCGCCCACTAACTCGGCAATCTCTCGGAAAGACGCTCCGGCTGCATTCACAACATCCGTGCCGGTTTTGACTTCTCGCGTTCCGTTGTTCATTGCGTCGACGGCTTTGCCGGTATCCGTCTGAATTTCTCCAACCAACGAAGCTATTTTCTTGGCGGCTTCTTCTGATTGCTCGGCCAATTTACGCACTTCTTCCGCTACAACTGCGAACCCGCGCCCCTGTTCTCCCGCTCGCGCCGCTTCAATCGCAGCGTTGAGCGCGAGCAGATTGGTCTGTCCGGCAATCCCGGAAATCGTGTCAACAATTTGACCGATTTCTTTGGATCGTTCACCCAATTTTGCAACTACCTGCGCCGAAGTATTGACGGTGTCTTCAATTTGGATCATTTGGTTTACCGCTTTTCCCACAGCGGTGCTGCCATTTTTCGCTTTTTCGGTCGCCTGTTCCGACTGTCCGGAAACAAGATTGGCCTTGGCGGCAATTTGCTGAATACTGGCCGATATTTCTTCCACAACTACCGATGCATCATTGGCTGCAGCTAGTTCTTCTCCTGTGCCTGTCGCCACTGTGTTAATCGCTGTAGCGACATGATTGGCCGCCTGAGCTGCTTGCTCAGAACTGGCCGTCAATTCTTGCGAAGATGCTGCGACTTGCTCGGCTGATGACGAAACTTTTTGAACCAGCCCTCGCAAATTAGTCGCCATTAAATCAAAGGACCGACCTAACTCGCCAATTTCATCCCGATCCTTAAAGTTCAAATTGGAAACAGAAAGGTTACCGCCGGCAATTTCACCAACATTATGATTCAACAAACGAATTGGTTTAGTGATTCTTGCCGAAAAAACATAACCGACAGCAAAAACGATTGCCATCAATGCTACGATGCCGACGATTATGAAAATCGTCATTCTATTGAGCCCCGCCATGATAATATCCTTTGGAGTCTCGGTACAAACAATCCACCCGGTAAGCTCATCCCGCGTGTAGTGGACTATGGCATCGCGCCCATTTCGATCTTTTCTGAGCGCTTGGCCGCTTTCGCCCTTTAGGGCGCGTTGCACAAAATCAAATTTGCTCAAATCCGTTCGTTCCTTGGTGATGGCTGCATCCGGGTGAGCAATTATTTTTCCATCCTTGTCAATAATATATACAATCGTATTTTGATTCGACGCCTCTTTTACATAAGTTCCTAAACTTTTGAGTTCAATGCTGACTTGCGTAATCCCGACAAGAGTTTGTCCTCTCGTAACAGGAACCGCCAGAACCAAAATAGGAAAACCTGTTGTCTTACTTATCAAAACTTCAGAAATAGCTTCTTTGCCTGTCAATGCTTGCTTAAAAAACTGTCTGTCGAAAACATTATAATTCAGGGAAATTTCATCGCCTCTTGCCAAGGGTTTCCCTTCAAGATTGTCCAAAACCAGGATGAGTTCAGGATTAGACGTTTGCGCATTGACCAATGCTACTTTAGCTCCAGCCACGTCCATGGCCTTCATACTAGGGTTTTGCGCAAGAGTTCTCAAAATGATCAAACGGTTTTCCACAAGATTTTGAATTTCCGTTTTGCTACTGGCCAACTTTTTTTCGCTTTCGAGAGTATTTTCATTCAAGGTCTTACTATGCAACTGATTGTAGAAAATAAAGGAGGACAGAAGCAACGGAACACATCCGATTAGCATAAATACGATAATTAACTTTTTTTTCATTTCCAACACCTCTTTCCCCTATAGCGTCTATTGGGTTACTCTGCCATAGAGAGTTGTTCCGTCTCCCGCGCGGTTAATATTTTGCGCATATCCAGCGCTATAATCAGGCGTTGGTCGACCTTGCCGATCCCGATGATAAAGTTTGAATCGACGCCTCCGGCGAAAGCGGGAGGATCTTCGATATCCGCTCCTAGCAATGGAATAATTTCCAACACTTCGTCCACAATAACGCCGCATTTCCTCTGATCGAGTTTTACCACAACAATCCGGGTCTCGTCTTGTTTGACGGTTGTCCCCAATCCGAACCGCTTCTTCAGATCCATAACCGGGATCACATTGCCCCGCAGGTTCATGATACCTTCAATAAAATTCGGCATTCCAGGCAGCTTTGTTACTTCACTGGGGCGGGTAATTTCAAGTACCTGTTCGATAGGGATGCCATATTCGTAGGTCCGTTCCTCTGATGTCAGTGAAAAATCAACCAGCTTGAGATTCTCTTGCGCCATATTTACACCCTCTTCCTAAAGGTTTTCGGCGGCATGCGACAATTTTTGCGCCAGACTGGCCATCTCTTCCAAGCTGGCGTTGGTTTCCTGGGTAGCGGCAGCTGTTTGCTGGACCACT
>Ga0316604_10003497_pt1 | contig 10999 bp, 10 predicted proteins | sample OWC_soil_day20_C_FD_207650 | JGI IMG/M metagenome (GOLD analysis project Ga0316604, IMG submission 207650) | Wetland soil microbial communities from Old Woman Creek delta, Ohio, United States - OWC_soil_day20_CT | ecosystem: Environmental > Terrestrial > Soil > Wetlands | place: USA: Ohio... | reverse complement strand
AGAACTGACAGCCAAACATTTAGTAGAAAATGGTGTAAAAACAGTATTTGTTTCTAACCGCAGATATGAACGTGCAGTAGAACTGGCTCAGAAATTTCACGGCATCGCTGTGCCCTTTGAAAGTTTCATGCAAGGTGCTGTTGACGCTGATATTATTATTACTTCTACTGGTGCACCTCACTACATTATCAGAACCTGGGATGTGGCACACCTCATGCCTAAACGTCAGGGCCGTCCCATTATTATTATTGATATTGCTGTTCCGCGGGATGTAGAGCCTGAAGCAGCGGCCATTTCAGGGGTCAGCTTATATAATATTGATGATTTAGAAGCGGTTATTGAATCTAACATTCGCCAACGAGAGAAAGAAGCGGTGTTGGCTGAGGAAATTATCAAAAAGGAATTGGAGGAACTTTTAATTAAGTTTCGCTATTTGTCTCTACGGCCAATTATGGCCCGGATGACTGAGAAAGCTGAAAAAATCCGCCAGCGGGAGTTTAAAAGGGCACTGACTAAACTACCAGATATTAATCCTGATGAGCGGAAGGCTATAGAAAATATGTCAAAGATGATTATGCGCAAAATGCTGCGTGACCCCATGGTGTGTATCAATCAGGCAGCTTGTAACCAAGATGAGGAATTTTATCTTGATGCAATACGTGATTTATTTAAACTTGATGCAATAGGAGAGGGCAGAAATCGTGAAAAGAAAAAAGCTAGTTATCGGTACGCGAAGCAGTAAATTGGCCTTATGGCAGGCTAATTATATTGCAGAATGTATTCGGACTGAATATCCTGAGATAGAAGTAAGTTTGCTGCATATTATGACTACTGGCGATAAGATATTAGACGTTCCGCTGGCTAGAATTGGTGGTAAAGGGTTATTCACGAAAGAAATCGAAAATGCTATGTTGTCAGGGGAAATAGACTTAGCAGTACATAGTCTAAAAGATATGCCAACACAGTTGCCGCCAGGTTTGTTGCTAGCGGCTATTACAGATCGGGTTGACCCAGGGGATGCCCTTATCAGCCCTAAGTATGGTGCAATTGATAACCTACCTCAGGGTGCTAAAGTAGGAACATCGAGCCTCAGGCGGAAGGCTCAATTACTTAAATATCGACCTGATCTTAGGATTAGCGATCTGCGGGGCAATTTGGATACTCGTCTGAAGAAGATGGATACAGAGGAATTAGATGCTATTATATTAGCAGTTGCTGGCCTAAGACGTTTAGGTTGGCAAGATTTAATTACTCAGGTTCTGCCCAATGATATTTGTCTCCCTGCAGTAGGACAAGGAGCCCTAGCAATTGAAGCTCGCACGAATGATCAGGAAGTGCGCACAATGCTCGAATTTCTCAATCACCAAGAAACTCGCTGGGCTGTAGAGGCCGAGCGTGCTTATTTGGCTGAGGTAGAAGGCGGCTGCCAGATTCCTATTGGAGTATATGGTTATATAGAGAAGGATTCATTAGTACTAGAAGCTGCTATTTTGTCAGTTGACGGCAAACAACAAATTCGTCAGACCATTAGTGGGAATCCATTAGAAGCCATGCAGCTTGGACGTGCACTAGCACAGGAGATGCTAGATAAGGGCGGACGAGAAATTTTACAAGAATTGCAGTAACTTTTTTTATGAAAATTGTAGCTTAACAGGAGGATATAGTAATGAAACAAGGGATAGTTTATCTAGTAGGGGCAGGACCTGGTGATTATAAATTGATCAGTGTCAGAGCTCTTGAATATATACAAATTGCAGATACTATTGTATATGATCGTTTAGCCGATGATCGTTTATTATCCACAGCGCGGCCTGATGTAGAGCTTATTTATGTAGGCAAAGCCTCTAGTGATCACACCATGCGGCAGGAAGATATTAATCAACTATTAGTGGATAAAGCCAAGGAAGGCAAAACTGTTGTACGTCTTAAAGGCGGCGATCCTTTTGTCTTTGGGCGGGGGGGCGAAGAAGCCCTACTCTTAGTGGAAAACAATATTCCTTTCGAAATTGTACCTGGTATCACTTCAGCTATTTCAGTACCTGCTTATGCTGGTATCCCTGTAACCCATCGGGGGATTGCTGCCTCATTTGCAGTAGTTACGGGTCATGAAGATCCTACTAAGGCTGAATCAACCATTAAGTGGTCACATTTAGCGACAGCAGTAGATACACTGGTATTCTTAATGGGGGTAGAAAAATTACCTCATATTACAAAAAACTTAATCGAGCATGGTCGCGCGGCCAATACTCCAGCGGCAGTGATTCGTTGGGGAACTAAACCTGAACAACGTGTACTTGTGACAACAGTGGGGCAAGCGGAGGCGGCTGTAGCCGAGGCAGGTATAAAACCGCCAGCTATTTTTATTGTTGGTGAAGTCGTTAACTTACGCACAAAATTGGCGTGGTTTGATCAGCGTCTGCTATTTGGCAAAACAGTATTAGTGACTCGGGCACGGGAACAGGCGAGTGCACTTACCACAGAACTTGAAGTCTTAGGGGCACAGTGTATAGAAGCACCAGCTATTAAATTAATACCACCAGAAAGTTATGGTGAGCTTGATGCGGCGATCGAACAGTTAAAGACATATAACTGGCTGATTTTCACCAGTGTCAATGGCGTCGACTATTTTTTTGACCGCCTACATACAGGGAAACGCGATAGTAGGGCTTTATGCAATGTTCATATTGCCGCTATTGGCGCACAAACAGCAGCGAAACTTAAGGAATATGGAATATTAGCTGATATTGTACCTTTGGAGTTTAGGGCAGAAGGTATTGTGGAGGCATTAACCGGGCGCATTGAAAAAGGCATGTCGGTGCTTATTCCCAGAGCTTTAGTGGCTAGAGATATTCTGCCGGAAAAACTGCGGGAAATGGGTGCGAAGGTTGATGTAGTGCCAGTATACCGTACATTGACAGGAGATACTAATGGCAATATGTTAGCTGAAAAACTTAAGAATTGTGAAATTGAACTCGTAACCTTCACCAGTTCTTCCACAGTCATTAACTTACTTAATTTATTAGGATCTCAAGGGGCAGAACTACTTAAAAATGCTAAAGTTGCTTGTATTGGGCCGATTACTGCTAATACTTGTCTAGAGCATGGTATTACTCCTGAGATAATCGCTGAAGAATATACGATCAAGGGCATGGTACGAGCCATTGCGCAAATGTATGAGGAGGATGGGAAATGAATAGCTTAATTCGTCCCCGCAGACTAAGGATTTCTGCCGGTATACGGCAGTTAGTGCGTGAAACAAGTCTTGAAGCTAGTAATTTTGTATACCCACTATTTGTTGTTCCAGGAAGTAATGTGCGGAGCGAAATCCCTTCAATGCCAGGAGTTTTTCACTTATCACCTGATATGGCAGTCAAGGAAGCTGCGGCAGCCTATGCGCTAGGTATACCAGCAGTCCTTGTCTTTGGTCTTCCTGAATATAAAGATGCAGAGGGTTCAAGCGCTTGGGATATGAATAGTCCAGTGCAAAAAGCCATGACTATGATTAAAGCTGCATTGCCTGACATCATTGTAATTGGTGATGTTTGTTTATGTGAATATACTAGCCATGGTCACTGCGGACTGCTAAATGGTCATGATGTAGATAATGATAGTACTTTAGAATTACTGGCGAAAGTCGCTCTCAGCCAGGCTCAAGCTGGGGCGGATATGGTAGCACCTTCGGATATGATGGATGGACGTATTCTAGCGATTCGCAATAAGTTAAATGAAAATGGTTATAAAAATGTATCGATTATGTCCTATGCTGTAAAATATGCTTCAGCTTATTATGGGCCTTTCCGCGATGCTGCTGAGTGTGCTCCTCAGTTTGGTGATCGTTCGAGCTATCAGATGGACCCAGCTAATCGACGAGAAGCCATGCGAGAAGTTGAGCTGGATATTGCTGAAGGTGCTGATATTATTATGGTGAAACCAGCTCTAGCTTATTTGGATATTGTCCGCGAGATCAGAGACAATTTTGATTATCCTATGGCCGCTTATAATGTGAGTGGTGAATATTCAATGGTTAAAGCAGCGGCCGCACAAGGCTGGATTGATGAAAAACGTATGGTACTGGAAAACTTGCTCAGTATGAAACGGGCGGGAGCGGATATTATTATTACCTATCATGCTATGGATGCTGCACGTTGGCTACAAGAAAAATAAATGGAAAACCCAATTTCAACACAAAGAAGAGGCTATAAGTAAAGAAACTTTGTGTCCTTTGCGCTTCTTTGTGACCTTTGTGTTTAATATGGTTTTCTTTGCGTTTCAAATGTTTTATTTTTAGGAGGTTTACGCAATGACATTTAACTTGGATAAATCAACTCAGGCTTTTGATGAGGCCAAACAATATATTCCCGGCGGAGTCAACAGCCCTGTGCGCTCATTCCGCGGTGTGGGCGGTACACCACCGTTTATTGATCGTGCAGCAGGCAGTTATATGTATGATATTGATGGTAATCAGTATATTGACTATATTGGTTCGTGGGGGCCGATGATTTTGGGGCATGCTCATCCTGCTGTGACTGAGGCCCTCACTGAGGCGATTGCCCGGGGAACCAGTTATGGAGCACCAACGCTGCTGGAGACAGAACTAGCTAAGTTGGTGAATCAGGCTGTGCCATCTATGGAACTAGTGCGGATGGTTAATTCAGGTACGGAAGCTACCATGAGTGTACTGCGCTTGGCTAGAGCTTATACGAAACGGAGCAAAATCGTAAAATTTGTTGGTTGTTATCATGGACATCATGATAGTCTGCTAATTAGAGCCGGGTCTGGTGCGGCCACATTAGGTGTACCAGATAGCCCTGGTGTACCTGAGACTATTGCTAGCACAACCATTACGGTAGCATATAATGATATTGAAGAGTTAGCACAAGTTTTCAATACATATGGTGATGATATTGCCGCTGTCATTATAGAGCCTGTGGCAGGCAATATGGGTATGGTTTTGCCAAGAGCAGGGTATTTAGCCAAGGTACGTGAAATAACTCAAAGTTATGGAGCTTTGCTAGTTTTTGATGAAGTGATGACTGGTTTCCGTGTAGCTTATGGTGGCGCTCAGTCAGTATATGGTATTACACCAGATCTTACCTGCCTTGGTAAAATTATTGGCGGTGGTCTACCTGTAGGTGCTTATGGCGGACGGCGGGATATAATGGAGCTGATCTCTCCAGCAGGACCTGTTTACCAGGCTGGTACGCTGAGCGGTAACCCTCTAGCAATGGCGGCCGGTATAACCACTCTCAGGATACTAGCGGCAACGCCTGACATGTATGAAAAGCTAGCCCAGAAGACAATGGCCCTATGTACAGGGATACGTGCCCAAGGTGAAAAATTTGGCTTCCAGCTTCAATATCATCAGCTTGGCGCCATGTTCGGTATGTTCTTTAGCGATAAACCAGTTTATGACTATGATAGTGCCAAGCAATCAGATATTGGAGCTTTTAATATCTTTTTTCACGCTATGCTAGAACAAGGCGTATATATGGCTCCTTCTCCGTTTGAAGCTGGCTTCATGTCAGCTGCCCATTCGGATGAGGATATTGCAGCTACAATTGCAGCGAGTGCCTATGCCTTTGGCAAAGTGACAGAGTATTATAAAGAAAATAAATTGTAATTATAAAGGGACTGGGTTGAAACTTAAGTTTCAACCCAGTCCCTGTTTTAAAAGAATATTTTTTTGACAGCAATGTCTGTTATATATTTTTTAGAAATTAAAAATAATAAGATTACTTATAACAGGTGCAAGGAGAAGAAATGATGGCATCTAAAAGTGATGAGTATAAAACAGGGGTTAAGATCATTACTGGCTTGTATATTCTCAAGATATTACAGAATGGGCCAGCATACGGAAATAAAATGGCTGAGGAAATTAAGGAGCGAACGCAAAATTTGATCACGCCCAATCCGAATGCCTTGTATCCTTTATTACGTAAGATGGAGGAGGACGGTTACATTATTGGAGAATGGGATAATCCTGGAACTCGTAGTAAACGTGTATATACCATCACTGTTGCAGGTTCTTCATTGGTCTCTATATTACAAAATAAGGTTAAAGAGAGCTTTGCGGAACGGGAACGAAAAATTGCTATATTGCGAGATGATTTACAGTTATATTAATTTTGGAGGAAGTTGTTCATTTTGCCTATAGTTATAGTAGTAGCAATTCTTGTTGTCGGTTAGCCTCTTTTATGTGCTCTAGTAATTATTCTGGCATTGCTTATAAAGGATCGCACAATAAGAGAAGAAAAAAAGGATAAGGGCCTTACTGAAAAAAGAGTTGTTATGCTAGATAATACATAGCATAACAACTCTTTTTATTTAATATGTTGATTTTAATCGTCGCCGCGAAGAATACTGATTAAACGTATAATCTCCCAGTATAACCAAACAAGAGTCACCATAAGACCAAAGGCACCAACCCACTCCATATAGGCAGGGGCACCAGACCGCACACCTTGCTCGATATTATCGAAATCCAGAATTAGGTTAAGGGCTGCTACGCCAATAACAATGAGGCTGAAAATGATGCCAAACAGACCTCCGCGGAGAAATGGTAGTTGTATGCCAAACATACCCAATAGCATACTGGCCATATATACAACAAAAATACCACCTGTGGCAATAGTAAGAATAGAACGGAATTTCTCAGTAGCTTGAATCAAGCCAAATTTATAACTGGCGAGCATAGCGAACGCCACACCCATTGTCAGTGATACAGCTTGAAAAGCAATGCCTCCATACTTTAAAGAGAGTAGTGTGGTAATTGCACCAAGGGCAAAACCTTGAAAAACTGCATACAAGGGGGCCGTCACATGACATGTCTGAGGTTTGAAGATGGCGATAAACCCAATAATAAGGGAAGCCACTGTGCCGAGTCCAGAGAATAAGGCCACAGTCTGGAAGTTGTGGGTCATCATTAAATAGAGCCAGGTGGAGAGTGATGATAATACGACTAAAAACAATAAATAGAAGCTTTTGGTGATGGTGCCGCTTACGGTCATTGTTTCATGACCAGATACACCTTGTGGTTTGGTAAAAATATCATTATTGAATACAGGATTAGAATTCTTCATAATAGTCCTCCTATTTGAATATCATTGTAACCGTTTGTAGGTTATTCTACTTCTATTATAGCAAAAATATGTCAATATGGTTAATGTTTTTTCAGACACATTAGCATTATAGATGGCATATTATATTGTAGTGAAAGGAGGGGATAGTATGGAAGAAGATCGAAAGCCTAAGCATTTGTGTGATGGCTGTTGTACTTTAAGTTTTGAGGTTTTACCTGCTAATAGGCCAGCAATGATTTCCGTGCCATTCTGGGCCCAGGCAACAGCTGAGGGTGAGCTTTGTGGTCAAGGAAATGAGGGGCATATTCAGCTATCTGCCAGAGGGCTAGTCATTTTCGGGGTTTATACAGCATTTTTTATCACTGATAGGGGTTATTTCCCAGCAGGGCCCCGGGTAGCCGATTATACGGGAGATGGTTTTGATCCTAATAGGTTGGTTGTCAATGGTGAGGGCGTATTAAGCTACTATGTTGCCCCGCTGGATTTCAATCCATTTAAGGGTATCCCAACCCCTACTGGTTTAGCAAAAATCACTGGAATAGCTATTAACTATCATCCAAATGGTAATACAAATGGATTAACTCCAGGGGTTAATAATGTGGACGTCTTTGATCAACTCGTTTCCCCTATGTGTGCTATCCGCGGGATTAACGAATTATAGGTTAAGAAAAGACTTGGTTTGTGTCAAGTTATCAGACGCAGACAGAAGGATGTTCGACTGCTAACGCATCGAACAAAGCGATCACATCGTCGCTGAAGCGTCGTATGCCTGCTTTTTGGAATCAAGAAAGTGATGTACTTTCTGATTCCGGAAAAGACCCTGTTATGATAATTTTCACAAATTATCATAACAGGGTCTTATTTTGCTTGCTTTTTGTAAATACTAAAGCCTAAAATATACGTATATAAAAAAATTGTAACTTAAGCAGTTATGAGTTGTAATGCTACTTAGAGATATTGTTAAGGAGAATATACATGTCAGAAAAAAAGAAAAAAGTATATGCTGTTAGAAAGGGCCGCCAGGCAGGTTTATTCTATAGTTGGCCAGCTTGTCAGGAGCAAATCAAAGGGTACTCAGGGGCTGAATATAAAAGTTTTATTACTGAAGAAGAGGCTAGTACTTATTTGGCAGGGGGAGCAAGCATTGCCCAGTTAGCGCCTATTGAAATGATTAAGCCTGCATCTGATATCATGCTTGCCTATGTTGATGGCAGTTATAATGCTCAGACCAAGGAGTATTCAGCTGGGGTTGTGATTTTGTGGCGTGGTGGAGAGATTAGGTTTAGTGAGAAGGCTGATGATCCTGAACTAAGGGGTATGCGCAATGTAGCTGGAGAAATAATGGGCGCTCAGATTGCCATGAGATATGCAGTGGAAGAGGCAGCAAGTATTCTTGTAATTTACCATGACTATGAAGGTGTTGAAAAATGGTGCACAAAAGCCTGGGAAGCCAAGCAAAATGGTACAAAAAAATACAAAGCTTATTATGATAAACTTGAAAAGCAGCTAGATATTCGCTTTGTAAAAGTAAAAGCTCACTCTGGTGATCTGTATAATGAACAAGCTGACAGATTAGCTAAAAACGCTTTAGGTCTAAAATAGGAGGAACAGGATGAATCGGAATGAATTTTTAAACATGAAACCAGGACGGGACCTAGATATTAAAGTGGCTTTAGAAGTTATGGGCTATATCTGGCTTAAGCATTTATTGCAATTTAGTGCCGAGCTTGCTGTTAAGTGGCTAGGGACACCAGCCGATCTTAAGGAATCTTGCGGGATGTATATAGTTGTTCCAGACAGTCAATTTGTGGCTCTGAAAGAACGAGAAAATCATGCTGAGTCAGTACTCAATTTTTCGACAGAAATGGGACCAGCTAGCCAGGTAATTGATCGCATGGAAGAATTAGGCTATGAATATCATTTGGAAACTGAGGCTGAACAAAATGGTAACGTATATTATGTCTGTTTTCAAAAACCAGGGAATCTATCAGGAGAAAGGTCCATTGGTTTTGAAACTCTACCAGAAGCAATTGTCAAAGCTGCTTTAAACGCTACCGTATCTAATGAGTGATAGTTAAATTATCATTTTTTTGACTCACAATGAATAAAACTTAATATTCCGACTATTTAAAATAATATTGTTATGAAAAATAATATATGATATACTCATCTCAAGTTAATAGACGGAAGCAATGATGCTTACAGGTGGATGACCTCCCTTGTAAGTTTTTTTGTTTTTTGTCAGGAAATCCAGGAAAAAAATAGATAAGTGAGCAATGAGGCTCATAGAGCATACGCGTCTATGAGTCTATCTGCATTTTTGCAGAAAAATTAATTAAAGGAGGTTTTGTACTCTTATCCCCTTTGTAAGATAAACAATATAATGACAATTTAAATTTTAAGGAGGCGAGGGCATGGAATTTACATTTACCCAGCAGTTAGTACAACAATTAGTTAATGGAGTTTCTCTCGGCAGTATATATGCGCTGATTGCTTTAGGATATACCATGGTGTACGGTATTATTAAACTTATTAACTTTGCCCATGGTGATATTTATATGGTAGGTGCTTATGTGGCTTTTTTTGCTACTACAGTTTTAAAACTTTCCTTTTTCCCTGCTCTGCTTCTCGCAATGAGCGTAGCGGCAATTATTGGAGTGATTATTGAGAGACTAGCATATCGTCCACTTAGGTATGCGCCCAGGATTGCCATACTGATAACGGCAATTGGTGTGTCTCTACTCTTAGAATACGGCGGTATTCTTCTTGTTTCTCCTCAACCACGGACTTTTCCCGCAATCTTTCAGGCTGACGTATATAAATTGGGTAATATTGTGGTGAATAGTCAGCAGGTATTGATATTGGCAGTATCACTAGCATTAATGGTTATTTTGACTTATATAGTACATCGCACCAAAATCGGTAAAGCGATGCGGGCTGTGTCCTTTGATACCGATGCAGCAAGGCTTATGGGTATTGATGTTGACCGTGTTATTTCTATTACATTTGCTATTGGTTCAGCGTTAGCCGCAGCGGCTGGTATGCTAGTTGGCGTTTATTATAACTCCATTGATCCACTGATGGGTATTATGCCAGGACTAAAGGCCTTTGTTGCGGCCGTACTTGGTGGTATTGGCATTATTCCAGGGGCTATGTTAGGTGGTATTATTTTAGGCGTCATCGAAGCTCTGGTAAGTGGTTTTATCTCCTCGACGTTCCGCGATGCGGCAGCCTTTGCCATATTGATTATAATTTTACTATTTAAGCCATCAGGCTTACTCGGTAAAAATGTGCGTGAGAAAGTGTAGGTGACAAAATAGTATGGGAAACAATAAACAGGTTTGGCAATCCTTGCTGGCATGTGTTGCAGTCTATGCTGTAATGCAGACGCTTATTATGTTTGATATTATAGGACCTTTTTGGCAGCTTAATATAGTTCTTGTATGCATTAATATTATTCTGGCAGTTAGCCTCAATTTAATTAACGGTTTTACAGGTCAGTTCTCCATTGGTCATGCAGGCTTTATGGCTGTTGGCGCCTATGTAGGGGCTGTACTCACCGTGAAGCTGCAACTTCCTTTTTTTGTTGCAATTTTAGGTGGGGCGGCAGCCGCTGGTTTTTTAGGTTTTGTCATAGGATTGCCTACTTTGCGCCTTGATGGGGATTATCTTGCCATTGCCACCTTAGGTCTTGGGGAGATTATCAGAATTACCATTCTTAATATTCCTTATGTTGGTGGAGCTTCTGGCTTCATGGGGATTCCTCGTTATACTACCTTTACGATTGTGTTTTTTGCAACCGTATTTACCGTATTATTTATTCGCAACTTTATCAATTCAACCCATGGGCGGGCGTGTATTTCTGTTCGGGAAAACCAAATTGCAGCCGAAGCCATGGGCGTTGATACCACGAAATATAA
>Ga0316604_10003496_pt1 | contig 11000 bp, 4 predicted proteins | sample OWC_soil_day20_C_FD_207650 | JGI IMG/M metagenome (GOLD analysis project Ga0316604, IMG submission 207650) | Wetland soil microbial communities from Old Woman Creek delta, Ohio, United States - OWC_soil_day20_CT | ecosystem: Environmental > Terrestrial > Soil > Wetlands | place: USA: Ohio... | reverse complement strand
CGGTATTTTAAGCGGGGTTCCTATTCCCTTATACGAACGTTTTCAACCGTTATTAAAGATCATGCGCTTCCTGTTCCTGGTCATACTGGTTTTATGTACAACGACGCTGCTGTTGGTAGCCCGCGATGGCCGCGGGCAGGACCTGAGCGCCATCAGACTCCATCTGGATATCCATGACGCCAAACTGAATAAAGTACTAAAACAAATTGAACGCAACACTGAACTGCTTTTTATCATTGACGGCACTGTAGCCCAGCAGGCGTCGGTTCCATCACTGGAAGATAAAGAACGCTCTCTCAAAGAGATCCTGGATGCTGTACTGGCGCCAAACGATCTTGCTTATATACAGGATGGACATTACATCATTATTAAAAAATCTATTCCTGCTGTTTTTGTAAAGCCTATTTCTGGTGTGGTGACAGATGAAAAGGGAGAGCCGTTGCCAGGTGTGAGTATCTCTGTTAAAGGATCTCATGCGGGTACGATCTCTAATGAGAAAGGTGTTTTCTCTTTGAATAGTTCTACTGACAATGATACACTGGTCATCAGTTATGTAGGTTATAAAACACAGGAAGTTCCGGTGAAAGGTACCAGTCAGCTCACGATCAGATTGGCACTGAGTGAAAACTCCCTGCAGGATGTAGTGGTAATTGGGTATGGTAGTCAGCGTAAAGGCGATCTGACCAGTTCCGTTGCTACTGTGAAATCTGAAAGTTTTGTAAAGGGAAATGTACTCGATGCGGGACAGTTATTACAAGGTAAAGTAGCCGGTCTTTCTGTATCTGCACCAAGTGGCGATCCTACCAGTGGTACACAGATCTTATTAAGAGGTAATACCACATTGTTAGGTGCGAATAGTAGTCCGCTTATACTGATCGATGGTATACCTGGTGATCTGAAAACAGTGGCGCCGGAAGATATAGAATCTATGGATGTACTGAAAGATGGTTCAGCAGCGGCGATATATGGTACACGTGGTACGAACGGTGTGATCATTGTAACCACCAGAAGGCCAGGTGGTGCGTATACCAACACCGTAGATTATAGTGGTTATGTGGGTACACAGACGGTGGCCCGTAAAATGGATATGCTGACAGCTGCAGATTACCGTCAACAAATAGCAGATGGTACGCGTGATAAATCATGGGATCTGGGGTCCAGTACGGACTGGCAGAAAGCGATTACGCAGACACCGATCACGCATGTGCATAACCTGACATTCCGTGGTGGTAACAGCAAGACGAATTACCTCGCGAATGTGAATTATCGTTCATTGGAAGGGATTATGAAAAAGTCTGACAACAATACTTTTACAGGTAGAGTGGATATCAATCATAGCATGCTGGACGATAAGCTGCGCATCAATGTAGGTTTATTGAATTCAAATAATAAGTTCACCACTACAGGTGATGGCATTAGTTTTAACGGGTATACCTACAGACAGGCATTGATACGGAATCCGACATCTCCAATATACGACTCAACAGGTAAGTGGTTTGAACAGACTGGCTTGTTCAACTATGAAAATCCTTTGTCAAGATTGTATGAGAGCAGTGGAGAAAACACTTCACAGAATACGCGTATGAACAGTACCATCACGTTGTTGCCAATAGAGGGATTGAAACTGTCAGCGTTGTTTTCTTATACCCGTTATAATGAAGAGCGTGGTTATTCAGAGACCAAGCAACACATATCAACCTTGCGTGATGGCAGGAATGGATATGCTTCAGTAGGTTCTTTACAGAATGTGCAGCGATTGATGGAACTAACGGCGCAGTATAATAAGAATATCGGCAAGCATAAATTCAGTGTGATGGGTGGGTATAGTTACCAGGAAACTGACTACCGGAATTCTTATATGCAGAACTGGGATTTTCCAACAGATCGTTTTTCATATAATGACATTGGTATAGGGTATGCCCTGAAACAAGGGCTGGCTGTGCAATTTAGTGAGAAGTCAGAAACCAACCTGATAGGTTTCTTTGGTCGTGCGACTTATAGTTATGATGATAAATATTTATTGCTGGCTTCACTGAGACATGAGGCAGCGAGTCAGTTGTATGGAACGAAGCAGCCATGGGGTAATTTCCCGGCGGTATCATTTGGTTGGAGAGTGAGCAATGAGCCATTTATGAAAGGCATCAGCTGGCTCACAGACCTGAAGCTTCGTGCGGGTTATGGGGTGACGGGTACACAGCCTACAGATCTGTTTCTGGGTGTGGGTATCCTGAGTTATGGCGATTATGTGTATAACAATGGGGTATGGATACAGACACTGGGTCCTTCACAGAATCCGAATGATAAACTGCGTTGGGAAGAGAAGCATGAATCCAACTTTGGAGTAGACTATACATTGTTCAATGGCCGGGTGAGTGGGAATGTGGATTATTATATCAGGAGGATCAATGGTTTGCTGTATGATTATGCGGTGCCTAGTCCTCCTAACTTGTATAGCAGCACCCGTGCGAATGTGGGTAAGATGGAAAACAAAGGGCTGGAAGTAATGGTGAATATCATTCCGGTGAAGACGAAAGATTTTGAATGGAGTACGAGTCTGATGTTCTCCACCAATACGAACAAACTGATCACACTTTCCAATGAGTTGTACCAGGCGAGTGTGGATTACATCACCACGGGTAGTACGGGAGAGCCGATTCAGACATTTACCAATATTGTGAGAGTGGGTCGTAATATCGGCGACTTCTATGGTTTTAAAGTAGTAGATATATCAAATGATGGAAAGTGGATCTATGAAGGTCGTGATGGGAAGCCGGTAGATTATGCTTCATATCAACATGCATTTGAAGATAAGCGGGTATTGGGGAATGGTTTGCCAAGGTATTATGGAGGGTGGAATAATACATTCCGCTATAAGAGTTTTGATCTGAGTGTGACCATGCGTGGGGCGTTCAAGTACCAGATACTGAACTTTCAGCGCATGTATTATGAGAACACGGGGTTGCAGCAGTACAATCGTCTGAAATCAGCGTATGACAAGGTAATGGGCAAGGCAGTATTGAGTACGGATATGCCATTGGAGTTCAATAGTAACTATGTGGAAAACGGAGATTTCTGGAAGATAGATAACATCACTTTAGGCTATAATTTCAATCACATTCAGAGTAAGTACATCCATGGGGCGAGGGTATATGTATCCACGCTGAACACGCTGACACTCACAGGTTACAAAGGGATAGATCCGGAAGTGAACAGGCTGGGACTGGCGCCGGGCGTGGATGACAGGGATAAGTATCCTTCTGTAAGAACATTTACTGTAGGTGTGAATCTGAATTTTTAAAACCAAAGCAATGAAAAGATACATATGGATAGCAGTGCTGTTTGCAATGGCCTGTACCAAACTAAAAGATACCAGTTATAATAAGATCATTGATAGTCAGTTTGATCCGACTACAGAAGATTTGGCGAGTCTGGTGGGGGCAGCGTATGTAAACTGGCGGTATGTGATGAATGATTGGAATGGATTGTTCCGTGCGCAGGAAGTATCAGGAGATGAAGTGGTGATACCGGCGAGGCCGAATGGTTGGGTAGATGGGGGTGTTTATCTGCGTATACATGAGCATACCTGGACAGCGGATGATGATATAGTGGTGCAGACATGGGGGCGTGCATATGCGGGGATTACGAATTGTAACAGGGTGATCTATCAGTTAGAGTCAGGGATCATACCTATATCAGATTCAACGGCCAAGCATGCCACGCTGGCGGAGTTGCATGTATTGCGGGCATCATATTATTATGTGTTGTGTGATTTTTATGGGAATGTACCGTTAGTGACGGAGTTCAATGTGCCGTCAGGATATCTGCCTACACAGAACACACGGAAAGAGGTATATGATTTTATCGTGAATGAGATCAATACCTATCTGCCATTGTTGAGTGCGAAGAATGATGGAACGACGTATGGGAAATTCAATCAGTGGGCGGCGCATGCGTTGTTGGCAAAGATGTACCTGAATGCGGAGGTGTATACGGGTGTGCCGGCGTGGGCAGCGTGTATAAAGCAGTGTGATACGTTGATAGATTCTCATGTAGGGTTTGCATTGGAGGCAGCGCAGAAGAATGTGTTCATTACAGAGAATGAGAACTCACCAGAGATCATTTTCGCATTACCTTTCGATGAGACGTATGTGACGAACTGGAATGCATTTGATATACATATGGAGACATTGCAGCCGGCGAACCAGGCGACGTATAATTTGAAGTCAACGCCGTGGGGAGGGATATGTGCGATACCACAGTTTATAAAGACGTATGATGCAGATGATGACCGGCTCAGGGATAACTGGATAAAGGGGCAGCAGTACAGTGCGGGTGGGGAGGTGTTGAATTGTACAATGGGGGCTTATTCAGGGCAGCCATTGAATTACATCAATGCGGTACCGGGGATAGATGCATCGGAGGAGATACATGGGTATAGATTGGGGAAGTTTGAGATAAAGCAGAAGGCGCAGGTGCAGTTGAGTAATGACTGGCCGTTGTTCAGGTATGCGGATGTGTTGATGATGAAGGCGGAGAGTTTGTTACGGACGGGAAATACAGCAGATGCGGCGACGTTAGTGACGACGGTAAGGCAGCGGTCATTTTCAACGAATCCATCAAAGGCGACGGTGACGGGGGCAGATTTGTTGAAGGGGAGTGAGTATGATTATGGGTTGAGGAATCATTTGGATTCAAGTTTTCAGGGGGGGAGTGATGTGGTGTATGGGCGGTTTTTGGATGAGTTGGGATGGGAGTTTAGTCAGGAGGGGAGAAGGAGGCAGGATATGATCAGGTTTGGGGTGTTTACGAAGAAGAGTTGGTTTTCGCATAGTCCGAATGGGGATTATAGGAGTTTGTATCCGATACCGAGGACGGAGTTGAATAAGAATGCGAATTTGAAGCAGAATGCGGGTTACTAGGATTGAGTGGATGCTTTTTTGTGAGTTTACTGAATGCTTTTTAGTGATGTATTGGAAAGATTTTGCAGGGTGTTGATGGATTTTTGTAGACTTACAGCGCGTTTTTTTTATTTTTTTGGAAGAATTATTTTTTGAGATAGGTCTTTGGGGAGAGGGCGATAGCCTTTTCCACTTTTTGATAATAAACATGCACGATTATGAAGCGATTATTTTTATCATTGTCACTGTTCTATTCAGTTACCTTATCAGCCCAACAAGCGGATTACCCGATCCGTGCAGTCAATTTTACAGCGGTAAAATTGACGGACAACTTTTGGTTGCCGCGTATTCAGGTGAATCATACCGTAACGATACCGGCGTCGTTTGCGCGGTGTGAGAATACCGGCAGGGTAAAGAATTTTGAGATGGCGGCAGCGCATTCGGGGAAGTTTTGTACGAAGTTTACATTTGATGATACGGATATTTACAAGACGATAGAAGGGGCTTCGTTTTCGATGGCAGTGACGCCGGATAAGCAAATGGATCGGTATGTAGATTCATTGATAGCGATAGTGGCGAAGGCGCAGGAGCCGGATGGGTATTTGTATACGGCGAGGACGATTGATCCTTTGCATCCACCAGAGTGGGCGGGGCCAGAGCGGTGGGTGAATGAGCATGTGTTGAGTCATGAGTTGTATAATTCAGGGCATTTATTTGAGGCGGCGAGTGCGCATTATCTGGCGACGGGGAAGAAGAATTTTTTGGATATCGCGTTGAAGAATGCGGATTTGTTGGTGCAAACATTTGGGCCAGGGAAGAGAGGGGTGGCGCCTGGGCATGAGGTAGTAGAGATGGGGTTAGTGAAATTATATCGTATTACGGGGCGGAAAGATTATCTGGCGCTGGCGAAGTTTTTTATAGATGAGAGAGGGAAGCGGGCGTATGATAAGAGGAGTAAGAATGAGTGGCAGAATGGGAAGTATTGGCAGGATGATAAGCCGGTGACGGCGCAGGATGAGGCGGAAGGGCATGCGGTAAGGGCGATGTATTTGTATGCAGCGATGGCAGATATAGCGGCGATAGATGGGGATACGGCTTATTTGGCGGCGATAGACAGGATATGGAATAATATGACGGGGAAGAAGATATATGTACAGGGAGGGATAGGTGCGGTGCCGGAAGGGGAGCGGTTTGGAGAGGATTATGAGTTGCCGAATGCGACGGCTTATAATGAGACGTGTGCGGCGATAGGGAATGCATTTTGGAATGAGCGGATGTTTTTATTGCATGGGGATGCGAAGTATATAGATTTGTTGGAGAAGGTGATGTATAATGGGTTGATATCAGGATTGGGGTTGGATGGGAAGTCGTTCTTTTATACGAATGCGATGCAGGTGACGGATGGGGTGAAGCATGGTAGTTTAGAGCCGGGTCGTTCAGGGTGGTTTGAGTGTTCATGTTGTCCGACGAATTTAGTGCGGTTTTTGCCATCAGTGCCGGGTTATATGTATGCGCAGGAGGGGAAGAGGGTGTATGTGAATTTGTTTATAAATAGTACAGCGAAATTGAAAGTGAATAATGCGGATGTGGTGGTTACGCAGCAGCATAATTATCCGTGGGAGGGGAATATTGTATTAAAAATAGATCCGGTAAAGGCGAGTGCATTTGATTTGTATGTGCGGGTACCGGGATGGGCGAAGGGAGAGGCGATACCGGATGGGTTGTATCGGTTTAGGGATACTGCTTTTGCTGCTGTAGTGATAAATGTAAATGGGCAGCCGGTTTCATATAAGATGGAGAAGGGGTATGCGGTGGTGAGCAGGCAGTGGAAGAAGGGGGATGTGGTGACGATGAATTTGCCGATGGATGTGAAGGAGGTGTTGGCGGATAGCAGGTTGGTGGATGATGTGGGGAAGGTGGCGATCCAGCGGGGGCCGTTGGTGTATTGTGCGGAGTGGAAGGACAATGGGGGGAAGGTGAGTAATTTGTTTCAGTTGGGGAGAAAGTGGGATGTGGTGATGGAGAAGGGGTTGTTGAATGGGGTAGTGGTGTTGAAGGGAGAGGGGAAGAGGGTGAATGTAGAGCGGGAGGAGCAGGAGGTGGAGACGGTAAAAGAGGGGGTGACGTTGATACCTTATTATAGTTGGGCGAATAGGGGAGAGGGGGAGATGAGTGTATGGTTTTTGGAGAGGGTGAAGGAGGTGAGTTTGAAGTGATAATTGGGTGATTGAAATGATTGAGATATTCTTCAATTTTTAATTTTTTGATTAAAAATTGAAGAATATCTTTTTTTATGGGGGAAAATTTGTTTTTGTCTAAAGAATGGGTGTATATTTGTGTTAACAGAACCCGCCGCGCTTCTCGTCAGATCAGCGTACCAGAGGCGGGACATTTTTTTTTATGAATTCCATTGAACGTCCATTCCCATTATTACCAGACCAGATTAAAATCCTTCGACAACGTGGCTTAATGATAAATGATTCGGAAGAAACGAATCATTATCTGGCGCATGTAGGATTTTTTAGATTGGCAGAGTATTGGCAATTTTTGCAGAAGGAGAATATCCGAAATGCATTTATTTCTGGCACTACTTTCGACCAGGTTATTGATCTATATAATTTTGATCGTGAACTCCGACTATTGTTATTAGACGCTTTAGAGCGTATAGAAGTATCTTTTCGTGCTATCATGATTAACATGATGTGTCCTGTTTATGGCTCCAACTGGTTTACAGATAAGACAATATTTTTTAGTGAAGAAAGATTAAATGGTGTCATTGAAACGATCAACCGCGAGCTTGAGCGATCAGATGAAGAATTTGTAAAGCAGTATGATAAAATGAAAAGTGGATTTGAACATCCACCAGCATGGGAAACTTTACCTATACTTTCTTTTGGTACATTATCTAAAATATATAAAAATATCAGGAACGATATTAAGGAAAAAAGAATAATTGCTAAGGTTTATGGCCTTCCTAAGGAAATATGGTTGCAATCATGGATACAGGTGGTATCTATACTTAGAAACTATTGTGCGCATCATTCATTGATTTGTTACAGAATGTTTTTGTCTCGTCCCAGGGAAATTCAGAGAACAAAGCTTCCATGGATAAATAATATTCCTGATGGGAGTAAGGTAGAGAGTAAGCAATTGTATTATCAGATATGCATTGTAAGGTATTTATTACATACAGCGAGTCCGGGGAATGATTTTAGTTATAGGTTGATGGAATTGTTGGTAAAGTATAGAGGGATTGATTTAGAGAAGATGGGATTTTTGGAGAACTGGGATGAGGAAGATTTGTGGCAATGATGAAGTTTATAATAGTTGATTGTGGAAGGTTCGATTAGAGCCATGTTTTTGTAAAATGTGAAGGAGAATATCGATTGAATAATACTGGAATCAGTTATTTAAAATTGATTTTTTAGGTAGCTAAAAATTTGTTTTTGTCTTATTGATTATAGTATATTTGTGATAACAGAACCCGCCGCGCTTCTCGTCAGATCAGCGTACCAGAGGCGGGACATTTTTTTTATGAATTCCATTGAACGTCCATTCACGTTATAACTTCATCAAATTAGAATCCTTAGATAGCGCGGTTAAATAATAAATGATTCGTAAGAAACGAATCGTTATTTAGTTTGTTGTGATTGAGGAAAATTGAGGAGTTAATAAGGTTCGTTTTTTGATAGATGAGAATAATAATAACGATCAAATAATGTAGGAATCAATTAATGGAAAATGCTTTTTTAGATAGGTCAAAATTTGTTTTTGTCTTATTGATTTTAGTATATTTGTGATAACAGTACCCGCCGCGCTTCTCGTCAGATCAGCGTACCACAGGCGGGGCATTTTTTTTATATGAATTCCATTGAACGATCATTCCCGTTATAACTTCATCAAATTAGAATCCTTAGATAGCGCGGTTAACTAATAAATGATTCGTAAGAAACGAATCGTTATTTAGTTTGGTGTGATTGATGGAAATGGAGGAGTTAATAAGGTTGGTTTTTTGTATAGATGAGTATAATAATAGCGATCAAATAATGTAGGAATCAATTATTAAAAATTGATTTTTTAGGTAGCTAAAAATTTGTTTTTGTCTTATTGATTATAGTATATTTGTGATAACAGTACCCGCCGCGCTTCTCGTCAGATCAGCGTACCAGAGGCGGGGCATTTTTTTTATATGAATTCCATTGAACGACCATTCACGTTATAACTTCATCAAATTAGAATCCTTAGATAGCGCGGTTAAATAATAAATGATTCGAAAGAAACGAATCGTTATTTAGTTTGGTGTAATTGATGAAAATTGAGGAGTTAATAAGGTTGGTTTTTTGTATAGATGAGTATAATAATAGCGATCAAATAATGTAGGAATCAATTAATGGAAAATGCTTTTTTAGATAGGTGAAAATTTGTTTTTGTCTTATTGATTATAGTATATTTGTGATAACAGTACCCGCCGCGCTTCCCGTCAGATCAGCGTACCACAGGCGGGGCATTTTTTTTATATGAATTCCATTGAACGATCATTCCCGTTATAACTTCATCAAATTAGAATCCTTAGATAGCTTGGTTAAATAATAAATGATTCGAAAGAAACGAATCGTTATTTAGTTTATTGTGATTGAAGAAAATTGAGGAGTTAATAAGGTTCGTTTTTTGTATAGATGAGGATAATAATAGCAATCAAATAATGTAGCAATCAATTAATGGAAAATGCTTTTTTTAGAAAGCTAAAAATTTGTTTTTTTTGAATAAATGAAAGTATATTTGTACTAACAGTCCCCGCCGCGCTTTCCGTTAGATCAGCGTACCAGAGGCGGGGCATTTTTTTTATATGAACTCCACTGGAAGGCCATTCACGTTATAACTTCATCAAATTAGAATCCTTAGATAGCGCGGTTAAATAATAAATGATTCGAAAGAAACGAATTGTTATTTAGTTTGGTGTAATTGAGGAAAATTGAGGAGTTAATAAGGTTCGTTTTTTGATAGATGAGAATAATAATAACGATCAAATAATGTAGGAATCAATTAATGGAAAATGCTTTTTTAGGTAGCTAAAAATTTGTTTTTTTTGAATAAATGAAAGTATATTTGTGTTAACAGAACCCGCCACGCTTCCCGTCAGATCAGCGCACCCGAGGCGGGGCATTTTTTTTATATGAATTCCATTGAAAGACCATTCACGTTACCAGACCAAATAAAAATCCTTCAACAACGCGGTTTAATAATTAGTAGTTCTGATGAGTCAATTCATTATTTAACCCATGTAGGATTTTACAGATTATCAGGTTACTGGAAATATTTACAGAAAAACCAAGTCAGTCATGCATTTATGACTGGTACTACATTCGATCATGTTATTGAACTCTATAATTTTGATCGTGAACTCAGACTATTAATAATGGACGCTATTGAGCGTATAGAGGTGTCTTTTCGTGCTATCCTGATCAATATGATGTGCCCCTCTTATGGCTCAAACTGGTTTGCAGATAAGTCTGTATTTTTTAGTGAAGACAGAGTGAATGAAGTAATCGAAACGATCAATCGTGAGCTTGAACGATCTGATGAAGACTTCATAAAGCAGCATGACAGAAGAAATACCAAATATGAACATCCACCAGCCTGGAAAACATTGCACATACTTTCTTTCGGTACATTATCCAAGATTTATAGAAATATCCGAAGTGATGTTAAAGAAAAGAAGATAATAGCTAATGTATACGGGATTTCTAAAGACAAATGGTTCCAGTCATGGATACAGGTCGTATCAATGCTTAGAAATTATTGTGCCCATCACTCATTGATTTGCTACAGAATATTTTCGTTCCTCCCGAGAGAAATACGACATGTTAAATTACGCTGGATTAACAATATACCTCCAACTGGAAGTGTAGAGAGCAAACAATTATACTACCAATTATGTATCGTTCGCTATTTATTACACACTGCCAGCCCCGGAAAGTAAGCATTCGATGCGGAGCATCTTCCGGATTCAAACGACAGATATTAAATTTGCATCAATAAGTTCTTTGATTTTTCGGATTAATCGAACAGGAGCCTATCTTTCTTTGATTGGTTTCCAGTTTG
>Ga0316604_10003495_pt1 | contig 11001 bp, 5 predicted proteins | sample OWC_soil_day20_C_FD_207650 | JGI IMG/M metagenome (GOLD analysis project Ga0316604, IMG submission 207650) | Wetland soil microbial communities from Old Woman Creek delta, Ohio, United States - OWC_soil_day20_CT | ecosystem: Environmental > Terrestrial > Soil > Wetlands | place: USA: Ohio... | reverse complement strand
TTGTTTTCGCAAACCTGTTCCAAACAGTGAAAGATTTACATTGTTATTGACGCGCGCAATTTCTTGCTTTAAGTCTGCATCTGGTATTTTCATCGTAAATCGCTCCAATTCATTGAGATATCAGCATAATCTCAATTCTCTGTCCGGATTTTTATAATTAGAGAACAAGGTAACTTAATTAAAAAAGACCTCCCGAGCAAAGGCTCAGGAGGTCTGCATTGACCTAAAATATTAATTTTACATTATTCTAACACGTAGTTGCTTTTTTATCAAGAGTAATTTAATCGATTTGCAACGCCGGTATTTACAAAAGACGCCTTACGTCTCATCGATGATTGATTAAATCATTATATTCCTGCATCTTATTCCTGAATGCTTGAATTGCTCGAATCGCATCAGGTGAGTTAGCACCTTTTTTATCAACAGTCTCATGAAGTATTCCTTGTAACTGTTCAACTTCTTTCCACAACTCTTTGGGATCATACATAGCTCACACCAGCTTTCTAAATCGCTATGTTTATTATATCACGGAACAGTTGTTTGGTACACAAATTATTCTCATTAGCGATAATAAAGATTGTCCGTAAGCTTCGCTAATCAAACCTTTTAAGAAAAACCTGACACGACCTCATCCAAAGATTGCATATCTAAAACTCCGCCCAATTTATTAAAAACAGTTCGTGCCTGCTTATAATATTCTAAAGCTGACAGCGTCAAATAATCGCCAAAAATATCAGCCACAATATGATTTCTATCCATTACCTGTCTAATTTTTGTTTTTGTTTGTAGTACCAGTCCGGCTTGATACTGATCATGATATCTATTTAAAAATTCATCGGCTTTACTCAAATACATTCGCCCTTCATGACATCGGTTTTCCTGGACGGCAATGATGGCCAGTACACAATATAGCGTACAGTAACTCCGTGAGCACCAATACCCCGTGTAGTCGCCAAAACCATCGCCTACCGCCAGCGCCTCCGCCAAATATTGGCGTGCCTTGTCACTATCACCCAGTTTAAAAGCAGTATATCCGGCATTGATGTAAAACACAGCCACACCTTCACTAATCCTTTTGTGGCCGGCAATTCTGACCGCTTGCTCGTAATACTGAAGAGCTTCCTTCATCGCAAGAGCATCGCGCCGCAAGTTTCCAATATAATTGTAACTAGCAGCAATGTTCAATATATAGCAGTTATTCCGTATATCCAATTTTTTATATAGCCCAATAGACTGGTGATAATACTGCTCTGCCTGCATCGGTTTTCCGCTTAAAGCTAAAGCAACTCCCAAAAAACGTAATGCAGCTGCCTTTTTTTCCAGTAAATTAGCCTTTTCTGCTATATGCAACAGTTTTTCAGCGAATTTTTTAATAATACTGGGCTTGCTAACTTGAATACCTAAAAATATCATTTGTTGATAACCCTTAACTATATAATCCTGAAGTTCTCTGGTTGAAGCTAATCGTAACAATTTATGAATCATTTTTATGCCTGCTACATGCTCGCCGCGCCAAATATAATAGCGTCCCATCATTTCCCAATACGCAATTTGATAAACAGCCACCTGTCCAGCATCAACCGTTTCGGCTGCCATACACTTGAGCAATTCGGCAATTTTCTCCAGATAGCCCATAGTTTGACGGCGACTTTCCCTAAAATTGCTGTAACCGGCAGGATAGCAATCATTTAGTTCTGGAAACAACTCATACTGCGGACAGAAATATTTTTCAGCCAACCTCACTGTGTATTCAAGAACTTTGATTTTTTCATCAGCTTGGGTGTAATGGTATAAAATTGATTCGTAAATATCTTTAGTCTCCAGTCTGCTGCGAAATTGCCTTTCTAACTCCAGGCCCACCCACTTATGAAGCAATTTTTGCCTGGGTACAGACATCTGTTGATACACGAAGCTCTGAATCTGCAAATTGTAAAAGGTGTATATAAGTCCCTGGTGCAGCGAACTATCTGTCTTTGCTATCAATTTTTTTCGTTCTAACTCTTCAATAGCTTCAACCAGTGCTAATTCATCCATCTTGGAGACAGCTAGCAATTCATTATAACTAGAGTATTTAAAAAAAATGGATGCTACCTCCAGTATTTTACGGGCATTATCCGAAAGATTGCCAATCCGCTCTTTTAGCACACTTTGCAAACGCAGCGAACCACTGCCCAATTCTTGTCCCGCCTCCAGCAGATGTAAGCATTCCATTAAAAATAAAGCATTACCACCAGTGTACTCATATAATTTATGTTGCAGCTCCACACTGGTTTTATTTGCAGGTAGTTTTGCTTCCAATAATTTGACCACATCTTCAAAGCTAAATCTCTCAACCATAAAATTCTCGATCATGTCATCCCGTTCAAAATCCCACAATAACTTTTCGATCTGACTTATATATTCACTGTGACATATCGCAACACAAAAAATTCGAGCACCATGAAGGCGCAAAACTTGATGCAACACTGCCAAACTCTGACTATCCATCCAATGAATATCATCAAGGACGATAATAACTCGCCGGTGTTTAGTCAGTCGGCCTAAGACACCGCACATAATTTCCTCAACCATCGTCGGATTAAATTCGTAAGCCACCATAAAAGATTCTTGCCCGGCAGAAGCCTCGCTTGTTTCAAGGGCGGGGAAAAAATATGACATTACTCTATGCCATAATGGCGGAATCGTAATTTTATCTTGTATTAACAGGTTCATCACCTGTATAAAAATACTACTCCACGCTTTATAGGCATAAGCCCATTCTGCCTGATAACACTTTGTTCGTAAAACGCTAAAATTTTCCGCCGAACCATTTTCAAACAGACGCTCTACAATCGCTGTTTTGCCAACCCCCTGCTCCCCCTGCAGCAGAATCATTTGCCGCTTATGGCGGTTAAAACAAAAATGATCAACAGCAATCCGCAAAACCTGTAACTCCATGTCTCTACCGAAAAACCATTCCTTCGCTGAAGATTCCGCAGTTATTGTTGTAACAATCTTTTTTTCTCTTACCCGCTTATATATTTCTTGGGTCTTGCTACTAGGCTGCAGATTTAACTCTTTCTCCAATTTTTTTTCAAGTTCGTGATAAATCTCAATAACTTTATAAAAGACTTCTTCCCGTTCGTAAATTTTCATTAATAAACGATAAGCACCTTCGTTATATTCATCCAATTTGATCAATTGCTTAATGATTTTTTTTGCAATAGTATAATTTTTATCATTGATAAGCTTACTAATGTTTTTAGTAAGACGCGCTGTTATTTCTTCTTTAAACTGCTCACGTTCCACAATGACCCATTCATCAAAGGCGTCCGTGTTTTTGCAGAAAAAACCATCTAAAAACTCCCCTTGGCATCTATCCAGAAAGTCTTGTACTTCCAGTGTATTAAGCAACTCTACATCTGTACTATCAATAAGGTTTGGATTTACGGCAATCGTTGTGCGATTTGGTGTAATTAACAACGCGGTAGACATGGTCTTTTTAATTAAATAGATCGTATTGCTCAAGTTTTTCTTGGCAATAGCATCATCCATCTCCCCCCAAAACATTGTGGCTAATTTTTCCCGGGTGACTTCGCCAACAACCAAAAGATAATATAACATAGCCTCCATTTTGACAAATGGAAAATTTATTTTATGATCATTCCAATAAATAGCCGGAGTTCCAAACATAATCACACGTAATTTACCCATAATCTCAACTCCAATAAACAAGTTTGATCTATATATTCTGGCGCAGATAGATGATGCAATGATAACGCTTCACCACTAACCTTTTTACATCGATTCTTTTTTTATCATAATACCACTTTGGAGGACAGAAAAGCTATAAATGATGATTCATTAAAACAAAAATCGACGTTTTTTAGACAGCTTCTGCTTATACTATAGTTTAAGCATCAAATAAAATTCAAATATATTACGGAAGGAGTTCTCCCAAAGAAGAGATTTTATTACGATCAATCATATTTGATCAAAAAAGAGACTTAAATTCTGTTCAATCAATGATTGAGCAGTTATGAAAAAGGAGTGAAAGTAGTGGCCCAAGAAAAAAAAGGTTTGATTGAAACACATTCTATTGATATGGTTCCTGATCACGAAAGGCATGGCACTCCATTCAGTCAATTCACACTCTGGTTCGGGGCAAACATGCAGGTTACTAGTGTGGTGGACGGCGCTTTGGCTGTAGTCTTTGGCGCTGACGCTCTTTGGGCTTGCATCGGCCTATTTATCGGAAATATCTTGGGAGGTGCTGTTATGGCCCTTCACTCTGCGCAAGGACCGCGTTTGGGCTTGCCGCAGATGATCTCCAGTCGTGCTCAATTTGGCGTCCTTGGTGCAATCGTACCCCTTGTCTTAGCTGTACTTATGTACCTCGGTTTCGCTACAACCGGCACAGTGCTTTCCGGACAGGCTATAAATGGCATCCTTGGCGTCGAAACGCCAGCTGTTGGTATCATAATATTTGGCAGCCTCACAGTACTATTAGCACTTCTTGGGTACAAATATATCCATGTTCTCGGCAGGATTGCTACCATCACAGGGCTTCTCGGCTTTAGCTATCTTACAATCATGGCATTTGTAAAATTTCCCGTTGCATCCTTATTTGGTGTAAAACCTTTCGAATTGACCACCTTCTTATTGGCCGTGTCTCTCTCGGCAGGCTGGCAGCTCACCTTCGGTCCGTATGTTGCAGATTACAGCCGTTATCTACCGCGCAGCACACCCCAATCGGCCACATTCTGGAATACATTTTGGGGAACTGTTATTGGCACCCAATGGGCGATGACACTTGGCGTCATTATTAGTGCAGCCAGCCTTGCGGGGTACGGTGGAAACTTCCTGAAAAACCAGGTAGGTTATTTAGGTGAACTAGCGGGAATCGGAATCATTGCCGTTCTGATCTACATGGTCATAGTCATCGGCAAACTAACAGTCAATACACTTAATGCCTACGGTTCCTTCATGTCATTATTGACAATAACTACTGCGCTTAGTGGTAAAAAAAGTGCTTCGACAACCCAACGTGCCCTTTTCATAGTAGGAATGATCGCAGCTTCGGTCTGTATCGCCCTCTTTGCCAGCAAAGATTTTCTTAATCTTTTCAAGAACTTTGTCTTAGTTCTGCTCATGGTTTTCACTCCGTGGAGTTCTGTTAATCTCATTGACTTTTATTTGATATCAAAAGAGAACATTGATGTTCCTGCCTTATATGATCCCCAAGGGCGTTACGGCGCATGGAATGCACCTGCGCTTGTATCCTATTTTATCGGTGTACTGATACAAATCCCATTCATGGCTCAAGCCATGTACACAGGCCCAATTACCAAGTTGCTAGGAGGTACCGACATTTCCTGGATTGTTGGCTTACTTGCAACTGCATTCATCTATTATCCTTGGGCAAAGCGTTGCAATGTAGCTCCTGATAAGATGATTTATCCTGAAGACTAATTGATAATAAAGTAATTAAAGCAGCCTCAGTCGGACTTCCAGCCGACTGAGGCTGCTTTACATATCACTGCCTTCCTGACAAATCCAAAAAACCGCTATCGCGGGCCTTGGGATTTGCGCACATCAGATATCCAGTCAATCGAATACAAAGAAAGGGGTTTTACTTTTGGCATTGCCCCAAGTAACAAAAGGTCTAGGCCCCAAGCCTCCAAAAGGAGAAAAGCCGGACGATATTCCTAAAATCCGTAAACTCGCTACGCTCAGACAGTACGGATTTCTTAACGGAATACCGCCCGGCTTTTCTCCTTGACACCCCTTGTTTTATAAGGCCTCCGCAAATTACATCATATCTTGAACGTGCTGATGGTCTCTGTCAGTTCTTCTGCCATCTTAGCTAACTCTTGGCTCGAAGATGCAATCTCTTCCATAGTGGCAGACTGCTCTTCAGTAGCTGCAGATACTGTTTGTGTCTGCCCTGCTGCCTCCTTACATATGACATCAATATCACGTACTGAAGTTACTATTTGCTGGCTACCGCTCACCATCTGCTCTGTGACCTTCGATATTCCACTGATTTGGGTCGTTACTTCAGTGATTGAGCGGAATATTTCCTTGAAAGTCTGACCTGCCTCAATCACCACTTCCGTACCAACCCGGACTTCCTTGGTTCCCGCGGTCATCGCCACGACCGCACTGTCAGTATCTTGTTGAATTATGGAGATCAGTCCGGCGATCTGTTTTGCCGCGTCATTTGATTGTTCGGCCAATTTTCGGACTTCATCTGCGACAACAGCGAAGCCCTTCCCCTGTTCGCCCGCCCGCGCTGCCTCTATGGCAGCATTTAGAGCCAACAGGTTAGTCTGCCCCGCGATGCCGGAGATGGCATCTACAATTTGTCCAATTTCCTTAGATCGTTCCCCTAGATTAGTGACAACTTGGGACGAATTGATAACAGTGTCTTCAATCTGCTTCATCTGATTCATAGCTTTTTCCACAGCCGCACTGCCCGTTTGCGCTGAATCAGTAGATCTTTTTGAAGTATCGGCAGCCGTATTGATGTTAACCGCAATTTGCTGTATCCCTGCTGACATTCGATCTACGATCAAAGCAGTATCATCAACCGCTTTCAGCTGCTTTTCAGCACCATTCGCAACTTCACTAATGGTAATGGCAACCTGATTGGCAGCCTGAGCTGTCTGGTCAGCACTGGCTGTAAGTTCTTCACTCGCTGCGGACAAGTTTCCTGCTATCCCACTCACACGTGTCACTAAAGCTTTTAGTTGATCCACCATGACGTTGAAGTGACCAGCCAAAACACCGATTTCATCACTGGAAGTAACCATCACTTTTTGGGTAAGATCGCCTGCAGCCACTTTGCCAACGCCTTCCACCAAGTGCCTGATTGGAGTTGTAATACCCTTAGCCAGTAAAAAGGTTAAAAACATTCCAATTCCTAAGGCACAAAGCGCAATCGCGCCAATGCTCAGCATCATCTTATTTTTTTCAACGTTAAGTTCCGAAATATTTTGACCCGCGAACAGTACCCCGATGGGTTTGTCCTCCGGTCCCATCAACGGCAAATATGTCGTTATGTATTCCTTGCCGATAATTTCGGCACGACCAACATATTTTTGCCCCTGCTTCAGCACCTTTTCGGCAATTACAGGATTCAGTTTAGTGCCTACTACCCGTTGTCCATCTTGGATAATCGTTGTGGCAATCCGTTCGTCGCCCAGAAATAACGTGACATCAACGCCAAACATCTGCTTGACCTTGTCAACAATCTCATCCCGACTAGCATTGTACCCGGGTGTTATTACGCCGATAACACGTCCCTCGGCATTATACACTGGCACCCCCGCCCGAACCGATAGCTTTACAACCGTACCTGACTCAATGGCCGCAAATGTCGTACCTTTGAGAGCTTTCTGCACATTGAGCTGATTCATCACGCTATCACCTTTTTTCGTGTCATGCGTCCGGGCGAGCACCACGCCCTTTTCATCCGACACAGTAACCGAATCAAGTTTAGCCTCTTTAGCCAATGGTCCAATAATCCGTACTAATGCAGCCGAATCTCGCGCCTCCACTGCTTTAATAACCTCGGGGTGGCGGCTGAAAAGCGTCGCATAAATGACCGCATCGCTCTTATAATCTTCTAATATAGTATTTAGACCGTCTAATCCTTGGTTTGTTTGCAGTTCGCGCTCTTTTTCCATATTCGCCGTGAAGAAATAAAGCGCAGGCACCGCAACTGCCAAAACAGCAATAGCAATGAATAAGGTAGTATACATAACCAACTTTTGTTTTATACCTAACGAACGTTTCATTTTCCATCCTCCTGCGATAATATTTATTATTACGTCAATCTGCTATCGAAGTTTATATTATAACATATAATTTATACCTGATTTGTCATATCTTGTATTTTCCCATTATGTTGAGCAGCAGCTGTTTACTATCATAAATACAATGTAACAAAACGGGTGAAAATTCCCCGTAACGGGTATTTCTTACCCGTTTTTGGACTACCGATTAAGCAACCAACTAGAAGCCGATCTTTAAAAACAGTCCGTATATGCTTATAGTATTGAAGGTAAGGAACATACCCTTATAAGTTGGCGTAAATATTGCATATAAAAATTTATACAACAATAGAGAGAGGTGTTTTTATGGGTAATACTGGTAGAATGTATTTTTTTGATAATCTTCGGGGATTTATTATTTTGATGGTTGTTATTTTTCATGTTGCCATCGGGTATACGACTAAACCACCAGAATGGTGGTATGTAATTGATATAAAAAAAAACCCACTGTTTGATCTTTTTGTAATGGCTACCGATGTATTTATTATGCCAATTATGTTTTTCATTGCTGGATATTTTGCACTGCCTGTACTAATAAAGAAAGGCACAGCAGCATTTTGGCACAATAAGTTTTTCCGGATTGTTATTCCCTGGGCAGTCGGGGTATTGCTGTTTGCGCCGCTGATTACCTATTCGATTCCCTTTAGCCGTACTGCTACACCGCCAAGCTATATTTCTTTTTGGGCAAATTTTTTTGAACCTCCTATTTTTAATCATGCACAATATTGGTTTTTGGGTGTGTTAGCGTGGTTTTTTTTGCTGCTCACTGTTGTATATACTATTGCACCATCCTCTTTTCAAAGAAAAACTTTACCTTCATCGCCTTCCCTACTGAATTTTTTCCTGTTTGGCTTAATGACTGCAATAACTTTCTTTGTTGCCAATCTTTATTTTTATGTAGATGAGTGGGTAAGTGCGACCTATGTAGCCCATATTCAACCGACACGTATCTTGCTGTATTTGTGTTACTTTGGCTTAGGAATACATGCCTGGCGCAACTTATGGTTTACTGAAGCTGGCTACAACCCTCTTTCTAAACATTGTTTTTTTACGTCTATATTGATGCTTGTGATTTTTACTGCATACCGAGTTGTGTTTAGCGATACTACACCAGTAATGCTTAAAGTAGGTCACGCTTTAGTACACTCATTTTTCTGCCTTGCAGCTACATTTGGTTTTATGGTACTATTCCGGAATTTCTTTAATAGCGATGCGTACCTCTGGCGCAGGTTGTCTGCTAATTCATATATTATCTACTATATACACCACTTTGTCCTTTTACCGCTGGCCTATATGGCACAAAAGATAGAAGCTTCGGTGTGGATTAAATTTATTTCAGTGTCGATTTTATCTGTAGTCTTATGTTGTTTGATATCGGAATATATTATCGGAAGAATCCTCGATATAAACAGAAAAAAACCAACTCAATTTTTGGATCAAAATTCTTAAAGCATGGATAAGGCTTTCTAAGCGCAAAAACCGCATGTATCTAAATGATGCCAACAGCCTGGGCAATTACGTAGGAGAGCATAGCGCCTATGAACGGACCTACTACTGGAATCCATGCATAGCGCCAATCCGAATTGCCTTTTCCTGGAATAGGAAGAATAGCATGGGCCAGCCGCGGCCCCAAATCGCGGGCAGGATTAATAGCATATCCGGTCGTCCCACCCAAGCTTAGGCCGATCGACCATACTAAAATCCCGACTAAATAGACACCTATTCCCGGCGGAATATTTCCGACATTTTTCGAAAATATGGCAAACACGGGTACAATCAACATCACAGTGCCCATAACTTCTGAGAATAAGTTGGCTAGATTGTGGCGAATAGCCGGACCCGTAGAAAATACCGCTAATATCAAACCACTATCTTCCGTTTCTGCCCAATGAGGCCAAAAATGAAGCCAAAGCAAACATGACCCGGCAAATGCTCCAACAACTTGGCAAAACATAATATAAATAGCCTGGGTAGGCTGATAAATACCCATCAGTAGTTTTGCCAGCGTTAATGCTGGATTAATATCAGCTTGAGAAGAACCGGTGGCACTCGCACAAAATATACCAATAATTACTGCAAATGCCCAGCCGGCAGTAATCACCATCCATCCACCGCCCTCCGCTTTGGTTCGGCGCAAAACAACATTAGCTACTACACCATTGCCCAATATAATCATAACCATAGTGCCAAAAAATTCACCAAAATATTCTGACATAGTACTAAGTTCCCCTTCCCGCCGCAGCTTTCCTGTTAGTGGATATTATGTTTTTTTATTATCGATTCCATATTTCTGTGCTTTAGCCGCTACTGTTTTATGAGTAATTCCCAGGGCTTTACCGGCAGCTGTATAGCTGCCATGCTTTTCGAGAGCAGCTTTGATGATGTGTTTTTCATACTCGGCCAATGAAAATAATTCGCCCTGCGTGATTGCCCCATAAAGATTTTCTGCATCAACACTAATTTTTGGTGGTTCCATGCAATAGCAGCAGTCAGGTATGTCATCTAATTCGATATAAGAGCTATCAGTCAGTGCCACCATTCTTTCCATAATATTTTGCAGTTCTCGTACATTTCCCGGCCAATCATAGCATATAAGAACATCCATGGCAGCCTTTTTAATTCCCATAATCTGCTTACCAAATTCGCGAGTAAATTTTTTAAGAAAGTAATCTACTAAAAGGGGAATATCCTCTTTTCTTTCGTTAAGGGTCGGCAATTGTATCGGAATTACATTCAAACGGTAGTATAGATCCTCCCGGAACTGTCCTTCCTTGACGATTTGTTCCATGTTTCGGTTGGTAGCAGCAACAATCCTAACATCAACTCGAATGGTTTCCTCACCACCGACCCGCTCAAAACAGCCGTTTTGCAGTATTCTTAACAGCTTTGTCTGCATATTCAGTTCCATTTCACCGATTTCGTCCAGAAATATCGTTCCTTTGTGCGCCTGTTCAAATTTCCCCAGTTTTCGTTTTACCGCGCCAGTAAAAGCTCCCCTTTCATGTCCAAACATTTCACTTTCCATCAAAGCTTCTGGAATAGCAGCACAATTGATTCTGACAAAGGGCCCCTGCCCCCGGGAACTGGCCTGATGAATGCCTTCAGCGATAAGTTCCTTGCCAGTACCACTTTTGCCACATATTAACACCGTTGATTGCACTTTGGCCGCTTTTGCAGCTACTCC
>Ga0316604_10003493_pt1 | contig 11005 bp, 10 predicted proteins | sample OWC_soil_day20_C_FD_207650 | JGI IMG/M metagenome (GOLD analysis project Ga0316604, IMG submission 207650) | Wetland soil microbial communities from Old Woman Creek delta, Ohio, United States - OWC_soil_day20_CT | ecosystem: Environmental > Terrestrial > Soil > Wetlands | place: USA: Ohio... | reverse complement strand
CGCTGACGAATATGACGCCCCATTCCGCGCGGGTTACGCCTGCGGCTAACCCGCCCTACGCCTGAACGTCTGCTTCCCGATATTTCGACCGGCCGCAACGGGCCGAAAGCAAGTACCGCGTACGGCGCAGCAAGTAGCCCGGATGAAGGCAGAGCCGGAATCCGGGGCTTTCCCTCACCGCCGTGGCCGGCTCCCGGATTCCGCTTCGCTTCATCCAGGCTACGGACTTTCCAGGTTGATCGTGATGGCGCAGTGTCCACTGCGCCCTACGCCTGAGCTGAACCCCGGCCTGCGCCGGGATGGCGCCAATGGAAGAGTTTGACGTTTAGCCTTGTAGGGTGCGCACCGCGCACGCGGAACCCACGTTCATAGCTCCACACACGATCCAATTAGCCGCCGGAATCTCGGGATTTGGAATGGTGCGCGATGCGCACCCTACGTTCTGCCGTCACGGGCGCGGCGCGCCTGTCTCAGGGTCGGGTACTTCGCGGATGCTCTCGCCTTCGATCACCATGCCGTCGTCGTTCGCGGCGGGACTACGCTGGGTAAAGGGGGCCTGCTGCATCGATGGCTGCGCCTTCAGGGCACGCCGCAAGGCGCGCGTCTTCCACCACAGATACCCCAGAAACACCGCCCCTCCGACCAGCAGCACGCCTACCGCCACCACCGAGAACATCAGCAAGGCCACCACGGCCAGCAGCGTGAAGAGCCCGGCCACGACCCGGGCGAGGAGGCCAGCCGGAGGGCGCGTGGATGAAGAGGCGAGACGGATATAAACGGGTGAAACCATGACGGATGATCCTTGCGGCCAGCTTGCTGGCTACGTGTGTGGGAGCGTGAACAATCAGAACGCGCATCCGGCAAAAGATTCCCCAGCCAAGGAAGCGGGTGCGCGCACGTCTCCTTGATATGGGGGAGATGCGCAGCATTTCAATGGGCCGCGAAAGCGGGTCGGGCGCACGGTTTCAGCCGATCATCCGCCCAGGCTGGCGGTTGCGAGTTTGATGCCAAAGCCCAGAAACACTCCGCCCACGCTCGCCGTGCCCGCTGCGGCCAGGCGCTGACGGCGGCGGAACTGACTGGCCAGATACGCGCCACCGAAGATCAGCGCGGAGAGATACAGGGCGCTGAGGATCTGCAGGATCACACCGAGAATCAGGAACGCGAGCGCCGGCTGCGCGGCTTGCGGATCCACGAACTGGATGAAGAAGGAGATGAAGAACAGGATCGCCTTCGGGTTCATCAGGCTGATGAGCAACGCACGCCGGAAAGGCTTCGAGGCCTCGGCAAGCTGCCCGGACGCAATGCTCGCCTGGCCGCGCCAGTTCGCCAGCGCCTGCCGCAACAAGCCCAGCCCGACCCAGGCCAGATAGGCTGCGCCGATGTATTTCACCAGCATGAAAAGCGCCGGGTGGGTCTTGAGCAAAGAGGCCGCCCCCGCTGCCGAAAAAACCATCAACACCGTATCGCCGAGAAAGACCCCGCAAGCCCCCCGATAGCCGGCGCGCACACCTTCGCGTGATGCCACTGACATCACGTACAGTGAATTCGGGCCGGGCAGCAGCACGATGAAGAGTGCGCCCAGTACATACGTCCAGATATTGACCACGCCATAGAACATGAGCCGGGTGCTCCTTGAGCAAACAGGTGAAGCAGGAAGTGTACGCCCTGGCGCGGATCCGTGTTTTTCTGGCTGCCCTGGCACGCGGGGCCTTTTCTGCCTGTTGCCGAATCGCGCCTCGAATCTCCCGGCTGTTGCGGCATCTGGCACCCGCAGCACGGCCATTGGGTGGAAAACAAGCATCGCACGCAGGCTGTGGGCGCGCGTTGCGATATCCTGTCACCTGTGTCGAGCAGCTGCGGTAGCCAAGCCATGAAATTCAAGAATCGCCGGAATGAGTGTGTGACGACCACGGAGGGTCGGGAGATCTGGGTCTCGCGCAGTGTCGCGGTGGTCGTGTGCATCGTGCTGGAGTGCGAGGGCCAGCCTTACATCCTCGTCAATCAGCGCGGTACGGGTGTGCCGGATTGCCAGGGCTACTGGAACCTGCCCTGCGGTTATCTGGATTACGACGAGACGACCACCGAGGCGGCCGTGCGCGAGGTGTGGGAAGAATGCGGCGTCAATTCGCTGGAGCTCTTGCAGGGCGCGGATTGGGAGTTCTTCAGCCAGCCCTGGGATATCAGTTCCGTGCCGACGGACAATCGCCAGAACGTGACGATCCATCACGGTCTCCATGCACAGGTCGCGACCTTGCCGGCCGTGAGCAATGCCAACAACGAACCCAACGAGACGGCCGACATCCGCTGGCTGCCGCTGGCGCAGGCCGATACGCTGGAATTTGCCTTCCAGCACCGTGAGCGCATCGCGAAATATCTGAGCCATCTGGCACGCGTGGCAGGCATTCACTACGCATAACTGCGACGCACCCCGCGACAAGGCCGTCAGCTTCTCCGCTCAGGCACAGCGGCCTTGGCGTCGGTGCCACCCCGGCACTGGCGAGTGCCCAGGATTCTGATCCGGCCGGCACAACCGGGCACGTCTCCGCATGACTCATCGCGCTTCAATTGCCATTTAGTCCGCAACTCGAAGTATTCTTCCTGTCCGGAAACGGGGCCTCCAGATCCCGTCCTTAAAAGGCAAGCACGATGAGTTCCCTGCTGACCAGTGCCTATCTGATATCTGTTGGCATCCTGCTGATGGCTGCTGCGCATGCCGCGATCCTCGCTCACGGCAGCGGACACCCGCGCACGAACTGGTCTTTCGCAGCGCTTTGCCTGGGTTTTGCGGGTTTTCAGCTCTTCAACGCCATGCAGTATTCGGCACCGGACCTGCCCCGTGCACTGGCGGCGCACCGCTGGGCGAATTTCTTCTCCATCCTTGTCGTACCGCTGATTGCCTTTGCAGCGGCTTCGCTGGATGCCAAAAAGCGCCCGCTCCGCCTGTTTGCCGGGCTGCTTGGACTGGCTTGCCTGGCCATCGCTTACAACTTCATGAGTCCGTTCGGATACCGGTTTTATTCGCTCGCACCGGATCAGGTGTTCACGTTCCCCTGGGGCGAATCCCTGCGGGTCCTCCAGGGCCAGCCAACGCTGGTGTATCGCCTGGTCCGCCTGACTTCGCTGTGCGTGATGGTCTATACGATGAACGTCACGCTTTCATTGATGCGGATGAAGGAACGCCTGTCGAGCATGATCATCTGGATCGGGCTGGCAATCATGGGAATCACGCTGGCATTGGGCAGCATGTCCGATTCAGGCGTCATCGCCATGCCTTACCTGGGCGGCTTCGGGTTCGTGTTCCTGGCCGGCGCTTTCTCGCTTCTGGTGAGAAAGGAAATGCTGGCCCACGCTCAGCAGGAGCAGCGCATCACCCGTGCGCTGGCCGAGGCGATGCAGGAACGCCATCGCGCCAATGAGCGGGCCGACAAGATCCTCCACCAGGATGCGCTGACCGGGCTGCCGAACCGGGCCGGATTCTGTATCCGACTCGAAAACCTGCTGGGGCTGAACCGGCGTCTGGGCACGAAACTGGCTGTCGTACTTTTCGATATCAACCATCTGGGCGCCATCAAGGGGACACACGGCCTCACTACCAGTGACGAGGTCCTGCGCAGGGTAAGCCAGCGTCTGTGCGCCCGGATCCGCGACAGCGATGTTCTGGCCCGCACACGCAGCGACGGTTTTGCGCTGATCGCCAGCCATATCAGGACGGATGCCGGTATTGGCGTGTTCTGTGAAAAGCTCAGCAGCCTCTTCGCAGACCCTGTGGAGATCGATGGTCTCCACTTCCAGCTGACCGCCAGCACCGGCATGGCCATCTTTCCCAACGATGCCATGACGGCTGGCGAACTGCTCGCGGCTGCAGAGCTGGCCCTGCATGAGGCCAAGCACACAGGCACGAACCAGCTACGTGCGTTCGATCCATCGATGAAGGAAAAGCTCCAGCAACGGATCAATCTTGAATCAGCACTGCGCGAAGCAATTGGGCGCCAGCAGTTTTTCCTCTGCTACCAGCCCCAGGTCTGTGCCACGAGCGGGCGCACGCTTGCCGTGGAAGCCCTGATCCGCTGGCAGCATCCGGAATATGGACTGGTTTCGCCGCTGGATTTCATCCCGCTGGCCGAGTCTACAGGCCTGATCATCCAGATCGGCGCATGGGTCATCGAAACCGCCTGTAGCCAGCTTGCAGCATGGCAGCAGGCAGGTCACGGCTCGCTGCGCATGGCTGTCAATCTCTCCGCGGCGCAGTTGCTCGATCCACAACTTGAAGACACCCTCCTCGGGGCGCTCGCACGCAACGGTCTCGCGGCTTCAGACCTTGAACTGGAAATCACGGAATCCGTCCTGATCCAGGATCCGGAACATACGGTTGATCGCCTCGTCGCCCTGCGCAATCTTGGGCTACGCCTGTCCATCGACGATTTCGGCACGGGCTACTCTTCGTTGAGTTACCTGCGCGTACTGCCCGTCCAGGCTTTCAAGCTGGACCGTACTTTCGTGGACGGCATGGACAAGGACACCACCAGCCTCGAAATCTGCGCCAGCACAATCCGGCTGGCAGAAAGCCTCAAGCTGGATATCGTTGCCGAAGGCGTCGAGACCGAAGCACAGGCGCGCCAGCTACGCGAACTCGGCTGTCCGATTTTCCAGGGCTATTTCTTTTCCCGCCCACTCAGTGCCGATGCGGCGGGGCGGTATTTGCAGCGCCCACAGAGCTCTCCCCATGCGCCCATCATGCCCCTCGGGCAAGCACCGACGGCGCTTTGAGACACCCTTCAGAATGAAAAGCGCCGGGGCGAAGAAGCTCAGGCCGCGATATCCACGCCGGTCGAGACCTGGATGCCGAGCGGCTTGGCCAGGCGCTGACCGATCTTCTCCTTGAGCGCCAGAAAATGCGCGCTTTGCGCATGCGCGGACAGGGCAGCCTGGTCGGCATAGGCTTCGAAGAGCTGGAAGGAGACCTCGCCTTGTACGGCACGGAAAAGGTCATAGCGCTCGCAGCCGGGCTCCAGCCGCGATTGCGCAGCCGCATCCCGCAAGGCTTGTTCGACAAGCGCTTCATGCCCTGCCAAAGGGACAACACTGGCGAATACAAAAATGCTCAATTCATTTCTCCCGGATGGGGTGTTTGCCACACAGGCACAAGCGCCCATGCGGTCGGTCCGCAGCGGAGGCAGCATCGCATCACGACGCCTCCGCTGCGGGTATGAACGGATTACTTCATTTCGGTCACGAACTGCTCGCGCGGACGACGCACCTTTTTCAAGCCGAGCAGCCAGTCTCCTTCCGTAGCGCGATAACCCAACGGCAGCAGGATCACCGAACGCAGGCCACGCTCGCTCAGCTTGAGGATTTCATCGACCTTTGCCGGGTCGAAACCTTCCATCGGCGTGCAATCCACGCCTTCCTCTGCCGCGGCGATCAGTGCGGTCCCCAGACCGATGTAGGCCTGACGTGCGGCGTGCTGGTAATTCGTTTCCGCATCACGCGGCACATAGCCGGCCAGAAGCTTCTGACGATAGGCTTCCCAGCCCTCGTTCGTGAAGCCACGCTCCGCATTGACCAGATCAAACATCTTGTTGATGCGTTCGGCGGTGTAGTTGTCCCATGCGGCAAAGACCAGCAAGTGCGAACAATCCGTGATCTGGCCCTGATTCCAGGCATGCGGCTTGATCTGCTCGCGCAGCTCGGGGTTGGTCACGACAATGATTTCATAGGGCTGCAGGCCGCTGGAACTGGCCGTCAGACGGATCGCTTCGAGGATGTGATCCACCTTTTCCTGCGGTACGGCCCGGGTGGGGAGCATTTTCTTGGTGGCATAGCGCCATTGGAGTTTTTGCAGCAGCTCAGACATGGGAGGCTCTCTTTCTGTGGTGAGGTAGAACAACAATCTTGTGCGGGCAATCCATCCTGATCAGGGTAACGGGTCTGACGCGAAGCGTTGCCGCAGATCCGCGATCAAGGCATTCAGGACATAAGGATCGGTGCACGCGTGATGCAGTTTGACAGCCAGCGGGATGAAGCGTTTGCCACCTTGCTCATAGCGCTGGCCGAAGTAGAAGCAGGGCTGGCACTGGATGGCACTCTTGCGCCAGTGCATGTTCAGCGCGGTGAATTGCAGATCGGGCAAATTGCCCATGAAGCAGGCGCTCAGAAAGGTGAAGGGCGCCATGCGGGGCACTTCGCCACGCCGGGCCGCATCCAGCTGGCGGCGGTACTGCACAGCAAATTCGGCCAGGCTTTGCCGGCTCGTGTCCTGCAGCAGCAATTCACAAAAGCGCATGCTGCCGCCGATGGCCACGGGCACTGCGATGGGGGCGTTCTCCAGGACCCGCCATTCGCCATCGATCAGGCGCAGCTTGAAACCCAGATGCCCTTGTAACGCCTGGGCAAGGTGCCAGATGAGGAAACCAAAAAAGGTCAGCCCGGCCAGGCTGACAGCCTGGTACGCGGCGTAGGCATCGGTCACCTCCAGTTGCAGGGTGATGTCGACAAAGGGATCCTGCTCAACCGCCGGATCAGTGAAGAAATCCAGCGACCAGGCCAGATAGCCCTGTTTTTCGGCTTCCGCGAGCGGACGGACTGACCAGTTTTGCAGCGACGCGGGCAGGACGTTTTCCATGTTGTCTAAGGCATGCGGGTGAAGCGAAGGGCTTCGGCATGGTGCTGCCGTGTGGGCAGGACGTCAATCGCGCCTGTGGGCAGCCTGAAAAATCAAAGGCGCCCGAAGGCGCCTTTGCGGGATGCGGTGGATCGCAGAGTTTCAGTGCGCGCGATGGCGATAACGATCCAGCGTCGCGAGCTGCGCGATGGCTTCGGCCAGTTCGGCCTGGGCTTGCGCGTAGTTCACTTCCTGCTGTTTGTTGCTCATCGCCTCTTCAGCACGCTTCTTGGCTTCCATCGCCTTGGCTTCATCCAGGTCGCGGCCACGAATGGCGGTGTCTGCCAATACCGTTACCAGACCGGGCTGCACTTCCAGCATGCCACCAGCAACGAAGATGACTTCTTCTTCTTTCTGGTTCGGCACCTTGATGCGCACCATGCCCGGACGGATGCGGGTCAGCAGCGGAGCGTGGCCAGGCAGGATGCCCAGATCGCCCGACTCGCCCGGCAGGGAGACGATCTCGGCCAGTCCGGAGAAGATTTCTTCTTCCGCACTGACGACATCGACGTGTACGGTCATTGCCATATTGTTTCTCCGTTAATCGAGCGTCGGAAGTGGGAGAAGCATCAGGCACAAGGCCATTGCGACGCCCCACTCTCCGGTGCTCTACGCCCTGCCTTATTGCAGCGTCTTGGCCTTCTCGATGGCTTCCTCGATGGTGCCGACCATGTAGAACGCCTGCTCGGGCAGGTGGTCGTAGTCGCCATTGACGATGCCTTTGAAGCCCTTGATGGTGTCCTTCAGCGGCACGTACTTGCCGGGCGAGCCGGTAAACACTTCAGCCACGTGGAAAGGCTGCGACAGGAAACGCTGGATCTTGCGGGCACGTGCCACGGCCAGCTTGTCTTCCGGCGCAAGTTCGTCCATCCCGAGAATCGCGATGATGTCGCGCAGTTCCTTGTAGCGCTGCAGGGTTTGCTGCACGCCACGGGCCACGTTGTAGTGCTCTTCACCCACAACCAGCGGATCGAGCTGACGGCTCGTCGAGTCGAGCGGATCCACAGCCGGGTAGATCCCCAGAGCGGCGATATCACGCGACAGCACGACGGTGGAGTCCAGGTGGAGGAAGGTCGTGGCAGGCGACGGGTCGGTCAAGTCATCGGCAGGCACATACACGGCCTGGATCGAGGTGATCGAGCCGACCTTGGTGGAGGTGATACGTTCCTGCAGCTTGCCCATTTCTTCGGCCAGCGTCGGTTGGTAACCCACGGCGGAAGGCATGCGGCCCAGCAGTGCGGACACTTCGGTACCGGCCAGGGTGTAGCGGTAGATGTTGTCCACGAAGAACAGGATGTCGCGGCCTTCGTCACGGAACTTCTCGGCCATGGTCAGGCCGGAAAGTGCCACGCGCAGACGGTTGCCCGGAGGTTCGTTCATCTGCCCGAAGACCATTGCAACCTTGGATTCCTTGAGGTTGTCGAGCTTGATGACGCCAGCTTCAGCCATCTCGTGATAGAAGTCATTCCCTTCACGGGTACGCTCACCCACACCGGCAAACACCGACAGACCGCTGTGCTGCTTGGCGATGTTGTTGATGAGTTCCAGCATGTTCACCGTCTTGCCCACGCCGGCGCCACCGAACAGGCCGACCTTGCCGCCCTTGGCGAACGGGCAGACCAAGTCGATCACCTTGATGCCGGTTTCGAGCAGATCCACGGAGGGAGAGAGCTCGTCGAACTTCGGTGCGCTCTGGTGGATTTCGCGACGCTCTTCGCATTCGACCGGACCGGCTTCATCGATCGGGCGACCGAGCACGTCCATGATGCGGCCCAGGGTACCGTGACCGACCGGCACGGTAATGCCGGCGCCGGTGCCATTGACCTTCATGCCACGCCGGATGCCATCGGCCGAGCCCATGGCGATGGTGCGGACGACGCCGTCACCGAGCTGTTGCTGGACTTCGAAGGTCAGCCCTTTTTCGACCAGGGGGTTTTCTTCGGAAGCGTCGAGCAGCAGCGCTTCATACACGTGCGGAATCGAATCTCGCGGGAACTGGATGTCCACGACGGAGCCGATACACTGAACAACGGATCCTTGACCTTGACTCATTGCCATATCCTCAATAACTAAATTCAAACCGCAGCGGCGCCGCTGACGATTTCCGAAATCTCTTTCGTGATCGCAGCCTGACGCGTCTTGTTGTAGACCAGTTGGAGTTCCTTGATCACCGTGCCTGCGTTGTCGGAAGCGGCTTTCATCGCCACCATCCGCGCGCTTTGCTCCGAGGCAATATTCTCGGCAACCGACTGGAATACCAAAGCCTCCACGTAGCGCAGCAGCAATTCGTCGATGACGACTTGCGGATCCGGTTCGTAGAAGTAATCCCAGGTGTGGGTCGGAGACCCCATGCGTTCGCCGCACAGGGGCAATAACTGCTCGATGACCGGCTCCTGGCGCATGGTGTTCACGAAACGCGTATAGGCGATGTAGACCGCATCGATCTCGCCAGCGAGATACTTGTCGATCATGACCTTGACCGGTCCGATCAACTTGTCCAGATACGGCGTATCGCCAATGTGCGTCAGGCGCGACACGACGTTCGCCCCCATGCGCTGCATGAAGCCCAAGCCCTTGTTGCCGATGGCCGTAACCGCGATCTCCTTGGCACCCTTGGCCTGCCAGTCGCGCATGCTGGCGACGACAATCCGCAGGATGTTGGTGTTCAGACCGCCGCACAGCCCCTTGTCCGTTGTGACCAGAACCAGCCCCACACCCTTGACGGATTCGCGTGCCGTGATGAACGGATGACGATAGTCCGACAGGTTGGCATGTGACAGGTTGGCAGCCAGACGACGCACCTTCTCGGCGTAGGGACGAGCATGACGCATCTTTTCCTGCGCTTTGCGGCGCTTGGATGCGGCAACCATTTCCATTGCCTTGGTGATCTTCCGGGTGTTCTGGACACTCTTGATCTTGGTCCGGATTTCTTTTCCGCCAGCCATGATGATGTCCCGGTTATGCCCAGCTCTTCTTGAAGTCGATGATCGCAGCCTTCAACGCGGCTTCGGCATCGGCGTCCAGATCCTTGGTCGAATCGATCTTGCCCATCAACTCGGCGTGGCTGGTGTGCATGAACTGATGCAAAGCAGCCTCGAACGGCAGGATGCGCTTGACGTCGATGTCATCTGCGTAACCACGCGTCACGGCATACAGGGTCACGGCCATTTCCGCGACTTGCAGCGGTGCGTATTGCGGCTGCTTGAGCACTTCCACCACACGACGGCCACGCTCAAGCTGCTTGCGGGTTGCATCATCCAGATCGGAAGCGAACTGCGCAAAGGCCGCCAATTCACGATACTGCGCCAAGTCGGTACGGATACCGCCGGAGAGCTTCTTGATGACCTTGGTCTGCGCTGCACCACCCACACGCGACACCGAGATACCGGCGTTGATGGCGGGGCGGACGCCGGCGTTGAACAAGTCAGTTTCCAGGAAGATCTGACCGTCAGTAATCGAGATCACATTGGTCGGCACGAAGGCTGACACGTCACCCGCCTGGGTTTCGATCACGGGCAGTGCAGTCAGCGAACCGGTCTTGCCCTTGACTTCACCATTGGTGAATTTCTCGACGAATTCTTCATTGACACGTGCGGCACGTTCCAGCAAACGGGAGTGCAGATAGAACACGTCGCCCGGATAGGCTTCGCGGCCCGGCGGACGGCGCAGCAGCAGCGAGATCTGACGATAGGCCCAGGCCTGTTTGGTCAGATCGTCATAAACAATCAGGGCATCCTGGCCGCGATCGCGGAAGTACTCGCCCATGGTGCAGCCGGAGTAGGCGGCGATGTATTGCATCGCCGCCGATTCGGAAGCGGAGGCCGCCACCACGATGGTGTATTCCATCGCGCCGTGTTCCTGCAGCTTGCGCACCACGTTGTTGATGGTAGAAGCCTTCTGACCAATCGCCACATACACGCAGAAGAGGTTCTTGCCCTTCTGGTTGATGATGGTGTCGACCGCCACGGCGGTCTTGCCGGTCTGGCGGTCACCGATGATCAGTTCGCGCTGGCCGCGGCCGACCGGAACCATCGAGTCGATGGCCTTCAGACCGGTCTGAACCGGCTGTGACACCGACTTGCGCCAGATCACGCCCGGCGCGACCTTTTCGATCTTGTCGGTCAGCTTGGCGTTGATCGGGCCCTTGCCGTCAATCGGCTGGCCCAGCGAATTCACGACGCGACCGATCAGCTCGGGGCCGACCGGTACTTCCAGAATGCGGCCGGTACACTTGACCGTGTCGCCTTCCGAGATGTGTTCGTAGTCACCCAGTACCACGGCGCCGACGGAGTCGCGTTCCAGGTTCAGGGCGAGACCGAAGGTGTTGTTGGGAAACTCCAA